>Ga0326727_10009018_pt1 | contig 24894 bp, 17 predicted proteins | sample MB2enrmetagenome_FD_207643 | JGI IMG/M metagenome (GOLD analysis project Ga0326727, IMG submission 207643) | Lab enriched peat soil microbial communities from McLean, Ithaca, NY, United States - MB29MY | ecosystem: Environmental > Terrestrial > Soil > Wetlands > Peat | place: USA: New York... | reverse complement strand
CATCACGATCGTGCCGGGCGCCATGGGGTTTGAGTTTGTCGTCGGCTCCGGGCCCAAGCGCACTTTAACCATCAGGGATGACCAGCACGAATATGTCTACGCGGAGCGTTGAGTTGCAGGTTTGGCCGACGAATGTCGCTGCCAGCGGCTGGTTTTCAACAAAGGGATGCCGGCGCGATTGGATGCCGGTTCGGATCAGCAATTTTCATAGGGCAGGCGCTCTTCATTATTAGCACCTCAATCCGTATACCCGGATGACTGGCCACCCGGATATAACCAGTTGGTCAACACCTGCGGCGAAGTGTTGTCAAACTTGAAACTTCCGGCTGGGCGACCCCGGAACCTGCCCATGATCGCATTGGCCTGTACGCTCCCACCTAGCCAAGCCGCCGGTTGATATCAACATGCGCGCCCTTAACGCTTGACCTCCTGTGTCTTCGTTGATGGGACCTGCTTGCTCTCTTCCTGCTTGCTCACTTCAAGCACGGTAATCGACATCTCCTGATTTCCCTGGACAAGTTCCAATCCAAGATTGCTTCTGAGAGCGGCGTTCAGAGTGTCGACATCATTTCCGGTAATTGTGAATCGTGCGTCGAAGGCGCCGTCGATGCCGGTCTCGTTGACTACGGGATTCTCCAGCCCTGTTGCCAGAATATAGGCGAGATCATCCATTGTTCCGTTCATCAGGATGTAAATTCCATGCCAGTAGCCTCGCTTCACCTTGTGTGTCGAAGCCGATGGACTGAGCAGTTTCTTGCTCGCCTCGGTCGCCCGGAGAATGTATGCGTTTTTGGTTACGGTCTTTGGCTGAATCTGCAAATGCAATCCAGAGAGAACGGCTTGCTGGACGACCGAATCCATCACGGATTTAGGCACATCAACGAAATTCATGCGCAGGTCGTAACGTCCCTCTGGCAGTGGCTCCTTCACAACATACCGATTCTCGAAAGGGTTAAAGACGTTCGTCATGAAGCCATCGGCACTGCCTCCAAGAAAATCCGTACCGGTCGGCAGATGGTTGACCTGGGAGTCTTTTGCAGCGGGCGCGGCCTTGCTCAGGGAGACAGAAAACAAAGGCTGCGTTGCGGCATCCGCGGTGTATGCGCAATCCGACGTGTTGGTCTCTGACACCGGCTTGAACATCACGCTTTTTCCTTCCGCCACGGCCTGCAGATTGGCGGCGCTCACAGAATCGATCTCCGTTGCCGCGACAATCTTTCCGTTTCCATCGATGATGATGCTCGTCGGCCTGGACTTGATTCCATACCATGCAATGACCCCGCCAGACGTATCCACGCCAACCCATCCGTCCATCTTCTTCTTGGTCAGAAATCTCTGTACGGCTTTCAAGTCTTCGTCGTCAATGGAGATGAACTGGAATTTGGCCGGATCGAGCGACTCCACAAGCTGATTGATATGCGGAAGGCTCGCCACGCAAGGAGAACACCAGGTTGCCCAGAACTCCAGCACCACGACCTTGCCTTTGAGGCTTGCCCAGTCTGCTCTCGCGCCCAAAGGCGCTTGCAGCAGTTTCAGAGAATCCAAAGGAGGAGCAGGCGTGCCCTTTTCTAAATGCGCCCATAGCGGAGCCGTTCCAAGCAAGACCGCAACAAGAGTGATCAGGCCACCTCGCAAAGTTGCGCGAATGTGCGTGCGCTCAAATATCCGCCGCATTTCTCCTCCTCCGAATGAATCGCACCACCGCGTAGCATCTGAATCAGGAACGGGAAGCCACATGCGCAGCCAGGAACGATCTCAAGCTATTCAGATTCATGTCTATTTAGACTCCGAATCTACCAGGAATGTTCCAGGCAGTGCATTGTGCACCAATTCCGGCCGGTCGACCGGCAATCCGGACAGAACTGATGGATTTCCCTGATTGAACCCACCGCCAAGTGCATGTAGATTAAAAGCCACTACTGGCGAAGCCTGCGGGACTAATGAACCTTTGGCTGGTGGACGTGCGAATGTAATTCTGTAAACAACCTGAGATGGAGTGGACCGAATGGCCTGATCTGTCTACATATCTCATAAATGAACGGACCATATGGCATTGCAACATGTTTATTTACAAAAACATAGAAAGATGTTGGCGTCATATTGGGTAAGCACAACCGTTCTAAATGCAGGGATCAGAGATCAGACCGGGTGCCCCACCCGGGTACCGGGGAGCCGGGGGTACCCTCTGGGTCGGGCCGGGTCGGGGCCGGATCGGGTCGCCGCGCCTTCATCACGCCCAAGGTGGGATACTTTTTTATCTATAGGTCTTTATAGTTTTTCGCCCCCTGAGCCCAGCCGCCTTTCTATTCCCAGCCGGGGCCCCCGGCGACAGGTCTTCGTCGTTGGGGTGGCTATTCCCCGCCGGGGTCCCCGGCGAGCGATCTTTGCTCGCTGGGGTGGCTGGTCCCTGCTTATTTCACTCCGCCTTCATCAGCGTCGCAATCAGCAGATCTTTGTTCCGGTTGGCGATCTCATCGGAATTCCCTAGTATGCGCACCCAGGCAAACACCGCGATCGCGGCCAGCGCCAGAAAAATCGGGACGGCCAGCCACAGCATGCCGCCGATCGAACACAGTTCGAAGACCGCTGCGCCCACGCCCACCATCCCGGCCTGCATCACCAGGCTCAGCAGTGCGCTGGCCTGCGATCCGGGCTGCCGCGAAATTCGTCCCGGATTCACGCGGAAGGGCATGGTCAGCGAAAAAATATTTCCTGCCGCCAGGCTGCACGGCAGCACAAACAGGAACCACGCCACCGTAGCCGCCACCACCATCCCGTCGGGCTGGCCCAGCCGCAGCGTAGCCAGAAAGCCGGCAATCACCAGCACCAGGACAAACACCGCGGAGTGAAACAGGTTCTTGGCCAGCAGCACGGTGCGCATCGGCGTAGGGCAAAGAAAGTAGAGTTGAATTCCCGGCCCCTCGGTGCCCAGGCTGTTTGCAAACAATTGTCTGAAGCCTATCTGGGCGAAGAACATGCACAGCGGGAGCGACAGCAGCGGCATGTGCCCGTGCGAAGCGCCCCTGATGAAGCTGCCGGAGATGACCAGAACCAGCACCATCGGCGCGCCCACGGCATAGAGCAGCGGAAGAGTGCGCGGCAGGCTGCGGATTTCCTTCTCAATAATCGCGGCGATGGGCGCCGGGGCATTGGATTTCGACTCGCCGAGGCGATCTTCACCCTCGCGTTCAGCGGCTTTATCCCGGACCAGCATCGTTTTGCCGGGCCTCGTGGCTGGCTTTTTCCGGGCCGGAGCCGATCCCAGATTCTCGCCCCGGTATTCGGCGCGCAGGCGCAGCCCAAGCACGCTTCCGGCGCCCAGCAGGAAAAGCCCCATCACTCCCAGCGACTCCAGCGCAGGCTTCGGTTGTTGCTCGGCGGCCTGCCCCAGCGCAACCGCGGCCAGTCCCGGCGGAAGCCACCTTTGTACCTCGTCGGCGGTCTTCACCCAAGGCTCGGCCAGCAATTGCTCTATCTGCTGCCGCTGCCGCAACCTCCCCTGGCGCTGATGGCCGTGCTGCCAAATGGCGGGATTCATCAATTGCATGCTGAGGATCAGCACCATGAAAAGCGCGCCCACAATCTCCCGTGTCTTGCGCTGCGACAGCCATCGGTCGATCCAGGCAAATACCGCCCTGACCAGCAGGATGTTGAAGGCCGCAAACACCGCCAGCCCGAGCATCGCCCACAGATACAAATCCGGCCGCGCCATGACGATTCCAAACCATACGCCCAAACAGCAGAGCACACCTACAATGGTGGAAGCTTCCATCAAGCCGGAGATCAAATAAAGAAGGAAGTACGATCCGAAATGCACAGGAAAACGCAATAGAATTCCCAGGTCGGACTGCTCCTGAAATGAGGCTACCAGCACCGGGAACATCAACCAGAGAAAGCTCATCACCCAAAACAGAATTGGTAAATATTGCCATGATGAGTGTGATGCTAACGAGTAAGCGGCAGCGCAAAGACCAAGCCCAAAACCCAGCCCAAAGACTGAATAGAATAGCCACGCAATCCCAGTGGCGCCCAGATCAAGCAGGCCGTGAATAGAGCGGAGACCATTCACAAACATCCGCCAGCGCATTCGAGCCATGGCCGCGTACTGCGTCCGGGCCTCCCGGCCGAGCACTCCCCCGCTTGTCCCGTTCACGCCAACTCTGGTTACGCCAGCCATGAAAGTTCCTGCGTCGACTCCTGGTGACCGTCTGCTCCCAAAATTGCCAGAAAGATCTCCTCCAACGTGAACCGTTGCCCCTGCTCGACACCGGGCAGTGCGCTAGCCACGCCGGCCCTCAACTCATCGATTGATCCAAAGGCCACCAGTCGCCCTTTCGAGATGATTGCCACATGACTGCACAGCCGCTCCACAATCTCCAGCACATGAGTGGTGAGAAAAATCGTCGCCCCGCGGCTGATCATCCCTGTCAGCATGTTCTTCAGCATTCCCGCCGCAATCGCGTCGACGCCCTCAAAGGGCTCATCGAGAAATAGCACCTTTGGCCCATGAATCACGGCGGCTGCCATTGCCAGCTTCTTCTGCATTCCGTGAGAGAAGTCGGTGACCAGCTTTCTGGTTTCGTTGGCCAGTTGCATGAATTCAAGTAGTTCTTCCGTTCGCTGATTGGTCGTCGCCGCATCCAGGCCGTACATGCGGCCCACAAAGTGCAGATACTCTGTTGCAGTCAACCGTCCCAATAATGCCATCCCCTCAGGCACCACGCCGATCTGCCGCTTCAGGTCCAGCGCCGCGGCGCTGAACGGCTTGCCCAGGATTTCGACCGTGCCCGCGCTCGGCTCCAGCAAACCGGTGAGCATCTTGATGGTGGTGGACTTCCCTGCTCCGTTCGGCCCCAGAAACCCGAAAAACTGTCCCGGAGCCACGCTGAACGTGACATCGTCCACGGCGGTCAACTCGCCAAAGCGCCGGGTGAGGCCGTGGGTTTGAATCGCAGCAATTTCCATGTGCGGCAAGGATAACAAGACCGGGGCCCCCGGCGACAGGTCTTCGTCGCTGGGGTGGAAGGTTTGACCGGGAACAAAAGCGAGGGTCGGCGGAAGGCGTTCTGCGTCTCCGCAAATTCCATCTTGACGCTCGTTTTCTGCGTGTTGTAACGTACCCAGCTATATGAAAAAGCCTGCAAATATCGTAGCTGCGATTGGCCTTGTCCTTGGCGGCGTCCTGGGCATGGTTGGAACCATGGTCACGGCACAAAACCTTCACGCGATTTCATGGGCGGTTGACGGCACTGCGCTGATCGTGGCCACCTGCCTGCTCGCCATCCGGTACTTCAGAAGAGGCAGCGATCTTGTTGCTGCCGGTTTTCTTGTCTACGCGATTGGCGAAGGCGTCATGCTGGGCGGGACGGCCGGCAGTCTTGGAGCCAGCGTTCCTTCGTTTGCCGCCGGCACGGCCCTGTGGTGCGCCGGCCTTCTGCTCACCGGCCTGCCCAGAGTATTCGCCCTGTGGATTCGCACCGCGAGCATTGTCGGCGGCGTTCTCTTCGCGATTGTGTCGGCGAGAATCTTCTGGGGCCAAATGCTGTTGCCGATATCCAAGCCGCTCCCGTATTTCGCGTACCCCTTCCTGGTGCTCACCTTCGCCGGTTGGATCTGGACCTTGCTGAAGTCGGATTGAACGGTTCAGCTTCAAGGCCGCAAGATAAATGCTGCGCCGCCCTCCCGGGCTGAACTTGTCTGCTGGGTATAGCTGGAGAATGTAAACTGTCGTCGTGCTTGTCAGTCGGCACAAGATCGAAAAGCAAATCCCCGTGAGCGCTTGATCCGGAAGGAAAATCCACCCCATGAAAACCCTGCGCCGTCTCTTCTTTGTCTGCTCCACAGCCCTGGTTTGCTCGGCCATGTCTGCGGCACAGCCCGCGCCTCCTCAAGCCGCGCCCGCTCCAGCAGCGACTCCAGCTCCCCCGGCCAACATCGACTTGAAATTCGATTTCAGTGTCGGCCCCGCCAAAGCCGGGTACACGCTGGTCGCCCCGGCGGCCGCTTACTCCGACGACACCGGCTATGGCTACGAACCCGGCGCGCAGGTCGCCAACGGCGATAACGGCAACACCACCACCAGCGAAAAGCCATTCATGTTTTCCGCCAAAGTGCCGGAGGGCAACTTCAATGTGACCGTCACTTTTGGCGACTCCTCCACGGCGACCACTTCGACCTTCAAAGCGGAGTCGGGCCGTCTGATGCTGGAACGTGTTGAACTCCCCGCCGGCCAGGTCGCCGAGCGCACCTTCACCACCAATGTCCGCACCCCCCAACTACCCAGGCTGCCCATGAACGCCACCGGCCGCGAACAAGTGACTCTGGACCAGTTTGACCGCTCCAACATGCGCGATTGGGACGGCAAATTGACTATCGAAGTCGTCAGCCCGCATGCCGCGTTGCGCACCATTGAAATCACCTCGGCGCCAACCGCCCCTACCGTTTTTATCGCCGGCGATTCCACCGTCACTGACCGCGATGGCGGCGGCGATGTCAGTTGGGGACAGTTGCTTTCCGTCTTTCTCAAGCCCGGCGTCGCCGTTTCAAACCACGCGCAGTCCGGCGAAACTCTGAAGTCCTTTATGAGCGCCCTGCGTCTTGACAAGATCCTGAGCCAGATGAAGCCTGGCGACTACCTCTTCATGCAGTTTGCGCACAACGACTCCAAGGACAGTTGGCCGCAGACCTATGTTGAGCCGGAGACCACCTACAAGGCTTATCTGAAGGTCTATATCGCCGAGGCCCGCCGCCGCGGCGCCACTCCGGTGCTGGTTACGGCCATGGATCGCGGCGTTCGCGGCACCGGCGCGCCCACCCACGGCCATGGCCTTTATCCTCAGGCCATGCGCGAAGTCGCCCAGGAAGATCATGTCCCGCTCATCGACCTCTACAGCATGAGCGACACGTTTTATGAAAACGCCGGCGCGGACGCGGCGAAGATTCTGGCCGACGGAACCCATTCCACCGCTTACGGCGGCTATGAATTCGCCAAGTGCATCGTCATGGGCATCAAAGAAAACAAGCTCGATCTCGCCGGCTTTATAGTGGACGGCTTCAAGGACTTCGATCCTGCCCATCCCGACTCGCTCGCCGCGCTCAACCTCGCCGCCCTCTTCAGCTCCGGCGGTCGTGGGCCTCGTGGTGGCCCCGGTGCCCCGCCGCCCCCGGGAACTCCAGCCGCGCCACCAGCGAATCCCCCCGCCGGCCCTGGTAACCCCGGCCCGGGTCCGCTGTAGAAAGAATCAAGCTCGCGGAAATCGGGCCGCGCGGGCGGCAGAAGAACTCATGAAGCGGAAGAACGCGTGAATTCTGTGCCGGGGCGCGACTTCGCAACTTGCGAAAAAACTTGCTTGACCGAAGACGCGCGAAGGCTTTGAAAGGGTATGGCCGGGTACCCTCTGGGCGCCGTCAGAGAGCCCGACGCGGGTTCGGCCTTATTGAGAACTGCATAAGCAATGTCCGGACAAACGCGCCGGAGGCGCAGAGTTGGTTAGCCCCGCGCTTCAGTGTGGGGAAAAGGGATTACACAAGTTCGTTACGGAGTCCCGTAGGGACGGTGCAAGGAAATTATTTATGCAGGAGCCAATAGCCGCCGAGGGAATGCAAGCTGTTGAAAACACATTCCCTCACCCATGGTCCTGTTCAGGAATTCCCCCGCTCCGCGTCCTCTTCCTCCGCCGCGCCCAGCGGATCGTTATCCCGGTCGGTCACTTCGACCATCGCCGCGAGCCGCGCCGCCAGCTCCGGCGTCCAGCAGGCCTCCGGAGCGCGCCAGCTCCAGTTGCCCGCCGGAACGGCCGGCGTATTCATGCGCGCTTCTGAACCCAACTCAAGCAAATCCTGCGCGGGAACCACAGCCATCTCGGCCACGCTGGCTTGCGCCGCGCGAATCAGCGCCCAGACCGGCTGCTTGCTCACCGGACCAACGAGGGCTTCGACGGCCGCGCGTTCTCGCTTGCCCGCCGCCTTCCACCAGCCCAGCGTGGTGTCGTTGTCGTGGGTTCCGGTATAGGCCACGGTCGCGTGCGTATAGCGGTGCGGCAGGTGAGTGTGCGCGCCCTTGCTGCCGAATCCGAATTGCAACACCTTCATGCCCGCCAGCCCGAGTTCGAGCCGCAGCGCCTCCACTTCCGGCGTGATAAGTCCCAGGTCTTCGGCCACCAGCGGCAGCGGCCCCAGTGCCGCTTCCAGGGCGCGAAAGAGTTCCCGCCCTGGTGCTTTGATCCACTCCCCTTTGACCGCCGTCTCCTCGTCCGCCGGAATCGCCCAGTAAGCCTCAAACCCGCGGAAGTGGTCGAGACGGACAATGTCGTAGAGCTCGCAGGCCCGGCGAACGCGCTCGATCCACCATGCGAATCCTTGCCCTGCACGCACATCCCAGCGATACAGCGGATTGCCCCAGCGCTGCCCGGTGGGAGAAAAGTAGTCGGGCGGGACGCCGGCGATGCGAATCGGCTTCAGTTCCTCGTCCAGTTCGAAGAGCTCGGGATGAACCCAGACGTCGGCCGAATCCATATTGACGAAGATGGCCACATCGCCCAGGATTCGTATCGCATGGCATGCAGCAGCCTTTCGGAGGAGATTCCACTGTACTGAGAAAGCGAACTGCAGCGCCTGCTCCTGAGCCAGCGCGCGGGCGCTGCGCGCGGCAGCTTCCTGGATTGCTTTCGGGTCACGCCTCCGCAGCGGCTCCGGCCACCCCGTCCATGCGCCGGTCTTCTGCTGCCGGCGCAACTCGGCATACAGAGCGTAGTCGCTGAGCCAGCCAGCCTGGGCGTGGCAGAACTCCTGGTATTGCTTCCACTGATCGGCAAGTTTGGCCTCCTGCGGCCCGCGGTCAAGAAAGTTCCCGGCTGCCTCATAGAGAATCGGCAGCTTCCGCTCTTCTACTTCCTGGAAATCGACATTGCCGCTGCGGCCGGCGAGGCCGGCGATACGCTCGCCGCCGATCCATCCCCAGTCGGAGAGGAATTCGAGGCTGATGAGAGAGGGATTGCCGGCGAACGCCGATGAGGCCGCGTAGGGCGAGTTGCCGTAACCGGTCGGCCCCAGCGGAAGAACCTGCCAGACGTGTTGTTTGGCGGCTGCAAGGAACGCCAAAAACTCGTGCGCGGCCGGCCCCAGGTCGCCGATGCCTCCATAGGACGGCAGCGAGCTGACGTGGAGCAGAACTCCGGAGGAACGCTGAAACTCCATGCTTCCATTATCGCCGCATAGGAGACCAGCTTGAGCCCTCCCGGCGCCGAACCACTATAATCCCTGTGTTCGGCGCGCAGAGCCCGAGAAAGCCTTCCAAGAAAGATGCGGGGAAAAACCCTTTGAAGATACGCCTTGTTCGCTCATTCCTTTCAGCTATGGCATCAACCCTCACCATCCTCGCCCCCGTCGCCGCCGCGGCGAAATCGGCTCCTCCGCCACAGGTTGTTCTGGCCAGTGGCTGGCAGTTGCAGGATGTGGCCAAAGCGCCGCAGCCGGGGGCTGAAGTCGCGTCGCCCGGCTTCTCGACCGGCGGCTGGTACACGGCCACCGTTCCAGGCACGGTGCTCACCACCCTGGTCAACAACCATGTCTATCCCGAACCGCTCTACGGTGAGAACAACCGTCCCGAGCTGATTCCCGAAAGCCTGGCGCGAACTTCTTATTGGTATAGAACGCTGATCGATATTCCGAAGTCCTATAAGAACCACCGCGTCTGGCTCAACTTCGACGGCATCAACTACTCGGCCGCTGTCTGGGTGAACGGAGTGCAGGTGGGCGTCATGCGTGGAGCCTTCATCCGCGGCATCTTCGACATCACCGCCAATGTGCAGCCGGGCAAGAAAGCGGTGCTGGCCGTGCTGGTCGCGCCGCAGCCCAACCCCGGCGATCCCCACGAACACACCTTGCGCAACGGGATGGGCAAGAATGGCGGCCTCACCGCGATCGACGGACCGACCTTCCTCTCGACCATCGCCTGGGACTGGATTCCGGCCATTCGCGACCGCGACACCGGCATCTGGCAAAAGGTGTATCTGTCCGCCACCGGGCCGGTGGTGTTGAAGAATCCACTGGTCACAACCGACCTTCCCCTGCCCCGGACAGACTCCACCGACGTAGCCGTCCAAACCACCGTGGAGAACGTCAGCGACCAGCCCGTGAAGGGCGTGGTGCAGGGGGCAATTGAAAACATCTCCTTCGAGCAGCCAGTCGAGCTGTCTCCGCACAGCAAGCAGACCGTGAGCTTCGATCCCAAATCCACGCCGGCTCTGCACATCGAACATCCGCGCCTCTGGTGGCCCAACGGCTACGGCGCGCAAAACATGTACCAGCTCCAACTCAGCTTCAAAGTGGGCCGCAACCTTTCAGACGTAACTGACGTCGACTTCGGCGTTCGCAAAATCAGCTACAGCGTGCCCGGAACCGACAATCTGACCATCTCGGTGAATGGCGTCCAGGTCTTCATCCGCGGCGGCGACTGGGGCCTCGACGAGGCCATGAAGCGCATCCCGCGCGAGCGCCTCGATGCCCAGATTCATCTGCATCAGCTCGCCAACCTGAACCTGATTCGCAACTGGGTAGGCCAGAGCACCGGCGAGGACTTTTACCAGTTGTGCGACAAGTACGGAATCATGGTGTGGGACGAGTTCTTCCAGCCCAATCCCAGCGACGGGCCCAATCCCACCGATCTCGATACCTACGTTGCCAACGTTCGCGACAAAATTCTGCGCTTTCGCAACCATCCCTCCATCGCCCTGTGGTGCGCTCGCAACGAGGGCTTCCCGCCGCCGGAAATCGACGCCGCCCTGCGCAAGCTGATGGCGGAACTGGAGCCTACGCGCCGTTACCAGCCCAGCTCCACCGACGGTGCCGGTGTCCGCTCCGGCGGTCCCTACTCCTGGCGCACTCCGCGTGATTTTTATCGCATCAGGGACGATTTTTTCAAGACCGAGACCGGCAGCGTTTCGGTGCCCACTCTGGAATCCATCCACGGCATGATGCCCAAGAAGGATTGGGAGACGATCAACGACGACTGGGCCGAACACGACCTGGCCAAGGGCGCATCGCGAGGAGACATCTACCCCGTCACGCTGGCCGCCCGCTACGGAACCATCGCCAACCTCGCCGACTTCGTGCGCAAGGCGCAACTGGCCAATTACGAAGCCTTCCGCGCCATGTATGAGGGGCGCAACGCGCAACTCTTCCATCCCACCACGGCCGTCATCACCTGGATGAGCAATCCGGCGCAGCCCAGTTTCGTTTGGCAGATCTACCACTACGATCTGGAACCCAACTCGTCGCTGTTTGCGGTGATGCATGCCGGCGAACTGGTGCACATCCAGTTCAACGAGGCCACCGGCGACTTGCAGGTGATCAACAATCTGCCTTCGCCTGTAACGGATGCGGTCGCGCGCGTCTCCATTTACAACCTGGACGGAACAGTGGCTTACCAGCACGAGACGAAGCTGACAGCGCCGCCGGATGTCGCCACTAATCTCGGCCCGATCGAATTTCCCGCCACCGTTTCGCCGGTGCATTTCTTGAAGCTCGAATTGCTTGACTCCACCGGGAAGCTGCTTTCAAGCAACTTCTACTGGCGCAGCCTGCCCGAGCATCCCGACGATTTCAACGACCTGAACAAGCTGCCCATGGTCACGCTTGACGCGAATGTCGCAAGCAACGACACGGACGGCAAACGTACATTGACAGTGACGCTGCACAATCCGTCGCCAGCCGTCGCGCTGATGACTCATCTGCAACTGCGCCGGCAAAAGTCAGGCGAGCGCGTGCTGCCGGTCTACTACGGCGACAACTATGTATCGCTGATTCCGGGCGAGACGCGCACCATCGCCATTGAAGCCGATGTAAGCGACTTCAACGGCGAGGACGCGCTGGTCGTCTTTGATGGTTGGAATGTAACCGCCGCGCCGGCAACATTCAAGGGCGCGTCGGTAGCGCCGAACGTGGACGCGCAACCCGATCGCTGGCCCGCCACAGGCCTCCCGTTCCAAACCGTGGGCCTGCGGTAAGGCACTTCAAAGCCACACGCCAAAAGGCCCGCAGCCATCTTGGTTGCGGGCCTTTCGATTGCTGGTGCGATTTCTCTGCCGCTTACATGCCCGGCAACGACGACGTTTGCGCCTTGGCGTTCATCCGGATGCGGTTGTGCTTCTTGTAGTCGGCCAGAACTCCGCTCATGAAGACGTTGAAGGCCTCCGCGCGGCGCTCCTCCAGAAGCTGGTCCCGGCTCTGATCGAAGTTCTTTTGGATCTCGTCCGCCGTGGGCTCCTGCTTGTCAGTCAGCTTGGCCACTACGCCGGTGCGCTGCGCGTTGATGGGTCCGCTGATGTTGCCCACCGAAAGGTCGAAGAGCTGCGGGGCCACCTGCGCCACCTCGCCTAGGTCGGGCACCTGGCCTGAAGCGCCAACCAGGTCGCTGGTCTTCACGGTTGCGCCCATTTCCTTGGCCGCCTTGCCCAGATCGTTCTCCGACTTCGCCCTTTCCGCCAGTTCCCCGGTCTTCTGGTTCAGCAGCCTGGGAAGCTGCTCGTCGCGATAATCCTCCACGACGTGTGTCTTCCAGTCGGCAAATGCAGGCGCATGGGCCGGCGCGATCCCCGTCACCTGGAAGATCGCGTAGCCCTCCCCGGTGGGCGCATCCTGCGGCGGGTCGCCCTGCTTGGATGCGAAGGCCTTAGCCAGCAGTTGCGAACTGTCCGGAAGCGCCGCGATCACGCCCTGGCTGCCCACCAGAGGTGTGGTCACCACTTCAAGATGGTGAGCCGCTGCCGTCTTTTCCAGCCCGTTCTTGATCGCTTCTGAGGTCACCGCCTTGGCGTAGTTGTCCTCCGCCTGCGCCTCGTTCTGGCGAAGCAGCGTTGCCTGGATCGTAGACTGTACGTCGCTCAGCGACTGCGCGTGCGCCGCCGTCCGCTCTTCCACCTGTACGACGTGATAGCCGAACTGGCTCTTCACGATCGCGATGTCGCCGACCTTCTGCGTGAAGATGGCGTTGTCGAACTCCGGCACCATGCGTCCGCGCTGAGAAAAGCCGAGTTCGCCGCCCGTATCCTTGCTGCCCGGGTCGTCGGAGTTCCTCTTGGACAGCTCGGCCCAGTTTCCGCCCGCCTGAAGCTGCTTCAGAATCCCTTCCGCCTTGGCCTTGGCGGCGGCATCGGTCTTGGCGTCGGCGCCCGCCGGCACCGAAATCAGGATGTGCCGCGACCGCGCCTGCTCCGCAACCGAGTACTCCGACTGGTGCGCTGTAAAGTACTGCTGAATATCCTGCTGCGTGGGCTGCGGAACTCCGCCGGGAAGCTGGCTGGGTGTAAACGCAAAATAGGCAATCTTGCGCTCTTCCGGCACCGCCGTGGCATAGCGCGGCGCGTTCTGCTTGAAAAATGCCTCCAGGTCGCTGTCCGAGGGATTCATGGTCTTGCGCAGGTCGTCCGCGGAGATGACCGCATAGTCGAACTTGATCTTGATGTTTTGTTTGCGATAGGTTTCGCGAACTTCCTGGTCGCTCACCGTAACTCCGCCGGTGATCAGCGCCTGCAGCCGACGAACCGTGATATCGGTCTTGATGCTGTCCTCGAATTCCTTCACTGACATGTTCAGCCGCTCTGAGATGAGCGCCGCGTACTGGTCCTCGCCGATGAACTTGCCGTTGGGAAAAAGAACCTCGCCGGTGGGACCGGTGTGCAGGTACTGCCGCACATCGTCGTCGGTAGCGTGGATCCCCAGCTTGTCAGCCTCTTCAATCAGAATCTGCTGCTGCACCAGTTGCTGGCCGACCTGCTGCTCCATGAAGTTGAGAATCATCGGGTTGTCGGCATATTGCGGGCTGCGCTGCTGGATCTGCTGGCGCGCAACCATCTCCACCCGCGTCTGGCTCACCGTATCCCCCGTGGAAAGGAAGCGGCTGTACCAGTGGGGATAGATCACGGCATAGGTGTCTCCGGTTGCGGCTCCTCCGCCGGTCAGCCCGGGGATCAGGTAAACGCACATTGACACCGAAGCAGCGCCGATGATCACCACCAGGAGCGCCTTGGTAATGCGATTGTCTGTCTGCAGGAAACGAATCATGGATGGACTTGAACCTTCAACTCTCTACGCGCAAACGGGTCGTGTCTCCCGCCGCGGCACGCTATTCGCCGCAACCAGGCACATCCCCCGGGAATGCGCAATTCTCGCGCAATTCTCGATTGCCGCGATCTTTGTCATTATAGACGACAGGGAACCCTGCTGGCCCATTTCGGTAACGGGTCAGTTTGAAGGGTATGGGCTTCAGTTGAAGGGTACGAACTTCAGCCCGTACGTAAACCCGGCAACACCAACGCGGGCTTTTAGCCCCTGAGGGAATGCTCCGTCAAACTGACCCACTACCCCCACCTCAGATCGGCAGGGAGGGAGCGTATGTTCGAACGTTACAACGAAAAAGCACGGCGCACGATCTTCTTTGCGCGTTTCGAGGCCAGCCTGTTCGGTGCGCCCTATATCGAAACCGAACACCTGCTGCTCGGCCTGATGCGTGAAGCCAATGCCACCGTCAGCCGCGTCCTGCGTTCCCAAGGCTACGAGGAATCCATCCGCAAGCAGATTGAATCGCACGCGATTATCCGCGAAAAGATCCCAACCAACGTGGATTTGCCGCTCTCCAATGAGTGCAAGCGGGTGCTGGCCTACGCCGCTGAGGAAACCGTGCGCCTGGGCCACAAATTCATCGGCCCCGAACACTTGCTGTTGGGTCTGCTGCGCGAAACCGGCTGCTTTGCTGAGCGCATCCTCACCGAACGCGGCGCTGAGCTCAAGCGCGCCCGGAATCAGATCTCCGAAGCGCAGCTCGGGAATCCCAGCCTTCGAGAGCCTCCGCTTCCCAGGTTTCTGCTCGAACAATTCGCGCAAAAGGCCACCTCCGCGGTCATCTTTGCAATGTATGAGGCCAGCCGCGCCGGATTGCCCGCAGTGGAATCCGAGCACCTGCTCCTGGGACTGGTGCACGAAGACAAGCCGACTCTCGACCGGCTTCTGGGCTCCGATATCGCTGAGGACTCGATTCGCAAGGAGATCGAAGCCAATAGCTACATCCAAAACCAGGCACCCATGACTCTGGCAAATATGCCGCTCACCGATGAAGGAAAGCGGGTGCTGGTTTTTGCGGCTGAGGAAGCGCTCCGCCTTGGCCACAAAAGCGCCGGAACTGAGCACCTGTTGCTCGGACTTTTACGCGAACAAGGCTGCTTCGCCGCCCAGATGCTGCTGAAACGCGGCGCTGACCTCGAAGAGATTCGGAAGAAGCTGCCGGGGATTCCGCCCGCGGCATGATCGCCGCAAAAATAAAACGGGCATCCCGGTAACCCGGAATGCCCGCTCATTCCTCATCAGATCCCTACCGCCAGGTGTAGAACCCGCCCACCATGTAGTAAGGCCGGTAATAGACCGGCGGATACCCGTACGGATAGGCATATCCGGCGTAGTACCGGGGTCCATAGGGGCTGGGGTAGCCGCGCCGGTAAAGCGACGAACCGCCCTGATAAAGTCCCTGGGCCAGCCGCGCCGCCTCTTCCGGGCTCACCGGGTTCACCGTCAGCGGATCTTTAATGTGGAACGTCACCAGCGCCTCGGCGGGAATCCAGATTCCCGGTCCGGGAGAAGCCGCTGAAGCTGCCGTGCCCGCGGCAATGCCGGCTCCGGCCCCGATGGCGCAGCCTTCGCCGCGGCCCACCGCGCAGCCGATAATGGTGCCCACCAGGCCGGCCCCGACCGCGTTGCTAACCGTCTCGCCGGCCTTATTCGGCCCCTTCACCTTGAACTGGTCGCTGGTCAGCGGGTAGTTCTGGCCGCCCAGGTCCAGTGAAGTCAGGGTAAGCGCCAGCACCGGGCTTCCGCCCAGGTCTCCGGCGCCAACCTTCTTCACTTCGCTCACCACGCCATGCACGGTGGCGCCGCGCGGTATCGCCAGCACCCCGCCCATCGTCACATCGCTAATCAGGGTGAACTGCACGGGCTCTCCATCCTTGGCCCGCTTGCTGGTCAAAAACTCGCTGGTCCGCAACTGCAACAGCGTTCCCGGCGTAACCGTCACAGGTCCGCTGGCTGGCCGATAGGCAGGCGCGGGGGGCTGGTTATAGCCCTGCGGCTGCTGGCCCTGCTGCGGATACGGTCGCGGATATGGATACGGTGCATATTGAGGCCGCTGCGGCGGATACTGTCCCTGCTGTTGTGGATATGGTCCCTGCTGCGGCGGATACTGTCCCTGCTGTTGTGGATAAGGTCCCTGCTGCGACGGATACTGACCCTGCTGTTGTGGATACGGTCCTTGCTGCGGTGGATACTGACCCTGATTCGGATATTGCCCAGGTTGCTGCCCCTGCTGCGGATATTGACCCGGTTGCGGCGGGTATTGCCCCTGATCCGGAGGATACTGGGCCTGCGGTGGCGTCTGTTGCGGATACGCCTGAGGCGGCGGCATGGGCCCGTTATCCGGCTGACCATTGCCCGGCTGACCATTCGCCTGCTGCTGGCCCGGATCGCTCTGATCCGCCGGTTGCGGCATCGCGTTCTGCGGATCCTGGGGGTTGCCGACCTGCAGGTTGTTGTGTACCTTGGTCACGCCCGCCACCTGGCTCGCGATCGACTCCGCCAGCTTCTTTGAGGCGTCGCTGGACACTGTCCCTGAGAGCGTTACCTCGCTCTGGATGGTAGCGGCAGTAATCAAGTCGTTCTTCAGTGCCTGAGAAGCGTCGAGGGCGTGCACTACATCCATCTCGATCTGCCCATCGGTGCGCTGCGCGCCTTGAGCCGCCGCGCCCGGACCCGAATTCTGAGGATCCGCAGTCTGGGCAGCCGTATCCTGGGCCTGCGCCACCACGGCGCTCAGAACCACCACCGCCGACCACACCAGAACCTGCTGGAAACTTCTCTTGAGCAATGACCGGTTCATCTTTATCTCTCCTCTGCCTATCGTGCCTTGATTCAACGCCTGTTGGATGCCTGCAAACCTGAAAAGACGCTCACAATGAGTGCTGACGGCTCATACCCTTGGACGAACCCCTGCGCAAGCCGTCACGTTTGAAAACCCGGCCGCCAGGAAAAAGTTCCGCCGCCATTCAACAAGTAGGTTCCATCCAGGCAACCTCACCGGTCAATGCCTGGCTCAGGGGATTTTGCGCGCGCGGCTACAGCGGAACCAGGGATGCTGTATCTCGAAGCCACAGCACTCAAGTTGACGCGACCATCAGGGAGCGGCGACCTTGTACAAATCTCAACGGGACACGATTACCCTGGTTCCGCTCTAGTCGGCGTTCCAACCAGTTTCCATCACACTTTTTGGCTATAAATACTCTGCGGGTGCCCCAGGTCTCGCTTCTGAGACCTGGGATACCACCGCATCCAAACAAAACACCCGAAATCGCGCGGTCAGAAACCTAGTAAAGCTGCCCTCCCGCTTCCTCTTCGATCGCGGAGATGAAAAGGCGGAGCAGCTCCACTCGCGGTACAGCCAACATCCTTGAAGCGTTCAGACGCAACCTGCCGGGTAACTGCTCTTGAGCCCGCCGCAGCACCGGAAGCACCGAGGAAAACGTGTCGTAGCGGGTGTCCCGGCCCACCTTGACCAGCGACCTCAAAGCCCCGATGGCGCCTAGCTGTTCCAATATATCGGCATCGTGGAGAAGAATCGCCTCAATCCCGCCCAGTTCGTCCCGGCCCCGCTCATCCCCTGCCTGATGAGTCCGGATGGCCTCCACTACTCCCTCCAGCTTTTCCACCGGAAATCCCCATCCCGTCAGCAGCTCCCGCGTTCGCGCGATGGTGTAGGGAACGTGATCCCAGCGCGCCAACTGCGCGGGATCCTGGGGCCGGTGGCCTGTAAAAACTCCCAAATCGTGCATCCAGGCGGCGGCAAACAGAATATCGTCGTCGTATTCCATCCCCTGACCCAGGCGGCGTGCGAGAGCATAAAGCCGTGGCTGGTGCCCAAACTTGTCCGCGGGCAGCGCTTCAGCCCGGATGTAGGCCTCGACGGACTCTCGCCAGCCGGACGCAGTCATCGGGCCTCCGGCGGCGAACCACCGCTGCGACCAGTACCTGTCGCCGGGGACCCCGGCCAATTCGGCGTGATGCGGATCAGCTCCAGCCCGCCCAGGTCCTCCACCATGAAGCGCGACGAAGCCGCCGGCACCGCCACCATCCCCCTGGCCGGCAGGTCAATTGGATCGAACTCCGGCCCGGCAATCCGCCCCGCTCCGGCGGCGGCAAACAGGTAAGCCAGCCCCGCAGCCGGCCCGCCTTCACCTGAAAGGCCGCCACCGCGGAGACTCTCGCTGTCGCGGCTGCCGGCCACCGGAATCTTCTCCACACGAAAATAATCCGCGTCAATCAGAACTGTCCGGTCCGCCAGTACCTTCGCCTCGATCTTCCCGGCCTTGGTCACCAACTTTGTAGCTTCCAGTGATTTCTCGATGTGCAGCTCGCGGCCCCGCCCGTAGTCGTACATGCGGTACGTCAGATCGCAATTCTGCTGCGTCTCCAGCAGAATCGACCCTGGCCAGATGGAGTGGACCGTTCCCGCATCCACAAAAATCACGTCCCCGGCCTCCACCGGCAGCATCTTCAGGCTGGCTTCGAGCGTGCCCGCGTGAATCCCTTCCTCCACCTGCCTCAGCGTGGTGCCCGGCTTGAGCCCCAGGGCTACCTGCGCCTCAGGCTCGGCCGCCAGCGCATACCAGCACTCCGTCTTGCCGCGGGGATCGCCGTACTTTTGCGCCATCTGGTCGTCGGGATGTACCTGCACGCTCAGCTTTTGCCGGGCAAAAATGATCTTGATCAGCAGCGGCGATTCCGGCCCTGGAGCTCCCGCGCCGAGCAGCGCGTTCGCGCCCTCGCCCTCCGCCACCTCGGCAAACAGCGCGTCCAGCCGCTTTCCCTTGTGAGGCCCGGTCGCCACCAGGCACATGTCGCCCGTAAGCCAGGCTTCCCCGATCGGATCTCCTTCGGCCACGCGGTCAAACCAGGGACGCAAATCCCGAAATCCCCACACCCTGACGTCGAAGTGGGGATCGATGCGAAAAGGCGCCATTTCCAGGGGTGAAGTTTGCCTTGGAACAATCATCGATCTTGTCTCTATCCTCAGGGAAATTCGCCACTTGCAGGCGTCTTGGCTGTCCAGAGCCAAACCCGGCCAGCGCCATTCTCCAGCCGCAATCCCACTCTACCACCCCGGCAAACCCGGCCCGATACCCCGGCGCGCGAAATGACCGCGCTACGTACGCAGTGACCGCAACTTAATGATGAATATCGAGCCGGTCTGTTGTGGCTCCTTCAGCCGCTTCACTCAGCGGTCGCCACAGATGGCGCCGCAGGCGCGTACGCCGAAACGGCCAGTCCCGCCGGAGGCGCGCCCGCCCGTGCGGCAAGCACTCACTCCCACTCGATGGTGCCGGGCGGTTTCGAGGTAATGTCGTAGACCACGCGATTGATCCCCCGCACCTCGTTTACGATGCGGCTACTGATGCGCTTCAGCACCTCGTGGGGCAGCGGCGTCCAGTCGGCGGTCATGCCGTCTTCAGAATGCACGGCGCGCACCGCGGCCGTGTACGCATAGGTCCGCTGGTCGCCCATCACCCCCACGCTCATCACCGGCAGCAGCACCGCGAAGCTCTGCCAGATTTTGGAGTAGAGCCCGGCGGCCTTGATCTCGGCAACTACGATCTCGTCGGCTTCCTGCAGCAGCGCCACCCGCTCCCTGGTCACTTCGCCCAGGATGCGCACCGCCAGACCGGGACCGGGGAACGGCTGCCGGCCGAGAATGTCTTCCGGCATCTGCAGGTCGCGGCCGATGAGCCGGACTTCGTCTTTGAACAAATCGCGCAGCGGCTCGATCAGCTTCAGCTTCATCCCCAGCGGCAGCCCGCCTACATTGTGGTGGCTCTTGATGGTCTGGCTGGGGCCTTTTACGCTGCTTGACTCGATCACGTCTGGATAGAGCGTGCCTTGCACCAGCCAATCCACCCCGCCGGTCTCTTTGGCGATGCGCGTAGCTTCGTCGTCAAAGACGGCGATGAACTCCGCGCCGATCCGCTTTCTTTTCGTCTCCGGGTCGGTGACGCCGGCCAACTTGGCGAGGAAACGCTCGCTCGCATCGACGGCCACGATATTCAGCCCCAGCTTGTCGCGAAGATTCTTCTGCACGTTCTGGAATTCGTTTTTGCGCAGCACCCCGTTGTTGACGAAGATGCAGGTCAACTGGCCGCCGATGGCCCTGTGTACCAGCACTGCGGCCACCGAGGAGTCCACGCCGCCGGAGAGGCCGCAGATCACGTGTCCCTTGCCAACCTTCTCCCGGATCCCGGCAACGGTGGTCTCGATAAAGTGCGCCGGAGTCCAGTCGCCCTTGGCGGCGCAGATCTTGAACAGGAAGTTCTTGATAAGCTGCGGGCCCAACGGGGTGTGATGCACCTCGGGATGAAACTGCACCGCCCAGATCCGCCGCTCCTCGTTGACGATGCCGGCCAGTGCATTCGAGGTGACGGCGGTGCGATGGAAGCCGGCGGGCAGCTCGGCGGCTTCGTCGCCATGGCTCATCCACACCGCCAGCGTCGGCGGCAGGCCCGCAAACAAATGTGTGGCGTCGTCTTCGATCGTCACTTCGGCGTGGCCATACTCGCGCCTGGGTGCGGAGAGCACTTTGCCGCCCAGATGATGCACGATGAAATGCAGCCCGTAGCAGATGCCCAGCACCGGCACGCCGAGCGAGAGCAGTTTAGGGTCAGCCGCCGGCGCGTCCGCATCGTAGACCGAAGACGGGCCCCCGGAGAGGACCAGGCCGATCGGTTTGTACGCCTGAATCTCGGCCAGCGGAACCGTGCAGGGCAGCACCACCGAAAAGACGTTCTGCTCGCGAATGCGCCGCGCGATCAGCTGTGTATACTGCGAGCCGAAATCGAGAATGACAATTGTCTGGGTGTCCACGTTTCAGTGTGGCAGGGCGTGGGGCGGGATGTAAAGAACTCCCGCACTCACCATGTTCAACGCGCTGAATATTCGAAAAGTCTGTCGTGCGCTGGCCGTCGGCTCCTCGTCCTACTCATAGTGATACCGCGCCTGGAGAAAGTCGATCCGCGTATCGGTGACGCGGTAGACTAGCCGGTGCTCCTGTGTAATCCTCCGGCTCCAGCAACCGGTCAACTCGAATCGAAGCGGCTCGGGCTTGCCGATGCCCACGAATGGATCGGCAACGATTGCCTCCACCAGTTCCAGCGTCCTCAACGCCGCCTTCCGGTCATTCTTGATCCACCACGCCAGATCTTGACGGAATTCGGGCTGGAAGACCGCCTCGCGCTGGGCCTGCTTGCTCATTAGGAAGAATTAGCCCAAGCCTACGGAGCGGCGCAAGCTTTCGATTGATTCGACCGTGCCCTCGCCACGCTCGGCGCGATGCAGCGCCCGCAACAGCCGCTCGGCGTTTTTTGGCGAACGCAGCAGGTGCGCCGTCTCCATCAGCCCGGCAAGCTCATCGGCCGGCACGATGGCCACGTCGCGCGCCCCCCGCCGCCGCACGATCAAGACTTCCCGGTCATCCACGACCTCATCCAAATAGGAAGCCAAATTCTCCCGCAATGCCGTGTAGGTAGTTTCGGTAGCCATGCGGAGCCCCTCAGCCTCAAACGTACAGCTTTCCTGTACATATTGTCAAGGGGGCCGACCCGCCCTACGGCAGCCTCCGCGCCTCCGCCTCCGCGTTCCAGTGATCCGCGCCGCCGAGAAACATCCTGGGCAGAAACCGCGCGGCCTGCGCGGCCGTGAGTTGATGCGACCAGGAAACGCGCGCCGCCGGATTCGCCCCGGCTCCGGTGCTGCCGAACTCCGCGTAGTAGGCCTGCGGCGCCTCGGAGGTTCTGCCCCATGCATTCCATCCCTCTCGAATCACGTCCGCCGGGAGTTCCGTGTGGATATAGACGACGCGCGAGAACGGACGCCACGGCCGGCCAAGGCTGATGGCGGCTTGCGGGGAGACTTTTACGCTCGACCCCGCTGGGACTGCGACGTCTTCCATCCCGCTGGTCACCTTGCTGTTCAAAATCACGTAGCCCGTGGATTGATGCGGCGAGGTGCGCGACTGCGCGGTCAGGTAGCCGCGGCCGTTCGCGTGAATCTCCGAGTGGTCGAAGACCGCGGCAGCGTTGCCAAAGATGAAGTCCACGCCACCCTCAATGTAGGAGTCGACAAAATATTGGCGCCCGTAGTCGGCGAACAGCGTGTCCTGGTGGCCGAGAAACCTGCAGTGCTTGAAGATCGACCGATCGGCGCGCACCGCTGCCGCCACCGCCTGCCCGGTGTTGCCGGCGGTGTTTTCAAACGTAATGTTGTCGGCTTCAAAGCCCGCGCCGTTGATCTCCACGGTTTCAGTAAAGAAGGTGCCGCCGGCCTGGCGGGCGTTCAAGCTGTTGGTAATCACCACGTCGGCCGCGGACTTTCCCATCCCAATCAGCGTGATGTTGGTGTGGTTCTGCGTAACGATCACCCGCTCGTGATAGACGCCGGGCGCAATCTCGATATAGACGCGGCCTGGCTTGCCGTCTGGCCCTACGCCCGCGAACGGATGATGATCCATCGCCATCTGGATGGTGGGGAATTCCGTGGTCCCTTCGATGCCCGTCTTCACATCGGGAGAGACGCGCACCTGCACATCCTGAGCGCGGACTGGCATCGGCCCGGGAGTTCGCGCTCCAGGAGCGTTCGCGGCCGGCTGGGCAACCAGCGACGCTCCGCCTGCTGCCAGGGCCAACGCGATTGTCAGCTTGTGGTGGACGAACATAGGAACGCCTCCTGAAGGACTTTTGCAAGGGAAGTCTAACAAAGCCACTTCAGGAGGCGTATTTCTGACCCGCGTTTCTGGCCCGAAGAGTCAGTTTTCTAGGCCCATTTCTTACCCAGCCCATCCAGGTCCGCGCGGCCCAGATCCTCCGGGGTCATGGCAATCCTGAACTCGACGTCGGCATTGAACGTGAGGAACCACGGCTCGGCAAGCCGGGGAACATCGGATGGGCTATCGAGATTCACGATCAGGATCCCGCCGCGCTTGCCGTCCCGTTCGCCAAACCAGGCGTGTTCCGGCTTGATGGCCTCCAAAATCTTCTTCATCTTCGCGCTTGCGGTTCCATCTTTGACGGCTGAGTTGAACGGTTCAATGGGAAGTTGAACCACCATCATCATGCGCATGTGTAACCTCCAGGTGCCTGGATTCGCGTTCATCCACGAACGGCACGGGCCAGAGAATACCACAGGCCTGTAACGGCTGGCTTCAATTCTTTCTCCTCCGCCGCTTATGCCAGGGGCGCGCCACATGTTCCCCGCGTGATAGGCTGCTATGCAACACAGCTTGATCCAATTTGGCTGTTCTAAAATTCCGTCCCGGCCTCCACACGCAGCCGTATCGCGCCGATGGACCTGGCCGGTTGACCGTATTTCCATGAGGACATTTCGATGAACTGTTTCCGTTTTGCTCCGATTTTCATTCTTGCGGCTGGAGTTGTCGTGTCTGGCGCCGCGCTTGCGCAGGCGCCCGCAGCCCCGCCGGCAGATGCATCCAAACCCCAGCCTCCGGCGATGAGCAGGAGCTTCGATCTCTCCGCCATCGACAAAACCGCCGACCCCTGCACCGATTTCTACCAGTACGCTTGCGGAAACTGGGTCAAGAACAACCCCATACCGTCAGACCAGGTGCGCTGGGCAAGGTCCTTCTCCCTGCTCAGGGAGCGCAACCGCTACCTGCTGTGGGAGGAACTGGACGCCGCCGCCAAGGCCCCGAAAAACAGCTTGCAAAAACAGTATGGAAGCTACTATGCGGCCTGCATGGACACAGACCAGGTGGAAAAACTGGGGCTGAAGCCCATCGAGCCCGCCTGGAAGCTGATCGACCGCCTTGCCGGCGCAAAACAGCTTCCCGCGCTGCTCAGCAAGCTTGAAAACCAGGGAACTCCCGACGGCTTCTTCGAATTCGGCGTAGGCCAGGACGAAAAAGACTCCTCGCAACAGATCGCCGAGATCTCCCAGGGCGGCCTGTCGCTTCCCGACCGCGATTACTACATCGTGGATTCGGCGCGCTTCAAAACCATCCGCGCCCAGTACATCGAGCATGTCAATAAGATGTTCACATTGGCCGGCGACACGCCCGACCAGGCCGCCAATGAGGCCGCCGCGGTCATGGAGATCGAGACAGCGATGGCCAAGGCCTCTACCAGCCGCACCGACATGCGCCAGCCCGAGAACCGTTATCACATCTACACCGTCGTCGACTTCCAGAAGATTGCTCCTTCCTTCGCCTGGAGCACCTATTTCAGTTCCATCGGCATCGGCCCCTTCGACACTCTCAACGTGGCCACGCCCGATTACTTCAAGGCGCTCAGCGGGCTCATCTCCAGCCAGCCTCTGCAATCGTGGAAAAGCTATCTGCGCTGGCACGTGCTGCACGGCCAGGCCAATAATCTGCCCAAGGCCTTTTTCGACGAGAACTTCGACTTCTTCTCCAGAACCCTGGCCGGCCAGCAGGAGCCTCAGGCGCGCTGGAAGCAGTGCTCCACCTTGACCGACGAAGCGCTGGGCGAGGCCGTGGGCCAGGACTGGGTCAAGCAGAACTTTCCTCCCGCCGCCAAGGACAGCATGGACAAGCTCGTCGCCGCCCTTGAAAAGTCGCTGGGCGACGACATCAAGACCCTGCCGTGGATGTCGGATGACACCAAGAAAGCCGCCGCGGAGAAGCTGGCCATGATCCGCAACAAGATCGGCTACCCTGAGAAGTGGCGCGACTACTCCAGCGTGAAGGTAAAGCGCACTGACCTGATCGGCAACGTGCACCACTCCGCCGTCTACGAGCGCAACTACAACTTCGCCAAGCTGGGCAAGCCGGTGGATGAGAAG
>Ga0326727_10009017_pt1 | contig 24899 bp, 19 predicted proteins | sample MB2enrmetagenome_FD_207643 | JGI IMG/M metagenome (GOLD analysis project Ga0326727, IMG submission 207643) | Lab enriched peat soil microbial communities from McLean, Ithaca, NY, United States - MB29MY | ecosystem: Environmental > Terrestrial > Soil > Wetlands > Peat | place: USA: New York... | reverse complement strand
AGAAACTTGTTGGCCCCTTCCAGAGTTCTGATCCCGCGCAATCGCAACTCCTGCGGTAGCCGTCCCTGCCAGGTAGAGAAGTTGCGTTCCGAGCGGCCCCGCGCCTGCGGAGAGTAGGCCGGAATCACTTGCGCCGCTGGTTTACAACAGCGCCGACCACGCGGCAAAGCCCACGACCGAAGCAACTCCGGCTCCCGGCGCGGCCGCAACCAAGCCCGCTGCAAAGAAAAAGCCCGGCTTCTTTGGCGGCATCGGAAAGTTCTTCCGCCGCCTATTTGGCGCAGAGTCAGTTACCTGTTCAATTACTGCGTCGGTGTGTCGGGGAGGATTCGCGAGGTCGATCCGAGGCGGTGATAGTCGGTGAAGCTGACCTCATTGATGCGCAGAATCTCCATATCGCTCTTATCTCCTCCGGCATGAGACTTGGTCAAGGAGATCGCGATGCTGTGCACGGGGCAGATGTAGCTGTTGCCGCCGATCTCGACGGGGCCGTATTGCACCGAGATGGCGGCGCGCGTGATCGGGTCGGAGGGCTTAAGATCCGACTCGACGGTGACGCGCAAAACGACGCCGGTGGTTGGATCGAGATACAGGTTCCCGTGGTAGCTGGGCGTTCCGTTGTAGGAGTCGGCGCTTAAACCGAGGACTGCACCTAAGGCACCGCCAGTTTGATCCAGTGAGCCCCTCACACAGCAGAAATTAACTGTGTAGTGCGAAGCCGCTTGAGGCACCTCGAAGTGATAGACGGCTACCGGGCCCGCGGCGCTCTGTTCCCAGTGGCTCCACTTCAGGATGCCCTTGGATGCATCGGAGAGGATGACCCCCAGGGCTGCGCCAAACTCACCGAACGAGACCAGCCCCACGGGCGTGGGCTCGTTCTTGGGCTTGGCGCCAGAGGAATCCGACTGACGGTCCAAGACCTCCTGTCCGTTGCGATAAGTGATATGGTGGCTGAAGGTTCCCGCCGGATGCAGATCCGTGTGCGGAGCCCAGCCGCTATGAGTCACCGACTCGGGGCTGTTATTGTAGCTGTCGGTGAGGCGCGTCGCCAGGAAATCCGGCATATGGTGTAGTGTGACTCCGATAAAATTGATGGCGGATTTCATCATGGCCCGCTGATCAGCGGCTGTCGGCGGGGCTTTATTGAGTAATTCGCCAGCTGGCGGGTCAAGAAATGCTGAGGAATCGGCGAGCAACTTCAAAGAGAGGACGGTCTTCGGGCCGGGCTTGAAATCCGTCATAATGCGGTCCAGCGTAGGCTGGGTCAATTGCTCTGTCAATTCCAGGGAGTTGAGCTGCTGCGCACGATCGCCATCGTTCTTGCCAGCCGTTTGCTGCGCGGCCAGCATCTGTTTCAACTGCTCGACAGTAACACTCTGCACAGCAGCAACGCAGGGAGTTATCATTGCCAACGACATTACGAAAAGAATGAGTTTCCGCACCTTCTCACCTCTGCAAAAAAGTCTACATCTCCCGCGCCCGCTCAATGGCCCGCATCACGGCCTTGGCTTTGTTGAGTGATTCCTGATACTCGAGCTCGGGGACGGAGTCAGCCACGATTCCGCCGTGCCGGACGAAAAAAGGAACTCCCCGACCGGCAACCGGCGGACGCAGCGAAGCTGCGATCGCCGAACGCCGCAAGGTTGAAAAGAGCGGAACATAACCGGAAAACCGGTGCCACAGTAGGCATGCCCGAAGATGCCGGAACAGCAAGAGGGGCTCCCGGTACACTAGCTGTAAGTGCTTGATGTGCCATGGTGCACGGCCGCGGAAAGAACTTAAAATCCGCAGGCCTTAACCGGCCGTGGGGGTTCAAGTCCCCCTCTGGGCAACATCAAATCAACAATCTGGATAGGATGACCGACCTGGGATGACCGACATCGATCAGCAGCCAGAAGGCAGCCGCGGGAGGAGGGGTCGCTCTCAGCCGGCCTCCGCGCCGCTCCACTCCGTTTCCGGCGAGCAGATGCTGCAGAGCCTGGGCCTGTTCAGCGCCACCACGATCGTCGTGGGGTCCATGATCGGCAGCGGCATCTTCATTGTCGACTGCGACATCGCGCGCCTGACCAATTCTCCGGCGCTTTACCTGGGCGCGTGGGTCATCACCGCGGTCATGACCATGATCTGCGCCCTGAGCTACGGCGAGCTGGCCGCCATGATGCCCAAGGCCGGCGGCCAATACGTCTACCTGCGCGAATCGCTCGGGCCCCTCTGGGGATTTCTCTACGGCTGGACGCTGTTTCTCGTCATTGAGACCGGGACCATCGCCGCGGTGTGCGTGGCCTTCGGCAAGTTTCTGGGCGTTTTCTTCCCGACGGTTTCGAGCACGCATTGGCTGTGGCACATCGCGCACGTGCCGGCCATTCCCGTCGGCCCCATGGTGCTGGGCAACATGGACATCGGCGTGAGCACTGCAAACCTCACCGGCATCGTCGTCGTGTGGTTCGTGGCGGCCGTGAATATCTGCGGCGTGCGCTTCGGCGCCCTGCTGCAGAACGTCTTCACCGTGGCCAAGGCGCTCTCACTCGCGGCCCTCGTGCTTCTGGGATTCACCGTGGGCGTTAACAGCGCGGCCATTGCCGCCAACTTCGGCAGCCACTGGAGCCAGTTCTGGCGCAATGCGGGCTGGTCGTCGCTGCATCCCGTGCAGGTGGGCGCACAGGGGCCTATCGTCATGGTCAACCTGATCGTGATCCTTGCCGTGGTGCAGGTGGGCTCGCTCTTTGCCGCCGACGCATGGAATAACGTCACGTTTACCGCCGGTGAAATCAAGAACCCGCGGCGCAACGTGCCGCTCTCGCTCGCGTTCGGCGTGGGATTTGTGCTGGTGGTGTATTTCCTGGCCAGCGCGGCGTACATCGTGGTGCTTCCCCTGCATGGCGACCCACACGGCGCGACCGTGTTCGCGCGCGGCGTGCAATATGCCGCCGAGGACCGCATTGGCGCCGCGGTGCTGCAGCAGATTTTTCCGCACATTGGCGGTTATCTGATGGCCGCGGCGATTCTCATCTCCACCTTCGGCTGCGCCAACGGCATTACGCTCGCAGGCGCGCGCGCCTACTACGCCATGGCGCAGGACGGTCTCTTCTTCCGCTTCGTCGGCAAACTGCACCCGCGTTACAAGACCCCGGCCGCCGGGCTCGTGGTGCAGGCCATCTGGACGACGCTCCTCTGCGTCTCCGGCTCCTACAGCCAGTTGCTCGACTACATCATCTTCGCAGTGCTGGTCTTTTACATCCTGACCATCCTCGGGCTCTTTGTCCTTCGCATCAAGCAGCCGGGCACGCCCCGGCCCTACAAAGCCTTCGGCTATCCGTTCCTGCCCGCGCTCTACATCGTTATGGCCACAGGCATCTGCGCCGCACTGCTGCGCTACAAGCCGCAGTACACCTGGCCGGGCCTGATCCTGGTCCTGCTGGGAGTTCCGGTGTATCTGTATTGGTCGCGGAAAAAAGCCAGCCCTGAGCTTGCTTGACATCATGAAGTGTTCAAGCGGCCCCGAAGGGCCGCTTCACTCACCACTGACGACTGCCCTACTGCAGCAGCGTCCCCTGCTCGCCTTCGTGATTGCCGTTCCCGCTGCCGTTCAGCTCTTCGGGCGGGATGATCACCGCGGCGGCGACCTTGTCGTCCGGCTCCAGGCTGAGCAGCCGCACGCCCTGTGTGGCGCGGCCGGCTGACCGAACCGTCTTGGTGTCGATGCGGATGATCTTGCCGAACTGGCTGATCACCATCAGCTCCGACGTGTCGTCGACCAGCTGGATGGTATTGACGCGGCCCACACGCTCGGTGACGGAGAGGTTCTTGACGCCTTTGCCGCCGCGCGTCTGCAGGCGGTACTCTTCGACGTCCGTGCGTTTGCCGAATCCGTGTTCCGTGACGGAAAGGATGCGATAGGCGCCCGGCGCGTGCTCCTTGGGTGTAACGGCAACGCCGACCACGTAATCGTTCTTGATCAACGCGATGCCGCGTACACCGTAGGCGGGCCGGCCCATGGAGCGCACGTCGCTCTCCTCGAACCGGATCGCCAGGCCCAGGTGCGTAGCCAGGAAAATAATCTGCGAGCCGTCGGTAATGCGCGCCGCTACTAATTCATCATCGGAATCGATGCCGATGGCGATGATGCCCCTCGACATCACGTTCGAGAAATCCTTGAGCGGCGTCTTCTTCACGGTGCCCTTTTGCGTGGCGAAGAAGATGTACTTGCCCTCTTCTTCGAGATCGCGCACGGGCAGAATGGCGCAGACTTTTTCGCCGGTCTGCAGGTCGAGCAGGCTCTGCATCGACTTGCCCTTGCCCGCGGCGCTCACGTCGGGAATCTCGTAGATCTTGAGCCAATAGACGCGGCCTGTGTTGGTGAAGCACAGCAGATAGGAGTGCGTGGAGTCGACGATGAGCTGCGAGACAAAATCCTCCTCGCGCGTTTTCATGCCCATGCGTCCCGTGCCGCCGCGGCGCTGCTGGCGGTAGATGGAGATGGGCGTGCGCTTCAGGTAGCCCTGGTGGCTCACGGTCACCGCAACCTGTTCGTCAGCGATCAGGTCCTCGAGATGAAGCTCCGCGCTCTCGTCCACAATCTCGGTGCGGCGCTTGTCGCCGTACTTTTCGCGGACTTCTTCAAGCTCCTTCACAATCACCGAGCGCAATTTCTTCTCGCTGCCCAGAATCTCCTCGTACTCGGCAATCTTCTCGCGCACTTCCTTCAGCTCGCTCAGCAGCTCATCGACGGAGAGCTGCGTGAGCCGGTAGAGCTGCAGTTCAAGGATGGCGTCGACCTGCCGCAGGGTAAGGCCCTTTTCCTCGTGGGGCCCGGGCTCGCGGTCGAGGCGAATAACGATGTCCTTGCCCTTGCCCCATGCGTACAGGTTCTCGCGAGCGTCCGCGCGGGAGTTCGATGCGCGGATGATCTTGATCACGGTGTCGAGATTGTCGAGCGCAATCTTCAGGCCTTCCAGAATGTGCTCGCGTTCGCGTGCCTTGCGCAGCAGGAAAACCGTGCGCCGCTGCACCACGTCGATGCGGTGGTCGATGAAGACCTGGATGGCTTCGGCGAGTCCCATCTCGCGCGGCTGGCCGTTGGCCACGGCCAGGAAGATCATGGAAAAACTCTCTTGCAGCTGCGTGTGCTTGTAGAGCTGGTTCAGCACAATCTCAGGCTGTGCGCCGCGCTTGAGGCCGATCACCATCCTCATGCCGTCGCGGTCGCTTTCATCGCGCGTCCATTCGGTGTTTGTGTCGATATCGGAGATGATCTTGTTTTCGACCAGCTCGGAGATGCGCTTGAAGAGCACGGACTTGTTTACTTGATAAGGAAGTTCGGTGACGATCAGCGCCTGCCTATCCTTGGCGACGTTCTCAATGGCCACCCTCGCCCTCATCAGGAAGCGCCCGCGCCCTGTGCGGTAGGCGTCCACGATTCCCGTGCGGCCGTAAAGGATGCCGGCCGTCGGGAAATCCGGCCCGTGCACGTGCTTCAGCACCTCGACCAGTCCGCCTTTGGGATTCTTCACCAGCGCGATCGTCGCGTTCAGCACCTCGGTCAAATTGTGTGGCGGAATGTTCGTCGCCATGCCCACCGCGATGCCGTTAGAGCCGTTCACAATGAGCGTCGGAATCCGCGTGGGCAGCACCGACGGCTCGTCGGTGGTTTCGTCGAAATTAGGAACCATATCCACGGTTTCCATTTCGATGTCGGCCATCATCTCTTCGGCGATGCGCTCCATGCGGCACTCGGTATACCGGTAAGCCGCCGGCGGATCGCCATCCACCGAGCCGAAGTTGCCCTGGCCGTCGACCAGCGGGTAGCGCAACGACCACGGTTGCGCCATGCGCACCAACGCGTCGTACACCGACGAATCTCCGTGCGGATGGTACTTCTTCAAACACTCGCCAACGACGCCGGCGCACTTTGAGTACTTTTTGTTGTGCTGCATCCCCTCGCGGTCCATCGCCGTAAGAATGCGGCGGTGCACGGGCTTCAATCCGTCGCGGGCGTCAGGCAGCGCGCGCCCGATGATCACCGACATGGAGTAGTCGAGATAGGAGCGGCGCATCTCCTCTTCGATGTTGATGGGAATGAGGTTCGTGCCGCCGGGAGGGTTCGCTCCGTCGAGAGGAAGCTGAGGATTCTTGTCGTCTGCCATAGTTTTTTTGAGGGCGTGCAGGAAGGCGGCAAAAATTCCGGAAAAGCGGGGCCGGGTCCGCAGCTCTTAGCTTCTATTTTAGTGGGTCGAGGGGCCTTTTAGCAAGGATAAGAGATTGAAATAACTCCTTATTTTGCTTTAAGTTATGAAGGACCCACGCCGCCCCGTCTCGCACCCATCATTCGGCGCGCATTCGGCCCGGTTTTTGCACTGGGAAGGGCACCCCACTAAACCCGCTTCCTCAAGAACCGGGTGCGGTTTCTGGCCCGCGCCTGGGCGGGTCCAGACTCCTGCGCAAATGCGAAAGTGAACACCAGACCCTAGATCAGCCCCGGCAAGCTCAGCACGCACAGCACTGCCTGCAGCGCCACAATAGCTCCCGCCGCGCCCAGCGCCCAGCGTCCTCGCGGAGCGTCGAAGGCATCGGCAAACACGCCGCCCACAAAGGTCAGCAAAAACGGCTGCGCCCAGAGCCAAGGGCCGCCCGGAGAGCCCGTCATAACCAGAACAATGCAAACCAAAGCGCAAAACAACGGAGCTGTGTTGCCGAAGTAGCGCGATTTGCGCGCGCCCAGATAGAACGTCGCCGCCGCGCACGCAGCAATCGTGATGCCGCCGTTTGCGAGCGAACTAAAGAACCGTCTGGCCGGACCCAGCGAGACCCAAAGGAATCCTGCCCCCGAGCGGAAGACATAGCTGTACGCGTCGGGCGAAAAACCGTAACACGCAAAGACCAACACCAGCGCGCCCACCACAGCAACCAGCACCACGGGCAATGTCTGGCTCCTGTGCCCCTCGGCTACCCAAAGCATGGCCGCCAGGCCGAGCAGGGCGGCAACCGGCAACGCCACGATGTGCGCAGCTGCCGCAACGCCAAAAATCGCCGTGAGCAGCACGATCCGCGGCCGCCACTTGGCAACCGGACCCTGCATGGCATGGGCGACGCCAATGCAGGTATACACGCCGCCGAAGAGGCCCAGCGCAGCCAGCACCTCGGAATTTGGCGTGACGCAGGCGCGCAGCACCGCGGGCGAAAAGCAATAGAGCGCCAGGGCCGTATAGCCGCCCAGATTTCCGTAAAGCCGCCGCGTGACCCACCAGATGCATCCGCCCAGCAGGAAGCCGGCAAAGAGAAATGGCAGGCGCAGCAGAAGCAGGACGTGCGTCATTTGATGGCGCAGTTCCCATGTGCTCAGCTCGCCGCCGCTGCTTTGCACCACGCGATTCTCCGGCTTGCGCAGCAGGTCGAGCCCGCGCTCGAAGAGAAGATTCAGGGTGAGCGGAAGCCCGGCCAGCCGGTATGCCAGAATGCCGTCGTGAATGTTGCCGCAGGAAGTGAAGTAGCCGGCCAGGGGCGAAGGCTTCTCCCAGGTTTCGCGCCCGCAACGCGCGTACTGGTAATCGAGGTCTGTCAGTGTCTGGCGGCTGATGAGCCAGAATCCCTGCAGAAGAAAGACGGCCAGCAACCCCGCCGCGATCCGTTGCGGCAGATTGAATTGAAAGCGGCGGAGGGCTTGAAACCGGTGGGTCATGCGAATCGAGCGGACATTACCAGTCTAAACGGAGGCGCCGGGAGATGCGGGAATGCACCTGACGAGCCGCGCCGATGGCAATGGAAACCAGTGCTATGCTGGGCTTGAGTCTTCCATGAGCACCGTCTACACGATCGGCCATTCAGCGCACACCTGGGAGGAGTTTGCCGGGCTTCTGGCAGGCCACAAAGTCGACGTAATTGTGGACACTCGGTCCGCGCCCTATTCCCGCTTTGCCCCTCAATTCGACCGTGAAGTCATGCAGAAAAAACTGACCGCGAGCGGGATCAAGTACATTTTTCTCGGCGGGGAACTCGGCGGCCGCCCGGCGGATCCGGCGTATTACGACAAGAACGGGCATGTGCTCTACGGCCGCATGAAATCGGACCGCGCATTTGTGAAAGGCATCGAGCGATTGGAGCGCGGGATCGCCGCGTTTCGCGTGGCTCTGTTGTGCGGCGAGGAAGATCCTGCTCATTGCCATCGCCGCCTGCTGGTAGGGCGCGTCCTGGCCGAGCATGGCCACGAGCTCCTTCACATCCGCGCCGATGGACGTCTGCAAACGGACGCGCAGGTAACTGCCGAGTCCGGCAAGCCTTTGGAAAGCGGGCAACCTGCCCTGTTTGCCGAGTTGGACGAGGACCAATGGAGATCTACAGCATCGGTTTCACGAAAAAAAGTGCAGGCGAGTTCTTCGGCGCGCTGAAGGCCGCCGGCATCGAACGCCTGCTCGATGTGCGATTGAATAACACTTCGCAACTTGCGGGCTTCGCAAAGCAGTCCGACCTCAAATACTTTCTCCGGGAGATCTGTGGCGCGGTGTATGAGCGTGAACCCCTCCTCGCGCCTACACGGGAGATTCTCGACGCGTTTAAAAAGCAAAAGGGGAGCTGGGAAACCTATACGGCGGCCTATCTTGCGTTGATCCGGTCGCGAAAGGTCGAGTCGGCCATCTCTCAGGAGAGCTTCCAGAAAAGGACCGTCCTATTATGCAGCGAAGCGTCCGCCGAGCACTGCCACCGCAGGCTGGCGCTCGAATACCTGCAGCAACACTGGAGCAATGTAGTCATTCGCCATCTCTAGATCTGGATTCCGGAGGTACGTCAGCTCGATGAGCGTTGACCGGATTCTCTGTCTTGCGAACTCCTATAAACACGACCACCGGTGTGTTGCGGGAATCGATCTCGCAACCAAGCGATGGGTCCGGCTTGTCGGCAGAAAGGTCGCGGGTTGTCTGACCGTCGAGGAAACCTGCTATCAGGACGGCACCGAGGCTGCACTTCTCGATGTGTTCGAGGCCGAGCTCGGCGACAAGTGCGCATCGAAGTGCCATCCCGAGGACGTCTTTGTAACAGGAAAACCCTGGCGGCCGGTGCGCCGTTTCGACGAGCCACGTGACGTCCGTTTCCTGAAGGAATATCTGAACAAGCGTCCGGCCCTGCTGCAGAACTACAGCGACAGGGTCTATGTGCGCAGGTTTGCCGGGGTCCCGGCAAGCCACTCTCTCGAACTCGTCCAGCCTGAAGATCTCTGGTGGTGGATCCGTGAGGAAAACGGCCGGCGACGCAATCGTGCTGTGTTTCGTCTCGGCCACGCCAGCCGCGCCCGCTACGATCTTGCCGTCACGGATCCAAAGTGGCTGGAACAGCTGCGTTCACGCCCGGTAGGAATCTATCCGCACGAATCGTTCTTTACCGGCAAGCCGCCAGACACGCTCCTTACCGTCAGCTTGAGCGAACCGTTCGAGAATTTTCACTACAAGCTTGTGGCAGGGGTCGTCAACCTGCTGGCTTGAGCGGGCTCGCCGCCGCCTCGCGGTACGCCTTTCTCGCGCGCAAAAAAGAGCCGCTCCGAAGAGCGGCTCTTAACCTCAGGTGCTGCAAACTTAGTTGAAGATGGCTCCCACGGATACGTTGGAGGTAGGCTCTCCAGTGACGGGGTCGACCGCTCCAAGATAAACCGTGCAGGAGTTTGGCCCAGCCGCAGTGACGGTCCCTTGACTCTCACAGTTCCAGGACCATCCGCCGAAATCAACACCCGTTTCGGCTGGCGCAGTCAAGGTTACGGTTGTGCCTACGGGATACGTCGCCATGCAGACTGAGCCGCCCGAGTTCCCGTTTGCAGCCCAGCCAGGGCCGCAATGGATCACATTCGGCGTACCCGTGGCGGAGGGGGCGGTTACCAACCAGCCGGTGGTGTTCAAGCCTGCGTTATAGACGGTCAGCGTCACCAGTAGCCCCGATGCGATCGTGTACTGATTGCACGAGCCAGGATTGGTTATGGTGCCAGTGTTGTTGGCGCCGGAGTAGGTGGGTAGTACAAGGGGGCAATTGAACGTCACTGTCGGGCTGTAAACCACTGTGCCGTCAGGGTTCGTCGCTGAAACGTAGATGACCGCATTTCCAGAGCCATCGGCGGTGACCAGTCCGGCGGTGGATCCCGCGGCCCCAGAAGAGTTAACGGGGAAGATATTGGGCATGGCGGATATCCAGCTGGCTGGGACCAAAGCGCAGGGAGAGGTACCAGTAGCAGCCAGAGCAGCGGTGCAGCTGGAGCTGGGGAATCCGGCGTGGTAGAAGCCGTTGGTGATGTCCATAAGGGTTGGAGCGGTCGAAAAGGTCCCGTACGCCAGAAACTGCCCGGTGCCATACAAATTATCGGTTGTAAGCGTAGTCGGCACAACGACGATGGAAAGCAGGGGCTCCGGCGCGGCCGTGAGCGTAACCGTCGCTGTGGCCGTCGCCGAGACCACCGTGCCGTCGGGATTCTGCACCTCGGCCGTGATAGTCGTGCTGCCCTGGCTTGCGCCGGTGACGACGCCGTTGCCCGACGCGAGTCCCGACGTGATGGTTGCGATCGACGGGATGCTTGACTTCCATGTGGTCTGCGTCGAATTGGTTACGTCAACCTCGAAGCCGGTGGTCCCCGAGGTGGCAAGTGCGATGAATTGGCCGGTCTGGCCCGAAAGCGAAACCGACTGCGAGGACGGCACAAGGGTCACCGCGGTGTATTTTTCCGTCGATCCGTTCGATACGGTGAAGGTTCCCGTGCCCGCAATCGTGCTCCCGCCGCTGGTGTAGAGAGCGATGATCGCCACCGTGCCCTGGGTCAGCGCGGTAGCCAGTCCCGTAGAGGCGCCGATCGTGGCAATCTGTGTGCTGCTCGAGGACCAGGAGACCTGGTTGGTGAGATTCACCGTCGCGCTTGTGGACGTGGTCCCAATTGCGATGAATTGCGTGGTCTCACCGGGCAGCGATACCGACTGCGAACTGGGGATGATGGTCAGTGAGGACACCGTGCCGCTGGAGCCGCCGGTGCCGCTCGACGAGGAGGCCGTAACCGTCACGGTCGCGCTCGCGGTAATCGTCCCCGTGTACCCGTTCATGCTCGCCGTGATCGTCGTGGTCCCGGCAGTTAGCGCAGTTGCCAGACCCGTGGAGCTGACGCTTGCCACCGCGGGAACGCTCGAAGTCCACGTCACCGAATCCGTGTCGTCCGACGTCGTCGATGGATGGCCGCTTCCGTGGCCGGTCGTTCCCGTGGCCGTGAACTGCACTGTTTGACCCACCGAAAGCGACTGCGAGGTGGGAGAAACCGCGAGGGAATCCACCTGAGAACTTGTGCAACCGGCAATGGGCAGGACAAGAGCAATCAGGAGGAGCGCCCACAGTGTTAAACGATCATGCATGGTTGATCTCCGGAATCTGCAGCCGGTTTTGACGTCGATCCGACAGCGTCATGGCAGACTCTTGCTGGCCTATACGCCATCAAATATATGCCACTGAAACTCGCGTCCTTATGGCACGAAGGTGTTACTTTTGCGTTCCGCATCAAGACAGTCAATAAGTCATTTGACGCTGCTTCAAACAAATGTGACGGACGTAATCGACGGCCGGTTTTCAGGCGCAAAAAACGGGCCGCATGCCGGGGGAGTCCCCTGGCACGCGGCCCGTCGATCGAAAATTCCTACGGTTGTTCTATCAGCGGATGACCCTCATCGCGATTACCATTTCACGAGAATCGAGAAAGTGATCTTCTGTTCATCGCGACGCATGTCGGGACGCCAGAGGTTCATGCCGATGGCGTTGCAGGCTGTTGTAGCGTTGCTAACATTTTTGGCATACTGCTGGGCGTAGTTGAAGCCAGGGTAGGAGGTCCAGCCGATACCCGAGTCCGCCGATGTGGTTCCGTTGGTGCAGGTGAAGTCGGCCGGGCTGCCGACGGGCGCGTTGGTTGCGCCGCCCGGAGGCGTGGAACCTTGGCGGCCGGCCCAGTAGGGCACATCGGAGTGACGGTACCCGTACTCCACGCGGTAGGTGATGAACTGCCGTGGCATGAAGTCGTAGGTGAACGTGCCGTCTTCGCCGTGGTAGTTGAGTCCCGGATCCTCAGGGAAGTACGCGCTCCCCGTCACCGCCGTTGCGCCGTTGATAGGCGGCAGCAGCACCAGGTAGCGTCCCGGGTTGTTCACGTAACCTCCGCCTGCGGTGATGGCGTAGCGGTCTTTGTCGAACCACCAGCGGTTATACGTCATCCAGCCGAGGAAGCTCTGTTTGTAATACGGCGTGGCGTTGAATCCGCCGCCGGCCGGAGCGTAGATCTTGTGTCCCGCCGATCCCATGCAGGCTACGCCCGCGCCTTCTTCGCAGCCCGCATCGGCCGTGATGGAGAACGCCATCTTGTCGAGCTTGGTGTTCGGATTGTCGTAGTACTTCAACTCGAAGCTGTTATCGGTGTGGAAGCGGGTGCGGTTCTCGATGCCGAAGTCATCCTCGCCCATGCCGTAGTTGTTGGAGATGATGTTGATATTGCGGTTGGCGTATTTGATCTGGCCGCCCAGGCCCGGCTTGCCGCCGAAGCGCGCATACGACTGCCAGCCGTTGACAAACCATGGCTCGATCTTGAGGTGCTGCGTGATGAAGAACTGCCCGCGCACGCCGTTGAAGAACCAGGGCGTGTTCGACGACACGAACGAAGGCTGGTAGGCCCAGTTATCGAAGTTGTAATAACTGAAGAGGCCGATATACGACATGAAGATGCCTGCGTCGAGGTTGATGCCGTGCATCTTGTCCCAGTGATAGCCGCCGTAGGCCTCAGCCAGGTAACGGTACGCATTGTCCAAATCCCATTGACCGCGAGTGACGCTGGCGTCGTTGCGCGGCGTGGTCACAGAGTATTCGCCGAACTGCGTCATCAGGCGTGCGTGCACGTGGTCGATGAGCAGGTCGCCGCCGATGCCGAGCTGTTCGAGTTGCACTTCCTGCGAGCGGAAGACTTCGCTCGATCCGCTGATGGTGTCGTCTTTCGGGTGGTTGAAGTCGAGGTTGTAATTCGCGTCGACACGGATTTCCGGAGTGAAGTATTTCGTACAGAGCGGGCAGTCGATGGTGCGCGGGTTGCCGTTCAGCCAGCCCCAGTAGTAATCGGCAAACGGCGTCACGTGATCCACGGGAGGCGGCGCGGGAGCCTGCGCCGGCGTGGCTTCCTGCACCGCGGTGGTGGAAGGTGTTACGGCTGCCGCCACGGGATGGACGGCGGTCCGCAATGCGGCAACGTCCTGCTCGTACGCCTTGATCGCCTCCGAAGAAAGCGCATCCGCATCGTTGCGCGCCTTCAACTCGGCCTTCAGTTCGGTGATTTCAGCCCGCATCTCCTGCATATCTCTCACCAGCTCGGTATTGCTGATCTGCGAGGCATCGGCGGGCTGAGCGCCAGCAGCGGCGGTTGTGGTCCGGTTTGTGTCTGCCGAAGTCGCGGCCGGACCCGACACGGGTTGAGCGCCGGCCGGAGGATCCACCCTCGCAGTGAGCGTCGACGATCCGCTACCGGTGGCTGTTCCCTGCTGTGCGGCCCCCGAAAGAGACAATAGTGCAAGACAGGCCGCTGCTGCGGTCGGTACGAATTTGCGATTTCTTTTCGTCATGTAGCCTCTCACTTTCGCATGTGGATTTTTTGCGTATCAAAGATACACCTTGTGCTTCGAGCGTTTTTGGGTACACGTCTCCTGCCTGCTGTTTCGCAGTGTTTTAGCGTTCAGTTGTGGGCATACCTGAAAAGTAAAGGCACGCGTAGGGCGCTCTTGCGCTCCACGTATTCACAGCGATTTATTCGTGGTGCGGGCTTGTGTGCTGGTGCTAGTCCAGCGTGAATTCTTTACAACTTAGGGGAATGTGAATCAGGAAAGCATGAAGATGATCTAAATCCAGGTGAAGGATTCATGAGCGGCGCGAAATACTTATAAATCCCTGTCAATACCTTCATTTGCAAGGTTTTTCACGTGTTCTCTTTGCCGCTGCCGCCAGGAACGGCTACACTTCTGCTCAGCATGGCCGTCGCCCGCGAAAACTCTCCGGAACGTTTGGTCAGCGCCGCGCGCGCCGACGAAGAACAAAGTTTTGAGCTCAAACTGCGCCCCCGCTGGCTGCGCGAGTTCATCGGGCAATCAAAAGCAAAAGAACAGCTCGCCATTGCCCTCGAGGCGGCCAAGTCCCGCGGCGAAGCCCTGGACCACGTGCTCCTCTTCGGCCCTCCCGGCCTGGGAAAAACCACGCTCGCGACCATCATCGCCAACGAGCTCGACGTCGGCTTCCAGCAATCCTCAGGTCCGGCCCTCGTCATCCAGGGCGACCTCACCGCCATCCTTACCAATTTGCGCGATCGCCAGGTGCTGTTCCTTGACGAGATTCACCGCCTGCAGCCGGTGCTCGAAGAAAAGCTCTACACCGCGCTTGAGGATTACAAGCTCGACATCATCATCGGCCAGGGACCGGCGGCGCGCACGCATGTAATGGAGATCAGGCCCTTCACCTTCATCGGCGCCACCACACGGCCCGGCCTGCTCTCGTCGCCCCTGCGCTCGCGCTTCGGCATTCTACTGCGCCTGGAGTTTTACACCGAAGAGGAACTGCGCGTCATCGTGGAGCGCTCCGCCGAAGTGCTGCAGATTCCCATCGATGGCGACGGTGCGGCGGAGATTGCGCTGCGCTCGCGCGGCACGCCGCGCATCGCCAACCGCCTGCTGCGCCGCGTGCGCGACTACGCCCAGGTGCGCGGCTCAGGATCCATCGACCGCCCCACGGCGAATGCGGCGCTGACGATGCTTGAAGTGGATGCGCACGGCTTCGACGAAATCGACCGCCGGCTGATGCTAACGATTATGCAGAAGTACGATGGCGGACCGGTGGGCCTGGGCACGCTGGCTGCGACGCTTGCCGAAGAAGAAGATGCGCTCGAAGAGGTCTACGAGCCGTTCCTGATTCAGATTGGATTTCTGGATCGCACGCCGCGCGGCCGCGTGGCCACGCGCCTGGCCTACGAGCACTTCGGAATCGCCATGCCCGGCCGCCAGACAGGATTGTTTTGAGAGACAGCGGAGTTGGCGGAGCTAGCGGAGTCAGCGGTGCTGGATAGGTCGCTCTAACGTCGCTAGCCCCGCTAGCTCCGCCAACACCGCTTAAGGAGAAGAATTATGGCCCTCACCGAATCCACCATGCTCGATCTCGGCACCATCGCGCCCGACTTCGCGCTCACCGACGTCATGACCGGCAAGGCCGTGCACCGCGATGACTTTCGCGGGCAAAAGGCGCTGCTCGTCCTGTTCATCTGCGCCCACTGCCCCTACGTCAAGCACATCGAAAAATCTCTGGGCGAGCTCAGCGCCGATTACGACAGAAAACCGCTCGGCATTGTCGCCATCAGCTCCAACGATGTGACCACGCACCCGGCCGACAGCCCCGCCGGCCTCAAGCAGCAGGCCCAGGCCAACGGCTTCAAATTCCCTTATCTCTACGACGAGTCGCAGGCCGTGGCGCACGCTTACAAAGCCGCCTGCACGCCCGATCCGTATCTTTTCGACGCGGATTTCAAACTCGTCTATCGTGGCCAGTACGATTCGAGCCGTCCCGGCAACGGCATTCCGGTTACTGGAAAAGATCTGCGCGCCGCCATCGATCTAGTCCTCGCGGGCAAGCCCGTTCCCGCGGACCAGAAGCCCTCAATCGGCTGCAACATAAAATGGAAGGCTGCTTGAAGTTGGCTCGCGCTACGCGCTCACCGGCGCGGGCGCGAGGCCAGAAAGCACTTCGTGAATCTCCAGCAGAACCTCGTCGGGCCGCGAGGCCTTCAGCGGCAGCTTGAGCAGCCCCTGCGGCGTAAACTGCGCGCCGCGCCTGGCGTTGCGCGCCACCAGCTGCATCAGATGCGTGGGATCGACTGCGGCATTCTCGGTAAAGCGAATCTGCAGCTCGCCGCGCTTGCGGTCGATCTGCGCCACGCCCATGCGCTCGCACTCCAGGCGCAACTGCGCCGCCTCCAGCAGGTACACAGTGGGGTCGGGCAGCGCGCCGTAGCGGTCTTCCATCTCGGCGCGAATCTCCTGAATCGCCGCTTCGCTGGTTGCGCCGGCAATCTTCTTGTAGAGCCGCAGGCGTTGGTTCTCCTCGGGCACGTAGCTCTCGTCGATGCGCAGGGCAATGCCTACATTGAGCTGCGTGGCCGGCCGCTCCTCACGACCCTCGCCCTTGAGCTCCTTCACTGCGGCCTCCAGCATCGTCGTGTAGAGCTCGAAGCCAACCGCCTCGATATGGCCGCTCTGCTCGCCGCCCAGCATGTTGCCCGCTCCGCGCAGCTCCAGGTCGAGCGCCGCGATCTTGAATCCCGCGCCCAGGTCCGAAAACTCCTTGAGCGCCGCAAGCCGCCGCCGCGCAATCTCCGTCAGTTCGTTCTCCGGCGGGATCAGCAGGTACGCATAGGCGCGCCGGTTCGAGCGTCCCACGCGCCCGCGCAACTGGTAAAGCTCGCTCAGCCCATGCCGCTCCGCGCGGTTGATCACGATCGTGTTCGCCAGCGGAATGTCGAGCCCATTCTCGATGATGGTCGTCGCCACCAGCACATCGAATTCGTGGCGCATGAAGGCGAGCATCACTTTTTCGAGATCGCTTTCGCCCATTTGCCCGTGCGCCACGGCCACGCGCGCCGCCGGCACCAGCTCCTGGATGCGCGAAGCAATTTCGTAGATCGATTCCACGCGGTTGTGCACGAAAAACACCTGCCCGCTGCGCTCCAGCTCCACCTCGATCGCCGACCGGATGATTTTCTCGTCGAACTTCGCCACCACGGTTTGGATCGCCATGCGGTCCTTGGGCGGCGTTTCGATGATGCTCATGTCGCGCAGGCCCACCAGCGACATGTGCAGCGTGCGCGGAATCGGCGTGGCGCTCATCGCCAGCACATCGATCTCCTTGCGCAACTGCTTCAGCCGTTCCTTGTGGCGCACTCCGAAGCGCTGCTCCTCGTCGACAACCAGCAGTCCCAGGTCCTGGAACTTGATGTCCTTCGAAAGTAGCCGGTGGGTGCCGATCAGAATGTCCACCTTGCCGGTGGCCACGCGCTCCACGATGTCCTTCTGCTCCTTCGCGGTGCGGAAACGCGAAATCATCTCCACGTGGATGGGGAACTGCGCGAAGCGCTGCTTGAAGGTCTCGAAATGCTGGAAGCTCAGCACCGTGGTCGGCGTCAGCACCGCGACCTGCTTGCCGTCCTGCACGGCCTTGAACGCTGCGCGCATGGCCACTTCGGTTTTGCCGTAGCCCACGTCGCCGCACAGCAGCCGGTCCATCGGCGTCTGCGATTCCATGTCGTACTTCACGGCGCGAATCGCCGCCATCTGGTCGTCGGTCTCGCTGTAATCGAATGCATCTTCGAACTCGCGCTGGAACTCGTTGTCCTTGGAGAACGCCGTGCCTTCCGCGGTGTGGCGCTCGGCGTAGAGCTTGAGCAGCTCCGCGGCCATGTCCTGCATGGCCTTGCGCACGCGCGCCTTGGTCCTGGTCCATTGCTGCGAGCCCAGCTTGTTCAGCACCGGCGCGGGGCCCGTGTCGGTGGAACGGTACTTCTGGATCAGGTCCAGCCGCGTGAGCGGAACGTAAAGCTTGGCGCCCTCGGCGAACTCCAGGATCATGAACTCCACCGAAAGCCCATCCTGCGCAATCTCCTTCAGCCCTTGGTACTGCGCGATGCCGTGCTCCACGTGCACCACGTAGTCGCCGATCCCCAGGTCGCGAAAGTCTGAAACAAACGCCGCGGTCTTCGAGCGCTTTGGCTCCGGCCGCGCCGCCACATCGGCTTCGTCCGAAAGGTCATTCGCTCCGAAGACGATCAGATTCGATTCGCCGAAGACAACGCCCGCCGCCAGCGGCGAGCGCACAATCACCGGCACGCGCAGATCGCCCGCCAGGTAGCTGCCTTCGTCGAGCACGGTTTCGCCCGGCCGTGGCGCGCGGCTACCGAGCCGGTAGGGAACCTCGTAGTCGCGCAGCACCGTGGCCAGCCGTTCCATGTCGCCCTGGTGCGGCGCGGCCAGCACGACACGCGTTTCCGCCGTCATCAGGTTTTTCAGTTGCTCGGTGAGCGCAGGAATCGATCCGTGGAAGCGCAACGTGGGCCGCGTGGGCAGTTCGATCTCGCCCAGCGTAGCGTCCTTCTCCAGCACGTCTACCGCGCCCAGTTGATCGAGATCGAGACCCATGTGCGCATCGAGGGCGGCCCGCAACACCTCCGGCCGCAGGTAAATGTCCTCCGGCCGCACCAGCGAGCCGATTCCCGACCGCTCATGGCGCTGCTCCACCTTGTTCCACCAGCGGTCAATCTGGTTGCGCACCATCGCCGGCTCATCCACAATCAACGCGCTGCGCGGCACCAGACTCAGCAGCGATTGCTCCGCGCCTGCAACCGGCGTGAAAAACTCCCACCCCGGAAACACGCTCACGCCGCCGGACGCCGCGGCTTCGGCCGCCATCTCCTCATTCTCAAATTCGACGCGCTGCCGGCTCAGCCTTGCATTTACCGCGGCCAGCAGGGGCTCTGTGACCGGCGCCTCGGTTAGCGGCAACAGTTGCGTTTCATCCAGTCCCGATTGCGAGCGCTGCGTCTCGGGATCGAATTTGCGGATGGTCTCGATCTCGTCGCCGAAGAATTCGATGCGCACGGGCCGGTCGGTCTCCGGCGAGTACACATCCAGAATTCCGCCGCGCCGCGTGAACTGCCCGGGCATTTCGACGATATCCATTTGCGTGTAGCCCACGCTCGCCAGATGCGCGGTCAGCACCTCGATGTCGACCTCTTCGCCGCGTTTGAGCGTTACCGCGAGGCCGGCATAGTACTCGAGATTGAAGAGCTTGAGCGCCGCCGATTCGACGGGCGCAATCAACATATCCACGCCCCCGGTCGAGAGCTTCCACAACGCCGTCGCGCGCTGCTCCTGCACGTCGGGGTGCGGCGAGAGATTTTCGAACGGAAGCACATCGTGTGCCGGAAAGCGCACCACGCGCGCGGGATCCACGGCGCCGGTGAGCTCGCATCCGGCCTTGAGCAGCGGTTCCAGCGCTTCGGCGGCCTTGTTGTCGGCCACCATCACGATCACCGGCTGCTTGGCCGCCCGCGCCATCAGCGGCAGGTAGAGCGCCCGCGCTGTCGAGGTCAATCCGGACACACGCCGACGCCCCGCACCCAGGCTCAGGTGCCTGCGAACGCGTTCAAATCCCGGCGCATGCTCCAGCTCCGCGAACATCTCGCGGACGAACGGGAGGATCATCTGACTCTAGTTTATCAGTGGAGGCTTTCTTAAGAATGTTCGCACGAAACGCCCCCTTCGCCTGGCGGTGCGCCGCGCGAACTCAGACCTTTCGCAAGACCGCTGCATGACTGCGGCGAACACATAGCCGAGCCACAATCTCCAACCCCGCCTGGCGTGCCGCCTCGAGCTCTTTTTCAAATGCGGCTTGCTTCACATGGCCGGAGGGCTCGGCGAAGAACACCACACCTCCGGGCTTGAGTGCTGCTGCCGCCTGGCGAAAGAACGCTTCCGCCGACGGTGTCTCATGAACGACCGCAAAGGCGAGGACGAAGTCAATCCTGTCCTTCAAATCGGCGACCGCGAGATCATCCGGCAATGCCCTGCGCGCTTCGACGCGATCGAGCAGACCCGCCTTCTGTGCCCGTCGCTCAAGGCTCGAAAGCATTTTTGGTTGGATGTCGGCTGCAACCACGCGCCCCTTCGGGCCAACCATGCGCGCTAGCGGCAATGTGAAGAATCCCATGCCCGGCCCCGGTTCCAGTACTGTCATGCCTTCCTGCACATAAGGCCCGAGCAGTGATTCGGGCTTTTCCGTCATCCATCGCCGCACCGGGCTAGCCAGCAAATAGCCAATCCACCATGGACAAACATGTTCCGCCATCGCGCATGCGCTCCTTTCGCGCTCCGTCGCTTGCGAGATTGCCGATGGGGAACAGCCGACCAATTCGCAGCCATTCATGACTACGAATCTTCATTGCAGATGGTTCCATGCGAGAAGACGCCCTGGAAGGCAGATCGCAACGGTCCGGCGCTGGCCCGTAGCCTGGCAGGAATTTCAGGCCGCGAGCGCGGCCCGGCGCAATTCCTTACACTGGCCCGCGCCTTCGCGCATGAAAGGAGTGTTCAGTCGATGCGCGGCGTACCCCGGCGCAGCACCAGTCCGATGAGGCCAAAAAAGCCGATCAGCGCCAACGCGATGACGAGATAAAACGCCATGGGATGCAGCCAGCCCGGCGAATACGTCAGGTCCTGCCCCACCCACAGCAGCACGATGGTGGCCATGACCGTAAACTGGCCGGCGATGACCAGAAAGGTGTGTCCCAGGTCGCGCCGCTTGTCCAGCGCCTCTACCTGGGCAGGAGTCAGATTGCGCTCTTCGGGGGGAAGAAGGGGATTGGCCATGGAATTTCTCCTTGCGGGACTCGACCGGACTTCACTCGGAACCTCCGGGTCCGGCGTTCCTATATTTGATTCAATCACACACCGGCTGCCCCGCGCCACCGGTGAGCCGGCCCGACCGTTCTCACCTGGCGTCTCCCTCTATTGCGGCGGATACCCGACCGATTGCGCGTAAAGCACCACGTGATCGGCGCCCAGTCCGAGCTTCGCCGCCACTTCCTGCGCATGCACGGTGTAGAACCACGCGTTCAATCCATCCGACGACGCAAACAGGTACACATTCTGTGCGATGAATCCGCAATCCACTTGCGCATAGTCATCCTTGGCCGGGGCCACATACACAATCGTGACCGCAGCATGGGCCGCAGGCGCCGGGCTGATGACGCCGCGCAGGTCGCCCGCGACCACCGGGCGCAGCAGGTTCTGCTCCGCGTCGTAGACGTACACGCCATCGGCCAGCACCACGTCGAGCTGGATGTCCTGGGTGTTGCGTGCCGAGGGCGCAGTCCGGCCCAATCCGGGCTTCACCGCGCGCGGACGGTTGACGCCGAATGCCGCCCACAGCAGATCCGAAAGCGTCTGCAAGGGCAGTGGCTTATCGAGGAACGCGCGCGTGGTCTTGCGCGCGCTCAACGCCTGCATCAGCGGCATGCCGCCGGTGAGGTCTGGTTTGGGAAGCTGGATGGGCTGCAACTCCGCAGCCAGTACCGGCGCGCTCGAGCGATGCATGCCGATCCAGAACATCGCTCCGGCCGCGAGAGCAGCGATTGCAAGCAGGAGGGCCGCCGGCCGCATGAGAAATCGCGACGAAATGCGCATGGTTTCACCTCGAAGGATCTAAGCACGCCCGCCTCCTGAGGTGTGCAAAGTGGAAGGGAAGAGAAACGCTGGGAGCTTGAACCGCTCCACACTCTACGCGCATTCGGGCGTTCCACGCAAGGCCGGAACCAGCCTAATCCACCAAAAACGCCAGCGATTGCAGCGTGGTGATCTCGAACGGCTTGCGGCAGCGCATATTGGCGCACTGCAGCTTGTCGTCGCGCCGCACCATATAGGATTGCGCCTTGGCAAAGCGGGCGCGATCGCGCTCGTCGGCCCCGCGGGGAATCTGCTGGCGCTTGCGCCGCACGATCCACGTCACTTTATACTCGGCTGCCTGCCCGCACTTGGGGCAGGTCAAACTGTGCGCGCGCTGCTCTACCGTCTCGTTGAAAAACTCGCGTTCTTCCATGCCTGCTCCGCCCTCCGGTTCGCGATCACGGCAGCTACCCGCCGGGGCCCGGGACTCGAATCAAGACTCGACTCGGGCACTTCCGCTCGTGGCCAATCTATTCCATACTCGTTCTTGCCATGGCGAAACGCAAGCCAGCCCGTTTTTCCGCCACAAAAGCCGTCAAGGCCAACGCCCGCGAGCGCGTGGGCCAGCCCAAGCCGTCGCGCGTGTTGCCCGATGCGCCGCGCACCGGCCGCCAGGCCAAGCACAAGCCCAAACTCGAAGATCTGCTGCGCGAAGGGGGTTAGCGGCGCCGCCCGTTTCCTGCGATGCACAAATACCGCTTGCCTTCTCAGCCAAATTGCTGCTAGCTGTTAGTTGAGAGCTGACCCCTGAAACCTGACCCCTGACACCTGAAACCTGAAAGCTGGGAGCTGTTCTTATGGCGAAAGCAGTCGGCATCGGCGGCATCTTCCTCAAGGCGCGCGACCCCAAGGCGCTGGCCCAGTGGTACCAAACGCATCTCGGCATCCCCGACCAGGGCGGCGGATCGCTCGGCTTCGACGGCCCCGAATCCATGGGCATGACCGTTTTCGCGCACTTCCCGCTCGACACGGTCTACTTCGGCGAGGGCGCGCAGCAGGCCATGGTCAACTTCCGGGTCGACGATCTCGACGCTCTGCTCGCCCAGTTGGTCGAGGCTCAAGTGCGCATCGATCCCAAGCGTGACGACCACCCCTACGGCAAATTCGCGTGGATTTGGGATCCCGAAGGCAACCGGATCGAGCTCTGGCAGCCGCCGCTGCCGGGGTGAGGGGGCAAGCGGCAGCGATAGCGTTGGCGGCGGGCTCTGTAAGACACGTAAGACGCGATGGTTGACAGTGGATGGGCGGCCCGAGGTCCGTGTCTTACGCCGTCAGACGCGTGTCTTACGGCTGTAAGACAGCGTCAAACCCCGACCCCGAACTCCCACGGCTCCCGCACGGCAAAGCCGCGCCCAAACCTCACCGTTGCCCCATCCTTTTCACAGCCTCACCGTGAAAAGGGTGGGATTCACCGGAACAGGTCTTGTATCAGGGCCTGGCTTTAGCCGCGCCGCAAACCGCCCAACCATTTTTCAAAAAAATCAAGCACGCGGCGAAGCCGCGCCAAAAACAGAAGCGCACCCGCAATCGCTCATCCCCCGCACCTTTCACCCGGGCAAAGACCACCACAAGACGACTTTACGGGAGCAACTCAAATTGGCAATAGCTTCCGACGTAGCGCGTTCGATGGTAGACCGAACGTGCGCCTGAAACCCTGCACAGGGCACAGCGTTGAGAGTGCCTGTCCGCGAACTCTCCGCTCTTATGCGGCGGGCAGATGGAAGAGAGTGGAAGGCGATTTGAAGGATCGGAGCCGGAGCCGCTGGATTTTCCGAGTTACTTCCGGATTCGCGACCACACGCCCGGAACCAGGAGGAGCTGGCCCCGGTGGGGCTCGATGAGTGGATTGCCAGTCCTTCGAATCTGAGTCACAAAAACTGAGTGGTCCTCATCAGCGCGGAATCAGATTGCAGGTTCAATGAACCCAGGCCAGCCAGGCGCAACCCACAGCGAGCGTTCCCAACGTGACAGGAATACCGACCCGCGAGTAGTCCCAAAATCCAATGCGCACTTCGTCGTGCGCCCGCTCCACAACGATAAGGTTGGCAACAGAGCCGGTAATGGTCAGGTTTCCCGCCAGCGTGCTGGCCATGGCAAGCACTAGCCAGCCACTCTGCGGATCGCGGAACGATGGTACAAGCGATTTGAGCAGCATCACCGCAGGCACGTTGCTGACCACGTTCGACAAAAATGCGGTTGCTACTGTAAAGATGCCAATGCTCTGGAGATTGAACCGGTCAACAAACCCGAAAAGGTAGCCTGTCAGCCCAGAGTTTTCCGCGCCGCCAACGATCAGAAACAGGCCGACAAAGAAGACCAGTAGTCCCCAATCGACTTCGTCGTAGACCTGTCGCGGATTCTGTGTGCGCGTAATGAGCATCAGGGCAGCACCAATGGCAGCCATCATCGCCGGGGGAACGCCCAGGATAAAGCCGCCAAGCACCATAGCGATCACGATGGCAGGCTTGCGCAGCTCCCGGATCGAGACGTGCTGCGCCACGGCGGAAAGAGTTTCGGGCTCTTCAGGTACAGAATCGTTGCCGAACATAAGACGAATGATGAGCCAATCCAGCGCCAGGCCGATCAGCGCCACCGGCCCAAGATGCCAAATGAAGTAGCGGTACGACAGCCCAGAAAACGAGCCGATCAGCATGTTCTGCGGGTTACCGGTGATGGTGGCGACGCTGCCGATGTTGGACGAAGTCGCTACGGCGAGCAGGTATGGCATTGGTTTCAAGCCCATGCGGCGGGAGGCAAGGAGCGCGAAAGGAACCATGACCAGACAGATAATGTCGTTGACGAAGAGCGCTGAGAGTACTCCAGTAATGAAGATGACAGTGGGCAGCAGGTGGTGTGGCTTCAAGTGCGTGATAATTTGCTCGGTGATCCACTCGAAAAAGCCCGACAGATGCAGGCACCCGACAATCAGCATCATGGAAAACAACAACACCAATGTCCCGAAGTCGATGAAGCGCAACGCTTCCGAGGCGGGCATGATGCGAAATGCAACCATAAGCACTGCGCCGATGATGGCCATGCCGGGTCTATCAATCTTCATTCCAGGGAACTTGCCGAGAGCAAAGACGAAGTAGCTTGCGAGGAAGACGCCGTAGCCTGCCACAATTTGCCACTCGGCAAGCGGGACAGGTAGAACCGGCGCAGCAGTGAGTAGAAGATAAACGCAGTTCATCATAAACGCAGTGTACGCGTGGCGCGAGCCGAACAAAGGTCAGAGGAACCCGCCGGATGAAACAGGTATCGACTCTGAGAGCCGAGACTTTCACAAACTCCCCAAATCCGTCAGATCCCGGTTGGTCGGCTTTCAGGAGCGGCAATCATTTCCGAGCCGATTCGGTTGATGCAAAATGGCATGACTCCTCGACGCTAGCACGCAGAGAATGTTTGAATGTGCGGGCTCCGGGCGGATCACCGCCCACCCGGAAATAACAAGTTGATCGACACCTGCGGCGAAGTGTTGTCAAACTTGAAACTTCCGGGTAGGCGACTGTCGTTAGCACATAATATGTCCGGTGTTTTTAGCAAATGAAGTGTCCGCATAACGGGCGGCGAGGATGGAGCCATGCGCGAAAGCATGGAGATCTATCCGAGGACCGC
>Ga0326727_10009015_pt1 | contig 24903 bp, 23 predicted proteins | sample MB2enrmetagenome_FD_207643 | JGI IMG/M metagenome (GOLD analysis project Ga0326727, IMG submission 207643) | Lab enriched peat soil microbial communities from McLean, Ithaca, NY, United States - MB29MY | ecosystem: Environmental > Terrestrial > Soil > Wetlands > Peat | place: USA: New York... | reverse complement strand
TGCGTCCCCGTGACCGCCATCAAGGAAGAGGAAAGCGCCAAACTGCTGCGCATGGAGGAAGAACTGCACAGGCGCATCATCAGCCAGGATCGGGCGATTTCCGCCCTGGCGCGCGCCATCCGCCGCTCCCGCGCCGGCTTGAAGTTGCCCGGCCGCCCGGTGGGCTCGTTCCTGTTCCTGGGCCCCACCGGCGTGGGCAAGACGGAAATGGCCCGCTCCCTCGCCGCCTTTTTATTCGGCTCGGAGCGCGCCCTGGTGCGCTTTGACATGTCGGAATTCATGGAGAAGCACTCAGTCTCAAAATTGATCGGCTCCCCACCCGGATATGTGGGTTACGAAGAGGGCGGCCAGCTTACCGAGCGGGTGCGTCGCGCGCCCTATTCCGTGATTCTGCTGGACGAGATTGAGAAGGCCCACCCGGACGTGTTCAACATCCTCCTGCAGGTCTTCGAGGATGGCCAGTTGACGGACGGTCTGGGCAATACGGTGGACTTCAAAAACGCCATCCTCATCATGACGTCGAATATTGGCGCGCGCTATCTGGAACGCAATTCACGCATGGGGTTCCAGTCGGCGGCGGAAGGCACCACCGAGAAAAAGGCCGAAGAGCTGGTGATGAGCGAAGTGAAGCGGCTTTTCAACCCCGAGTTCCTGAACCGCCTGGATGAGACCATCGTGTTCAATGCCCTTACGGATAACGACCTCATCCAGATTCTGGACCTGCTGGTGGGCCAGATGAATCAAAATCTTACGCAGAAGAATATTTCGCTGACGCTGTCGCCGGAGGCCGCCCGGTGGATTTTGGACAAGACCTGTGCAGACCGTTCATACGGGGCTCGGCCGCTGCGTCGGGCTTTACAGAAGTACGTTGAAGATCCGCTCTCGGAGGCATTAATCCAAGGTGAGATTCATCCTCCGGCGGTCTTGGAAGTTATCGTCGAGAACGAGGCGCTCTATTATCGTTCAGTAAACGACAAACTGGTCGGAGCCACACCGCTCTCCCACTAGGGCGAGTCGCCACGGTCATCCCGGCCGCAAAGCGGACAATCTACCCGCCCCGCTCCTGGGAAGTTGGAATTCCCCGGAGGGGGGCGCGAGGCCTTCTGGTGCTAAAATTTTTCCGGCCAACTTCTGGCGGGATCCCGGCATCGGATTGTCTTAGTTTTTGCGTGTGTGAGGGGGGGATCTCTTTCTCTTGAAAAAGATGAGGATGTGGGTGCCTGGACTTCGAGGGAAGCGGTATCGGCTGGGAGCTCCCGCCCTGGCACTGATTCTATGGTTGCCTCTTTTGACCCTGGCGCAGAACCCCCCGCCTGATCAAAAATCCCAGAACCCTCCGCCGGACCAAAAAACGCAAAATCCTCCGCCCTCCACGCAAAAGCCATCCCCGGCTCCGCCCAAGCCGGAGGAAAAGAAACCGCCCGAATCGGCTCCCGGACAACTCCAGTTGGAAAACCCTGAAGCGCCCCAGGCGCCCGCGCAAAAACCCGCGGAACAGCCCAAATTGACAACTCCCGCGGCGCCGGCGCAACCTCCGCAGGAAGAGCACAAACCCCTCATAGACTCCATCATCTTCCGCGGCAACCGGCGCATTCCGGTCAGTACTTTGCGCGCACGTATCTTTTCGCACGCGGGGGACGTATACGACGAAAACGCCCTGGAACGGGACTTCATGGCGCTGTGGAATACCGGCTTTTTGGACGACGTTCGCCTGGAAGTTGCCGACGCACCGAATGGCAACAAGCAGATCACCATCTATGTGCGTGAAAAGAAGCTGGTCCGTAGTATCGATTATAAGGGGTTGAGCACCGTGCAGCAGTCCGACGTTCTGGATGTTTTCAAAAAGGAGAAGGTCGGGCTCACCATTCAATCCCAATATGATCCGGTGGTCATCAAACGCGCGGAGGTGGTGTTGCAGGAACTGTTGGCTGCGCACGGAAAGATGTTCGCCACAGTTCGTCACCGCACGCGCAACATCCCCCCCAATTCCGTGGCGCTGACCTTTATCGTGGTGGAAGGCCCCAAGGTAAAGCTCGGGGATATCAAGTTCTCCGGCAACACAGTTTTCAAGGACAGCCAACTGATCCGTTCGATGAAGTATTCGCGCCCGGTGGGCGCGCCGCCCTGGTTCTACTGGTTTCACAAAACTTACGATAAGGAGCGCGTCGAAGCGGACCTGGAAAACATTCGTGACCTCTACCGCGACCACGGTTACTTCTATGCCCTGCCGAAGGAACCCGAGACCAAGATGGTGGATACGGGGCGGCGCTGGCCCTTCTTTTTTTGGTCCTGGGGGCACGGCAAGCGCGTGGACGTCAAGATCGGTATCGAGGAGGGCGTTCAATACCGCCTGGGCACCATCCACATCCGCGGCAACACGCTTTTCAAGGAAGAAGTTCTGAAACCGATCTTGGGGATGAAAACCGGCGATCTGTTTGCGCTATCCAAGGTTCGCAAGGCGATGGAGACTTACACCAAGCTGTACGGCCAGTTCGGGTACATCAATTTTACTCCGTCGCCGGATATCGAGCCTGACAATCGGAGAAAGCTCATTAACCTCACGCTGGATTTTGACGAAGGCAGTCAGTTTATCGTTCACCGCATCGACTTTTCGGGAAATACCAAGACGCGCGACAAGGTTATTCGCCGGGAATTGTTATTGTCCGAAGGCGGGGTTTTCAGCTCCCAGATGTGGGATTACAGCGTTTTGAAGATGAACCAACTGGGCTTTTTTGATGAAATCAAGAAAGAAGATTACGACATCAAACAGAACGCCAAGGATAAAACGGTCGACATCCTGGTGAAGGTCAAGGAAAAAGGAAAGAACTCCATCGGATTTTCGGGCGGCATCAGCGGGCTGGCGGGGAATTTTGTGGGCCTCAATTATGCCACGAACAATTTTTTGGGCTTGGGCGCAACCCTGAGTTTGGGGCTCCAGTGGGGCACCTTCCAAAAAATGTACTCGTTTGGTTTTACCGAACCCTACATTTTTGATAAACCCGTCACCGCCGGCTTTACGGTGTTCAAGAGCGACTATAACTACAACCAGATCCGCCAACTGGCGATTTACAGCGGCATTAATCCCAATCTCCTGGCGCAGTCGCAGTACGGCCAATTTTACGGGCAGAACTTCACCCAGAATTCCGACGGGTTCACGGCATTTGCCAGCTACCCGCTGCGGCGCAGTTTCGCGCGCGTCGGGCTGACCTATAGTTTTTCCCGCAGCAGCCTGCAGGCATTCAGCACGGCGTCCGAAGCGTATTTCCAGGCTATCAATTTCAGCGGCTTGACGGGCCCCAACGCCCTGACCGGGATTATTTCCAGTACAATCATGCCGACCTACCTTTACAGCACGATCAACAGCACCTGGACCCCCACGCGGGGCAAATATCTTTATGCCTCCATTGGCTTTTCGGGGAGCGCCATCGGCGGGAACATCAACACGGTTACCCCCACGATCGAGGCCAAGTATTTCCACCCGGTGCGGAATGTTCGCTCCGACCACCCCACCGCCATCGGGATGCGGTTGCTGGTCTCCAGCGTCATCGGTTACGGCGGCCGGGTGGTTCCGCCGTTCTCCCGCTACTATATTGGCGGTGAGATGGATGTGCGCGGTTTTGACATCCGCACCGTGAGTCCGGTGGCGTTTTATCCCACGGTGGTTTCCGTTTGCAATCGCAACAACAATGGTCAGCCGATTACCGGGACCACCCAAACCGGGGCCAGCACAAATTCGTGCGGATCGTCCACCAGCTTCCCCATTGAATCCCCGATTTTCCCGGGCGGCGATACGGAGGCAATTTATAACTTCGAATACCGCTTTCCCATTGTCGGCTCCACCGCCAGTATGGCTTTCTTCTCCGACACGGGTGGCGATTTCATTTTGTATCCAAACCAGCTCAAGCTGGCCACGGGAGCCTTGAGCACGATTGAGAGCCAGTACTCCTATTTCCCCATTCCCACGCAGTTGAAGCCCGTGGCCACCACTAATTTCCGCCCGCGCAGCTCCGTGGGACTCGATTTGCAGGTTCTCCTTCCCATCGTCAACGCGCCCATTCATATCTTCTATGGGTATAATGTCCTCCGGGTGAACGAGGTGATTACGCCGCCGCAGAATCTGCCGCCCCAATCGCTGTTTCCGAACTTGGCGACCTATATCGACGCCTTGCGGAATTTTGTTCCTTTCCAATTGAAGGAGCGCTCCGGCCGCGTCGGATTCACCGTACAGCGTACTTTTTAGGCAAGAGGGAAATGAGTTAAAATAAGGGTTTGCACTGAAACCCCATACTAGTTAAGGAGCTTGAATGAAGAACCGACTGACGACATTTGCGGTAATACTGGCCACCATGGCATTTCCACTTGCGGGGCACGCCCAGGGCAAGGTCGGCATCATCAATATTAATCAGGCGATCGCCAGCACCGCCGAAGGGAAGAAGGCGATTACGGATTTGCAAAAGAAGTATCAACCCCGCCAGCAGGAACTGGAGCGATTGCAAAAGGAAATGCAAGGCATCCAGGATCAGTTGAGCAAGCAGACGCCCGCCCTGAGTGACGAGGACCAGCGGCGTTTGACACGGGATCTGGATGATAAGCAGAAGCTCTTCAAACGGTCGACCGACGACGCGCAGAGTGATTTTACCGCCGACCGCGATGAAGCCGTCCGCCGGATCGGCCAAAAAATGGTTCGCATCATCGAGGATTATGCTCAAAAGAACGGTTTCATCATGGTCATGGATGGCGCGCAGGTTCCCATTTACTTCGCCGCCAAAGATATCGTGATTACGGAGGAGATCGTAAAGCTCTACGACGCTGCGAACCCGGTTGCGGATGCTGGCGCATCCGCCAAACCCGCGACGCACCCGGCCACTTCAACGCCGGCAACGAAACCCAAATAGGATGTTCGGCCGCGCCCGGCAGGTTTATTTTTCTTTTCCCAGTTCCGGCGGAGAGGAACGAGGGGCTGGCGCACGGCTTGGCCAAGGGATTAGTTCAGGAAACGAGCTCGATCAGGAACTTTAGAGTTTGGAAGGAGTTGGAATGAAGAACCGATTGATTGCACTTACCGCACTGCTGACCGTACTGGCAGGCCCCCTCTCTTTATGCGCCCAGAGTGCCCCGTCAGCCCAAAATAAAATTGGGGTAATAAATATCCAGTTGGCGATCGCCAATACCAACGAAGGCAAGAAGGTTTTTGCCGATTTGCAGAAGAAGTACCAACCCCGCCAGCAGGAACTGCAACGTCTCCAGCAGGAAATCCAGGCTATCCAGGATCAATTGACGAAGCAGTCCGCCACGCTGAGTGAGGAAGAACAGGGCCGTCTAAACCGTGATGCGGAAGAGAAGCAAAAGCTGCTGAAGCGTTCCACCGAAGATGCCCAGACCGATTTCGACAATGACCGTCGGGAAGCCATTAACAAAATCGGCCAAAAAATGGTCAAAATCATCAATGATTATGCTGCGCAGAATGGCTTCTCACTGGTTCTGGATGACGCCCAGATTCCCATTTACTTCGCCTCCAAGGATATCGAGATTACGGAAGAGATCGTAAAGCGGTATGACGCTGCGAATCCGGTGGCGGATGCCGGGGCGACTGCCAAGCCTGCCGCCCATTCGACAGCGCCGGCGCCAACGCCCAAGCCTAAGTAGTAATCCTGGACCCGTTAAATCCTTCTGAAGGGCTCTTTTCTCGACCCCGTGGCAACGCGGGGTCGAGTGTCTTTCTGCGGTATTCCCGGCGCACCGGTCCACAGCGGTGGCCGGCAAATCCTCCCACCTACTACCTGCCGTCCCCCTCACGCCTTGCCCAGGGGTTCGGCGTGGATGGTGATTTTGGAGATTTGCGGGAAAGCCTGGCGGAGCTTGAATTCCACGGTCTCCGTAATGTCGTGCACCGTGGCGATGGGGAGGTCGGGCTCCAGCGTGCAATGCAGCCGGACCACGACGTGGCCCCCCACCTGGTGGGCTTCAATGGCGTGGCAATCCAGCACGCCGGCGGTGTCGCGCGCCAGTTCCTCCAGCATGTGCTCCACGGCCAGGGGGTCGATGCGCGCTTCGTTTCCGGTTTCCACGGCCAAGAGGAGAGGCTCCAGATGCACGTTGACTTCGTTCACTTCCGGCAGGTTCGCCTTGATCTCGCTTTCGAGCTGGGTTGACCGGTCGTGCGCTTCCGCCAGGCGCAACTGAGGGTCGACTTCCAAGTCCAGGTGGACGTTGACCCGGCCGTTCACCTCGTAGGCCGTGACCTCGTGCACCAGGAAATTCCGGCGGTGCGCCACAGCGCGGATTTTCGCCACCAGGTCGCCGGAGGAAGGTTCCTGGGGCGTCGTATGGATCACCACGTCGGCGGTGGGAAACAAGCGGTGAACTTCCCCTTCCACCACGTCGGCGACGGACTTGGCGTGCTCCAGGGAAATGTTGCTGGCCAGCGTCAGCCGCAAATCCACAAACAACCGGCTGCCACTCTCACGCGTCCGAATGCGGTCGAGGCTGAGCACGCCGGAGACCCGCGAGATGGCTTCCGCAATCAACGCGCTGGTCCCTGTGGGCGCGGCGTCCACCAGGGCGTCAACGGTCCTTTTCCCCAGGCGCAGCGAGATGTAAACAATGATTCCCGCCACCAGCAACGCCGCTGCCGGGTCGGCGTTGCGCAGCCAGTGGAGGTTGCCATGTTCGGAAATGTACACCAAAATCAATCCCAGAATCACCACGGTGGAACTATAAACGTCGGTGGAGAAGTGCAGCGCGTCGGCTTCCAGAGCCTGGCTATTGTATTTACGCGCGACACGGAAAAGTGCGCGCGAGCGGAACGTATCGAGGGTAATGGAGATAAACATCACTGCGAAGGCCCAGAGGGAAGGTTCCACGCGCACCTCGCGGAAAAAGAGCCGCCGCACCGCTTCCCAGACGATCCACGCACAGGTGACGATGAGCAGGCCCGTCTCGATGAAGGCGGAAAGGTGCTCGATCTTGCCGTGCCCAAAGGGGTGGTCGATGTCCGCAGGTATATCCGAAACCCTCACCGAAATGTAGGTGATGGTCGCCGCTACCAGGTCCAGGCTGGAGTGCATGGCCTCGGAGAGAATCCCCAGGCTGCCGGTCCAAACCCCCACGGTCAATTTCAGGGTGGTCAGCAACACCGCCGCCAGGATGGAAGTCAGGGCGACAGACTGCTTCTCCTGGCCGTAATCACTCAGCGTGATCGTCCCGGGATGGGGGGATTGAGTCATTGAATCATCGAGTCATTGAGTCATTGATTCATCGAATCATTGAGTCATTGGGTCATCTGGCCTCTGGATCGCGCGGCCCGTGAGGGGTTGGCTCTTAAATGACTCAATGACCCGATGATTCAATGAGTTAATTCCCTCAATGACTCAATTCAAATCATCCAACGCCGCCTGGAGTTCAGACTGGGCGTGCTGCTTCCCTTGGCGGCCGGTGACTTCCACGCCCGTGGCCAACACTTGGCGTGCCTCTTCGATCCGCCCCTGCTTCAGCAGGAAGGCGCCTGCCTGATAGTAGGTGGCCGCGTACTCGGGATGGTGCAGGAGCAGGTGCTCGAAGTGTGTCCAGGCGGCAGCGGGCTCGCTGTTCGCCAACTCCATCGCCAGCCCGTAGCGCGCAAAAGTGTTATCTGGATCCTGGCGCAACGCCTCTTCCAGGAACTCGCGCCGCGTCTTCTCGGCTTCCGGAGACATATTTTTATCCTCTATGGATTCCGGTTGCAACGCCCCACCGGCTCGCATAGTATAGGCGGACGAACCCGGCAAGGCAAAACTTTTCGGGTGGAGGGGGCGGTGTCGTTGGGGGCGAGTGCGGAATAGTCCCCATCTTGATCTGGTTCCGAGACTTCGAACGGGAGCGGACCGGTCTTCAATCGAATCAGAACCGGAGTCTGTCCGCTCTTCCTCTGAGTGCTTCATCACGCGGCCGGCGTCGCGCCGCGACTAATCGCTTTGAAGATTGCAGGACATGGCCAAACTTCCCGGGAAAACCGTTGCTGAATCCGCCGCCGAGATGGTGGAGGTGGTGCTTCCCAACGACGCCAATCCTTTGGGAAACCTGCTGGGCGGTAGAGTGATGCACCTGATCGATGTTGCCGGGGCCATCGCGGCGCATCGCCACTCGCGGTCCCAGGTGGTGACGGTGGCGGTGGACAATCTCGATTTTCGCTATCCCATCCGCGTGGGTGAACTGGTGGTTCTTCGTGCCCACATCACCCGCGCTTTTCAGACGTCCATGGAAACGGAAGTAAGAGTGTACCGGGAGGATTACCTGACGGGCGAGAGGCGACAGACCAATTCGGCCTTCGTCACCTACGTGGCCCTTGATTCGGCAGGGAAACCGCAAGCCGTCCCTCCCCTGATTCCCCAGACTAAGGATGAAAAACGGCGTTATCGTGAGGCGCTGGCAAGGCGTCGGCAACGCCTGGCCCTCGCCGCGCGGGCCCATCGACGCTACTTTGAAAAGGCTTAGCAAGCGCACGCATCCCGCAGTGATTCGCTGATCGCTGCGCACTTGAATTCGGAGGTCTACAGATGAAGATCAAGCGGAACAAGACTTTCTCCGGCACCCCCTGGGAACCCAAAGTGGGATATGCGCGCGCCGTGCAAGTGGGCGACGTCGTGCATGTTTCCGGCACCACGGGCACCGATCCCTCCGGCAAAGTGCTGGCCCCCGGTGATATGTACGCGCAGACCGTGCAGACCATCCGCAATATCGAAAACGCCCTGAAGCGGTTGGGATTGGGATTGGAACACGTGGTTCGCACCCGCATCTATGTGACCCAAATCAATCGGTGGGAGGAAGTCGCCAAAGCCCACGTGGAATTCTTCGGCGAAGTTCACCCCGCCACCAGCCTGATTGGCGTGGCTTGCCTGATCGATCCCGAAATGCTGGTGGAAATCGAAGCCGAAGCGGTGGCCTGAGGCGGCAGCCTTTTCCTTATCGCCCGCCGCGCGGTGGGTACCCAAGATGTTGACCTTTTCCTTCGCCGAAGGCGCGGAACTGCGGCTGCTTGAGCACCATCACGCGGAGGAACTCTTCGCGCTCATCGACCAAAACCGTTCCTACCTGCGCCGCTGGTTACCGGAATGGGATGTGCAGAAATCCCTCGACGATTGCAAAAAGGTCATCCGGTCGTCGCTCGAACAATTGGCCGCGAACGGCGGATTCACGCTGGGCGTCTGGTGGGAAGGCCGCCTGGCGGGAGTCATTGGCGCGGGTAACATCGATTGGGAAAACCGCTCCACCATGGTGGGCTACTGGCTGGGCGAAGGCTATCAGGGAAAAGGTTTGATGACCGGAGCCTGCCGCGCCCTGGTTGATTACCTGTTCTCCGAACTCAAACTCCACCGCATTGAGATTCGCTGCGCCACCGACAATCCCAAGAGTTGCGCCATCCCCAAACGGCTCGGCTTCTCCAAAGAAGGCGTGCTGCGCCAGGCCCAAGCCTTTGACGACCGCTTCCTCGATATCGAGGTCTACGGCCTTCTCGCCGAGGATTGGAACCGCGTGACGGAGTGAGTCCGTGATGGCTGTCGATGGACGACAGCATGTTCGGGCGTGCGAAGCTTTGGAGTGCATGCAGCAAACTGCCGCACTCCAAAGCTTCGCTCTGTGTGCTGGCAGGGAAGCGCTACCCGCGAGCAACACTGAAAGGAGATTGAAATGATCCGCCGATTGACGCCCTTGCTGGCAGTGGTGCTGGTTCCCAGTTTTTCGATCCCGGGGTATGCAAAGTGCGCCTGCCTATTAATCACGATTGAAGTTGAGGTCCGTGGACAAGTCAAGGCAGAGCAAAGTGTGATGACCGATGTTGATCCGCCCAGCTCTTGGTCACTACAATTGCCCGGCAGCAGCCCAAATCATTTTGTCATCCAAGTCCCCTTTAACACATACTCTGGTCGCGGACTTTTCGTTGAGGATCACTGCAACCGGAAGCCCCGCACGATTACAGTGATGCTCCAGCATTGGTTGCACACCCAGGATTGGCACCAGTTAAAGTTTCCGGACGACTTCGTGGCCGACCGCGAGGGATATTACCATGCGCGCGAGAAGGTCGTCCTCGACGCAGACCATGCCGGCCTCCCTTGACCCGTAAGAGGGGGCCACGGCCACTACGGAGACTCCAGCCCATGTCGAAAACGACCGATCCATCGCGAAGGGAATTCCTTTCCAACACGGGAAAGATCGTCGTGGGAGAAGCGCTGCTCTCGATTCCCGCGGTCGCCTCTACGGAAATCCCACACGAGCAAGCCGCCAGCTCGCTGAAGGCTGTGCCCAAGTCGCAGCAACCCGTCAGTGAATTCCATTTTGGCGCGAGCGTCTACCCGGAGCTGCAAACCCGCCACGAGTGGAACGCCATGCTGGATCATTTCCAGCGAGCGCAGATGAATGGCGTGCGCGTTGCCGAGTCGTCGTGGGGAAATCTCGAGACGGCTTCCGGGCGATATGATTTCGCCTGGCTCCGGCAATTCCTGGACGACCTGGAAAAGCGGAAAATGCGCGCCATCCTGGGGACCGGCTCCTACGTTCCTCCACAGTGGCTGGCGGCGGGGAACCCGGAGATCCTCATCCAACTTCATCCCGGAGTGAAAGCGCACCCCATGGCGCGGCATGCGCCCTGCCTGAACCATCCTTTGTATCGCAGCGCTCTGCGCCAATACATTCTGGCCATCGGCAAGGAGTTCAAGGACCATCCCACGGTGGTCGGCTGGCAGATGGGAAACGAGGAGGAAGGCGCCGTCGGACGAATCTGTTACAACCCCGCTTGCGAAGCGGCGTGGCGCGACTGGCTAAGGAATACCTATCACACTCCGGAAGAGTTTAACCAACGCCTGGATTTAGTCAGTTGGGGCATGAAGGTCGATTCGCTCGACGAGGTGGCCCAACCCGGCGAAGGCGTGGAGGGAAGCGGCGCGCAGATCGCCGCGCTGACCCTGGCGCATCGCCACTTCCGCCGCGACGTTTTGCTGAATTTCTTCGTGATGCAAGCCGCGGCCCTGCGCGAAGCCGGCGTGCAGCAGTGGATTCTGACCGATTGGAACACCGGATGGCACGCCGCGGCGGACGATCCCCTGGCCGCCCACAGCATGGACATTGCCGGCCTGAACTACTATCAACCCCGGGAGGACAATCTAAATTCCTGGACGAATCTCACCTGGCAGCAGGACATGCACCGCTCGGCTTATGGACGGAAACACTTCATCACCACGGAAAACCGCTTTGGCGTGACGGGCGGCACGCGCATCGCCGACCCCTCCCCCAGGCGCGAGCAGTTTCTGATGTGGGGGCTGGAAGCCGCGGCCCTGGGATCTTGCGGGTTGTTTTACTGGACCGGTAACCGTTGGCGGGGAGGCCACTGGCCGCATTGGGGCGGGCTACTCGATTGGTCGGGCCATCCCGAGCCGGATTTCGATTGGGCGGTGGAGCTGGGGAAAATCTTTGCGCAATGGGGGAAGCATCTCATTGGCAACCCGGTGAAGGCCACGGCCGTGGTTCTGACCGACTATGACCAGCGGGAGGCCTTGGAAATCTATCCGCACATCGCCTCCAGTCCTACCGTGTTGCCGCAATGCTTCGACGCGCTGCACCGGCTGGGAATCGGCGTGGACAGCATGAATCTGGCCACCGCCGCGACGCCGGCGAATCTGAAAAAGTACGCGCTGGTGCTGATACCCGCCGCCACCGCCTTGGACGACCCGCAGGTAACGGCCTCTCTCCAGGAATTCGCGCACGGTGGGGGAGTGGTGATCATTACGCCGTTCACTTCCTACATGGACAAGGATGGAATATTCCGCGGTGACGGCTTTGCCGCGAACCTGCGGGAGCTTACGGGAGGCCTGGTGCGCACCGTCCGCTGGATGGGCTTGATGAGTTCGCCGGGAAGAGGACATTCGATTGGGTTCGGTTCGCCGTCCATGTCCGCACGATTTGATCCCGAGGTGGAATGGAAGGGCGGGGGATTAGGCGGCATCTCATGGGTGGGTCTGGAAGGCTATTGCGAATTTCTGGAAGTGGACTCGTCGGCCGAGACGATTGCCACCTTCCAGAGCCGCGAGGCAATTCTCGACGGCCGTCCCGCGGCAAACCAGAAGAAACTCGGCCGGGGCGTAGTGGTCAAGTTAGGTTTCTGGCCGGGAGACGACAGCCTGTTGCGCCTCATCAAGCAGCTCGTTCCCGACAACGGAAGTTTCCTTGCGGGTCCCGTGCCGGAAGGTGTCGTCGCCGTCCCGCATGCGGATAATAGCCTGTTCGTGGTGAATACGACGGGGCAGGAAATGCAGGTCCACCTCGCGCGGTCGGGCTCCGATCGCCTGTCGGGAACCAGCGTGACCGGCAACGCCAAACTCCCGCCCTATCAGGTTTGGTGGCTGGCGTGACGAGCCCGTAGCCACGGTCAGTGATTTTCTGACCGTGGTCTTTTCTTCCGGCCGCTTTACCCGTGGTTTCCGTATCGGTCCCGCATCGAGGGATTGCGCCTCCGACAGGCTCATAGTAATCTTGATGGAGGAAGGTGACCATGACGCAAATTACCGAGGCCATCTACACTCAAGGTGTTTTGAAGCCGGCGGCGGATCTGAACCTACGCGAGCAGCAGCGAGTCCGCGTTATCGTTGAGCCGATCGAGGAGAGCCTCGGGGACCGGGACGCGGCCGTGGCGCGTCTGAAGGCCGGCATCGCGAGCATGCGGTTCTTCTCGAACGGGCCACTGCCCACGCGAGAGGCCCTCCATGATCGCGCTTGACACCAATGTCCTCATTTACGCCTGCGATCGGGCGGATTCCCGACGTCAACAAATTGCAATCGATCCCATTGCGAACAGCAGGGACGGCGTCCTGCTCTGGCAAGTGGCCTGCGAGTTCGTCGCGGCTTCTCGCAAACTAAGCGCGCAAGGCTTCACCCCGTCTGATGCGTGGAACCGACTGGCAGAATTTCTTACTCTGTTGCGTCTCATTCTTCCCACCGCAGGTGTGCTTGAGCGCGGCCAGAAGTTGCACGTGACTCATGGCGTGTCCTTCTGGGATGCGTTGATTTTGGCAGCGTGTGCTGAAGCCGGGGTGGCGACCCTTTATTCGGAGGATGTCCCGGGGCTCCCCACACTAGGTGCGCTCAAGGTCGTGAATCCGTTCAAATAAAATAGTTGGCCGCGAATCCTGGGCGAAGCCACGGCGAAATTCGTGGCATTGGCTCGGTAAGAGCCGCGGACCCCAAATGCGGGGGGCCGCGCTACGATTTCAGGATTTCAGAGAGGGGCAAGGAAAATCCGCTGAGCAATTGCGGCTCTTCGAACCGGTCACCCGCCTTGGCGCTGCGAACCTCCGGATCGAGTTTGCCCGGAACGTAACGGTAGGCGAGTTTTGGCGTGGGATAGAAAAGCCAGACCGCCTGAACTCCCGCCTGAAGGTACTGCGAGACCTTCAAAATCAGATCGTCGGCGCGGTCGTTCTTGGAAACGATTTCGATGACCAGATCGGGAGCGATCGGCAAAGGGACTTGCTCAAGATCAACACCCTCGAGACGCTCTTTTCTGATAAAGGCGACATCGGGCCTGCGAACCACATCGGGGCCAAGAGTCATATCCATTTCACTGATCACTTCCCCAATGGGGTGGGCATCGAGGAATGCCTGGAACCGCGCGTTTAAACGGTCGCGAGTTTTGTTGTGAAAGTAGCTGGCGGAAGGCGTCACAATGAGTTCCCCCTCGCTTAGTTCATAACGCACCCCCACGGGTTCATCGAGGGCGGCGTATTGTTCGATGGTCAGCAGGGTTTTGGTCGCCATGGATCAACTCCCGTCGCCTCAAGATTACCATGTTGGATTGCGCAGAGCAAAGCTCTGCGAATAGTTGGCCGCGAATCCACAGCGAAGCAACGGCCGCCCCGATGCATCGGGGCGCAATCCACGGTCAGCGGGATTTCCGCGCCAAATAGAAGGTACGGCAGCCGGGGTGTATTTTAGGATCGCCGGTAAAGAAGGGAGTCGCATCAAATGCGCTGATCCGGTCGAAGCCAGCCCTACGCAAGGTGTGGCGGATCTCGGAGGAACTCCAGCACACCTCCTCCACCCTTTCGTGGTGCCTTCGCCAGCAGCCGGCGTCCCGGATGAACCATTCAATGTCGCTCCAGGCTCGGTCGGCCTGGGGGCTATGCCCATTGCGCATCACCACCGCCACGCCCGGTTTCTCGAACCAGACGGCGCCCTGCCAGTATCGCTCAAACCCCAGGGAGTTGTTCACATCGAAATAGAAGTAGCCGCCGGGGCGCAAGGCGCGTGAAACAGCACGTCCGACCAGTGCCAAGTCGCCCTTTCGCTCCACATGATTGAGCGCATCGAATTCGCACAATATCAGGTCGACCGGCTCCGGCAACCGGAAATGCCGCATGTCAGCGCGGACGATGTGCAGCGGCAGGCCGAGACGTCGAGACTTCTCACGGGCCAGCCGGCACATGGTTGGGGAGAGATCCACGCCGTACATCCTGACGCCCTGGCGCGCCAGGGCAAGGGCCGTTGTCCCGGTCCCACAGGCCAGGTCACATGCGGATTCAAGGTGGAGCAGAATCCCGCCCAGCACGCGCTGTCGGGCCGCCTCGGCCCAGGACAGGTGAAATGTGAAGATCTGGTCGTAATACTTCGCCAGCAGTCCATACGGTCGATTGGCCATGATTCGAGGCATACCTCAGGCAATGTCCCACGGCTTGCGCGCGGGCCGATGCATCATCTTGGCAGCCTGCTTGTCACCCACGATCTTTTCGTTCACCGGATCCCACTTGATTTTCCTTCCCGTGCGGACGGCGATGTTGGAAAGGTGGCTGATCAAGTCGGACCGCACCGCGGAGTCGATGGGGCTGGAGGGCTCGCCTTGTTTTTTGACGGCATCCAGGAAATTCCGGGCGTGACCGGTTTCCATGGTGGAAAATCTGCTCATTGGTCCGAAGCCGGCTATCAGGGAGGGGGGGTCGGCCTTGATTTCCTTGCGGCTGATCATGACCCACCCGTCGGCCCCCACGAACTTCGTCGAGTCCGGTCCGGTCTTGAAGGTCAGGGTCATGCCGTTCTGATACTTGCCGCGGACTTCCCAATTCATTACGGTGTTATACAAACCTTCCGTCGGGATCAGTCCGGTTCCTTCATATTCCACGGGAATCATGGGGGTGGGGAGTCCCCAGTCCAGCACGTCGAGGGGATGGGCGCCCCACCCGCCCAGGAAGCCGATACTGTAATCATAAATGTGGTAGTGGCCCGGGCGCAGGCAACGGTCGTCGTTGTAAGGCCGTTCCGGGGCCGGTCCCTGCCACATCTCGTAGTCGAATCCCTCGGGCACCGGCATGGGGGCGGTGGAACCTCCCGGCGCTCCCGTGGGCGATATGACCTCCACCTCCCGGATGTTGCCGATGCGTCCGCTGCGCACCAACTCGCAACCGAAGCGCACGTGCGCCCCATCCCTTTGCTGCGTGCCGTACTGGAACACCCGTTTCGTCTGCTGGATAACCGATCGGGCCAGGAAGTCCTGCTGGATCGTAGGGCTCAGCGGCTTCTCCACGTAGACGTCTTTGCCCGCCCGCGCCGCGGCCACCAGGATGGGCACGTGCCAGTGATCCGGCGTGGCAATGACCACCGCATCGATGTCCGCGCGGTGCAGCAGGTCGCGGAAATCGGCAATCATTTCCGCACTCTTGTAGGTCGCAGCGCCGGATTTCCCCGCATAGAAGTCGTTGATCTGTTTGGCGTGCTTTTCGCGGCGGTCGCGGAAAGGGTCGCAAACCGCCACGCACTGGCAATCGTCCTGCGCCAGGAAGTTCTTGATCAGTCCATTGCCCCCGCGAATGCCCGTGCCAATAAAGCCCACGGTGATGCGGTCGCTGGCGGCGGCCGCATGGGCTTTTCCGAGAGCGGCCGTGGTGATGATATAAGGCGCCACTCCGGCGACAGTTTTTATAAAGTTCCGGCGATTCATGGATTCCTCCTAACACCCGCGAGGGTGGGGACACATGGTTATACGCCTTTTCCGGCAGAAAGCAATGGGCATGGTTGCGGGTCACCGTTGCGCGGCGCGGAAGTAGCGCCGGGCTTCAGCCCGGCACTTCCAATTGCACGCAGGAGCGCCCGTAGCGCCCCGATGCATCGGGGCGGCTCTTGCTTAAGTTCCCGCTCTCAAATCCAAGAGGGAGCTCCGTATCTGGGATTTGTGGCATTTGCCCGGAAAGAGCCGCGGACCCCAAATTCGGAGGTCTGCTACGGGCTTTTCGCGCAATCTTACGCGCGTCACTTAGTCTCTACCTTCGATACTTCCAAGTACGTAAGCTTCGAATCGACAAAATGGGCATGTACGGTTGCCTGCAAGTCATACGTCCCAAACTCTTCCTCAATATCCTTGTCCGAGAACCAGGGGTGTTTCTTGCGATACTCTGCTAACTCACTCTCTGATGCCTTCTTTCCGCGCACCCGAAACGAATAGCACAGGTCAGTCTTGTTGCGAAAGCTCGGTTGTCCAAGGGTGCTTAGCACTTGCGCTGGACTTTCACCTATATGCAGCCCGGAACTTGTTTTGAGGACAACGGAAGTGTTCTTCAATTCTGTGCACAAGCGTCTCCCGTCCCAATCAGGGCCATTGGCAAAAAGATACGCACCGTAATTCATGAACGATTTCTCAAAGACTAGGTAAATCCTTTCCGATTTCTGCACGGAAACGTAACACACCTGTGTCCGGAGATTCCCGCTTCGAGCCCCTCTTTCGACGATGGGGGTCGTCCCAAGCACGGAAGCTGCATTTTCGAACTCGTCTTCATCTATTTCGACACCAGCGATCCGGAAATTGGCAGCGTCTGGGTCACGAGCTTGGACCTTGTCATCCCCATACAGTGGTCTTTGCATGTGGCCAGCGGTCCACCAATCGGAGTCATCGCCCTCGTAATCAAACCTGTATGACTGAGTGGCTCCCCAGAGCTCTGGAAAAACCAAAGCCGTAATCACGAGCCCTATCAGAAAGATGCGCCTCCTCACCCTCGGCGGCCGCGACAAATACCGTTGCCCACCTTGGGTGCTAGTTCGAGTCCGCAGATAGAGTCCTCTAACGATGATGATCATATAGGGACGGGAACAGACACCTCGTTATACGCTTTTTCCGGCAGAATGCAATGTTCATCTCCGGATTGCGCAGAGCAAAGCGCTGCGGCTGTGGATTCGCCGTAGATTCGCGACGATGGAATCGCAGAGCTTTGCTTTGCACAATCCGGCGGCTGAGTTCGTGGCCAGACTACACTTGTTGAAGCTTGTGGTTGTTGCGCGGTAAGAGCCGCGGACCCCAAATTCGGGGGTCCGCGCTACGGGTGCTCGCTTTGGTGCTCTCGTTCTTTCTCCCAGGTGTGCCACACCGCGTCTTCAATTCGATGGAGTTCATCGTCTTTGATTTCCGCGAATGCCTGCCTTTTCCCGGGCGACAGCTTTCCGTGGTTTTGCAGAATGAGTCGAACGAGCAGGGAGGCACGGCGGTCCGGCATGTCGACGATTTCCAGGGCTTTTCGCAGGGCAGCGTCGAATACAACGAGGAATCCTATTTCCTCTCCCAGGTCTCGCCGAATCGTCTCTTCGATGCAGTGATAGAGATATTCGGCGTGAGGGGTAGCGTCGAAGAAGCGATACAGGCTTCCCGTTTCGTTATGGACGGTCATGCTGCCTTCCTTGTCCAAATCATAATTGATAAATGGGAGCACGGAAGATGAGTATCGCTCCAGCACCCGGTCGTAGGCCTCCCGCTCCCGGAGCATGGCTGCCGAGACCGGGAAAAGAAATCTGGGCGGAGTGAATCCCAACTTCGTCAGGATATGGTGCACGAGGAAACGATGAATCCGGCCATTTCCGTCATCAAAAGGATGGAGAAATACAAACCCGAAGGCAGCGGCGGCGGCAGCGATAACCGGGTCGGTCACCTTAGCCGTCCCCAGGCGGCGGGTCATCTGCATCCAGGCAGCCATCAGACCGGGAATATCTTCGGGCTTCGGGCAAACAAAACGCACGTCCTCAGTGTAGTCAGGAAGCGTTTGAGAAACGTAGTTTTGCGTTGTGCGCCAATCGCTCTGTGCGTAACGCGGGTCGACGATAGAGTTCTGAAGGCGCACAAATGCTTCCTTGCTTCCAGCGTCGAACGCGGAAGCATTTTCCAAGGCGGCGACGAAACGTGCAGTGCGGTCCCGGTTCGGCGCCTCGCCTTCCATGGCGAAAGAGGATTTCGTTTCTTTTGTGAACAGGTAGTGTACGGCCCGAGTGAGGATTGTCGGGTCGCACCCCTCGACGATGCTGCGGGCCTCTTTGGCCAGGTCTTTCGCCATAAAACTCTTCAAGGTTTCCGTCCGGCGGACCAATGGACAGTAGAAGCGATTTCCCAACAAGTTGTCGTTGACCCTCTGGCGACGGACCTGGACTTTTGCTCCGGTAACGTGCAAATCGGAATCGAGCAGGTCGACATAGGAGGCAGGGCCGATACCTGGAATGTCGAGCGTCTTCCCGGTCAGCAACTCGAACAGGTACCAGGCGCGGCGGGTGAATATGCCCGTCGGTTCAGAGCGAATCCAGTTTTCGAACTTGCCGATGTCGAGCACGTCGAAGACACCGGCCAGCGTCGAAAGGTCAATGGGCTCATATCGCATGGCAAATCGGAGATTGCCAGTTACACCGACCGGGAGGTAGCCCTTGGGATATTGTTCGAGAATTGTGCCCTCGGTGACGGTTGTCCTTCTCGCTCCTGAAATGACCTCGGACCGGACCATGGGCAGGGGTATCTTGAGGTTAAACTCCTCGATCAAACCATGGAGGCCTACGGCTTTGGGCGCGCCTCTGAGTGTGAGAATCTTCTCGGTCATGTGAAAATATTCTCCCGCATGCCATTGTATGCTAAATTATTCTCCAGGACTCATTAGACTACAAAATCGCGCTTTGTGCTATGAAATCATTCTCAAAACAACAATACGGTGCTAAATTATTCTCGAATCAGGACCGTACGCACCTTGCTACCGCTGCCCCGCCGCCGAGATTTTGCCAAGTTAGCCGTTCCCCTGGGCCCGCCATTGGAAGGCATACCTCATTAGCCGGTAGGATACATAGATGAGCGCGATGGCTACAGGCCAAAACGCCGCGAGGGAAGCGATGTCTTGCCATCGAAGTGGTGTTAGAACCCCATACTTCTCCTTTGGCCAAACAAAGTTCTCCCTGTAGAAAACAACGCTTTGAAAGTATCCCTCCACGAGTGTCCCCAGAAACAGGACGCCACCTACCAGCGCGGACATGATGCGACTCTTGAGTGTTCGCATTGCGAGCTCCTACCTAAGGTGTGACCGTAAGCGAGTGGGAGCCATCCTCTCGGCGCGACATACTGCCCATTATAGGCCTCGAACTTGCACCCGTAAAATGTCATTTCCCCAACAACCGCCGCGGACGAACGCCAGGAACCCATACGTCTGCGCCACCCCGCAGGCTGGCGCAGATCTCGCCAATGACGGCGCTACATTCTGCCCGGTGATTTTGACATTCGGCGCACGCACCCACTAAAATAGTTCTGCGCGGGGCGAGGCTGACACGGAACTCATGAAAATCGCGATTCTGCATCCATCGTACGAAGGCTCAAGTGCGCCCTTCAGCGAGTTCGATCCGCCCTGCGATCCCTCCGTCTACCTTCCGGACTGCGATTGCGTCCACTTCCAAATTCACAAAGCCACGGCGGTGCAAGAGGTGATCCAGATGGCCCGCCAGGGCTTTGACGTGGCCATCAACCTCTGCGACGGCGCGTGGGATCAGGACACGGCGGGCATCGAAGTGGTTCAGGCGCTCGAGCGCTTGAACATGGCCTTCACCGGCGCCGGATCGTTGTTCTACGACCCCTCGCGCGAAGCCATGAAGATGGCTTGCCATTCGGCGGGCATCAGGTTCCCGGCCTACGTGATGGCTCGCCAGCCTCGCGACCTGGATCGCGCCTTGCGCGACCTGCGCTTTCCGCTGCTGGTGAAACACCCGCAGGGATACGCGAGCGCCGGACTGTTCCGGAGCAGCCGCGTGACCGGTGCGGATGCGCTGCGACGCGAGGCGGAACGCACCATGGCGGAATATGGCGCCGCGCTCATTGAGGAGTTCATCGAGGGGCGGGAGTTTACGGTGCTGGTGGCCGAGCCGCGCCACGCCGAGGAAGAGGCCTGGGCCCTGGAACCCGTGGAGTTTCTTTTTCCGCCCGGTGAATCATTCAAGCACTTCGACCTGAAGTGGAAGGATTACGAATTGATGGAGGAGCGACGGGTCTCCGACCCCGCGCTGGCGGTGCGCCTGAAGGAGGCGGCGGCCTTGACTTTCGCGGCGCTGGGCGGTTCCGGGTTTGGAAGGTGCGATTTCCGCATGGATGGCGCTGGAACCCTCTACATGCTGGAGATCAACCCCAATTGCGGGGTGTTCTATCCGGAAGGCCAGTACGGCAGCGCCGATTTCATTCTGGCCCATGACCCCGCCGGGCATCGCGGATTTCTGAAGCACCTGCTGGCCTGCGCCCTCCGGCGCCGCGACCGCGCGTGCCACGCCTGGGAATTGCAATTCAAGCCCGGCCGCGGCTTTGGCCTGTATGCCCGCCGGGCGATTGATGAGGGCGAAATTGTGGAGCGTTACGAAGAGCGTCCGCACACCCTCGTTTCGCGGCAGCAGGTGGAGGGGCACTGGCGGGGATTGCGCCGGCAGTGGTTTGACCAGTACGCGTGGCCCATCACCACCGACCTGCACGTTCTCTGGAGCGAAAACCCGGACGATTGGCGGCCCATCAACCACTCCTGCGATCCCAACACCTGGCTGGAAGGGTTGAACCTGGTGGCGCGGCGCGACATTGCGGAAGCCGAGGAATTGACCGCCGAATATGCCACCTTCTGCGGCCCGGCGATGGCGGGGTTCGAGTGCCAGTGCGGGGCGCCCGATTGCCGCGGAGTGATTCTGGGCACCGACTACCTGCTGCCGGAAATCCGCCGGCGCTACCGCGGCCACGTATCAGACTTTGTGCGCTCGGCGTGGAACAACCCCGCTCCGCCCAACACCCTGCTAGACGCGCAGATTGTTTCCTAAAAAAACAGGAATCTACGGTGCTGCAATGCAGCGGCCCGCTCGCTCTGTGCCAGCTCGCCACTAAGACAGTTCATGGCGCGTATGCCACGCATCGTAGCACGGCCATCTTGGCTGCACGGGCAGGATGCCCGTGCCTGGAGTTTCTACATTTTCCGAGGCCCAAACCATCCCGAAGGGGTGCGGGCTCCGTCCCCAGCGGGTGGAGAGGCCGCGCCCCACAGCATACCTTACGAGCTGTTCCATCCTGACCCGGAGACGACTATCGATGCCGTCCCTCGCCATTCGGTGGTTAGGCGACTATACAACCAAGTGGATCGTTCGGAACTCGCGGCACGGCGTAGCTGAGAATCTGGCCGCTTCGGCGTGGATATGGACCAAAATTGTGGAGAGTCAATTTCCCAACAGTCATGCATGAGACACCGCTTTCGTCTCCGCAAAGGGCGTTATCAGGCCAAATCCGTGGAAGTAACCACTCATCATACCTTCCGAGTGCGTTGTCCAAGAGAAATTGCAGGCGAACGGAGCTGAGGCGTAAGGAGGGGCCATAGTCAGCAAACCATTGATTGTGATACCTGCCCTCCACTCGCTGCACCGGCCCTCCTATGGAAGGCTAGAACCCGCGTGTCAACAGAGGAATAGATCGAGGTGTAAGTGCGTCGAGCGCTAAATGCGAGGTGTAGCCTGCCATAAGGCCATTTAGAAATCCTGCCAAGAATTCCCAGAATATCTCACCAACTGTTGAAAGTAACTGCGAAAGGGGACTGAGCGGAACGGGCACGAAGAGCACGCCTTGTGGAGCCCTGACCCGTGTCGTGGGTCTTGTTCTGCACTGTTCAGCCTTTTTGAGGCAAAACTCCTCCCACTGCGTCAGGAGATTTCCGCTAGAAACGATCGCGGTAGCAACAGCCAAACTGTGTCCCTGTCCCCGGTGCCACGAAGAGATTGCAGGTTCGAAAACATCAGGAAGCGCGCCACCGAGAGCACCTCCCACAGCGCCGCCTGCAACTCGAACCAGCCGATTAGGGCGAAAGGTTTTTTTCGCCCGATGAGCAGCGTATGCTGCCCCGCTGACTGTGCCTACTAAAGTGTGTGTCCTACGACTTGGCATTTTATCACCCCGTGCTACGGTTAATATGGCCCTGTCGGTTTGCAAAGGGATTGTTTGTCAATTTCGTTTGCCATGTGGCTACCTGCTCCCGATTGCGTCGAGTTGGCGAATGGCTGGATTCCGAGATACCTGCCCGCCGCCTACACTTGCTTCATCGCAACGTCTCCCACCAGGCCTTAAGCTTCCGCCAAAGACTGGTCCCCACCGTTTCCAATTGGAATTCCCCTACTGCACGGCCCTGAGTACCGTCAGTCGAGGTGGCAGCGGTACCGAAATATCTCTCCTTCGCAAAGCGATCTCGGATTCTTTCGGCATCTATCTTATCCTGGGACCATCGAGGAGCCCACCAGATCCGGCTATCCCTTATCCAATAGTGAGACTGACATTTAAAGCTCCAATTCCCAATTGACGGGTGCAGGGTGATTGTCTCGCCATCGAAAGTCAGCTTCCAATCTGTGGGACTCAGGGGGGTCACAACTTCGTTGCCGCAACCGCAGCAGCACTTGTGGACAACAGTCGCCAATCCAACACACACGTAAATCGTACCTTCCTTCAACTCATCCGGGATGAATTCGACGAATTCGTGTGCAAGTACCTTGTGCCGCATCATGGCCGCAGGTCTTCGTTTGTGAGCGCATTGCCGTCAATAGTATACGTGCAGTGATGCTCGCAATCGAGGTCCAGATAGAACCCCAAACGCTTTTTCCATTTGATGACCGCTAGGGCAGCATTGAGTGCGTTGAGATCAGCGATCTGGATGTTTCGCGCGTATTCGTTGTTCTCCTCGTTATCTGAGAACGACACATGACTTCGAAAGTAATCAGGTTGCTTGGGCGTGCTGGTCGTGACCCTCAGAACGCCGCCAAGCATGTTGTCGGTCGCGTAGAGGCCCATTCCCACATCGATGAATGAAATGCCAAATTCCTCCAGCCTCTCAACGATCAGCTTTTTCGCAGTCCCGCGATCGAGACATAGAAATACGAACCGCATATCCCGTAGCAGTTCTACATTCTCAGGGCCAACATATTCAGCGTGGACCACGATGCCCCGTCGCATTTTCGAGTAGATGGCACACAGATAGGCTGCCTTGCCAGGCTTTGAACCCAACTCGTCAATCGACGGCGCCCCTGGCGACCGGAACGCGTTGTGCTGCAGAAATACGTCGCCGTCAAAAAGGTGGATCTCCTTAACCGGCGTCTTTGCGGCAAGATCGAGCACGTATGCTCCGGTCCCCCCCAACCCCACGATCGCGATCTTCTCGATGGCCAGCTTTCTGGTAATGAGACCGATCTCGGCCCTGCTCGAGGCGGTGTCGATGTAGTTGAACGGCGTGTCCGCGTCGTCCTCCCCGGGGGCGATTACCGGGAAGGTCTTCGCCGTGGCCGCGGGCTTGATCACTCGCGCCTGACCTTCGAGAATGGCCACATATGTTGTCATCTTGGCGTAGTAATCTGGATAGGGTTCATGCGGTTTTGCTGAAAATGTGTAATTCACGAACAAGCCCTCAGCAAGCGCCGTTGCCGGATTGGGATTCTTGATCTGCTCGATCTCTGTACCATCCCAGCGACAGGGATATTCTCCGATAAAATAAGCCACGTGGTTGTCCGGTTTTGTCGTGACATCGCCCGCGAGTGTCAGGGTTGAAACGAGAATTCCGCGCTGGACCTCCCGGCGGGTGTTCACGTAGGGAACATCCTTGACCAACATATGGCCAGACCTGATTTCCACGTCAAAGCCCTCATCGCGGAGCCTTTTAAGGTCAGGGCTACGATTTATTAGTTTGTGTGACATTGAAGACCATCCCATCCTTGACTTTGACCACGCCTCCCTCCAGCAGGTTCCCCTCGGGATTCGCGTGCGGGCCATGCCGGTAGGTAATCGTGAACATAACGTACGGACCCGTTGGCACCGGGTCGAAAGCCAGAGCGACGACTTGGTCGAACGACAGTTCCCGCGTCGTCACCACTTTCTTTCGGCCGTTGACAAAAATGTCGAAGTGCTTCACCTCAGGCGCGCCGCTATGAAAGTGCTCGTCCATTTTGAGGTGAAGCGTCTCCGGGCCGTTGGGAATGACCTTGTCCTCCCTATCGCCGCTCACCTCCCGGTAGAGGTCAAGGCCCGGCGCCACGTTGCCGAGCTTGTAGAGCGCCTCGCCTGTGGTTGGGTTCGGCGACTCGAATCGTTGTTCGTCGATATGGATTCGAACTTCGGGCCTTCCTGAAACTTCCAATTGTTGTTCAGGCACGATGAACACTCCTTTTTGTTTTGGCCCTCTAGCAATCTAGCGCGGGCCATGATTGGACCGACAGCCTAAGTCTAGCCGGCCAAAACACCATTTGTCAAGTGCAAAGCACATATATCTTGCGTGTATAAAGCACAATGCGTGCATATTTGACACAGAGGCTGTCGGGGTGTATACATATAAGCGCGATGGCGCGCAACCCGATCTATAAACAAATCGGTGCCGTGATCAAAGGGCGCCGCAAAACAATGGGGCTGAGGCAGAAGGAACTCGCTGGCACTCTGGGGATTTCGAGGGGATCACTCGCTAACATCGAAATTGGCCGGCAAAGCGTCCTAGTCCATCAGCTTTACGAGTTTGCCGCGGCTCTGAAGGTGGCGCCGACCGATCTCTTGCCTCAACCGTTGCCAAAGGACTCCAAGAGCGCGGGGTCTCGATTGCCGCTGCCTGGCGATCTAAAAGCGCAGCA
>Ga0326727_10009014_pt1 | contig 24904 bp, 20 predicted proteins | sample MB2enrmetagenome_FD_207643 | JGI IMG/M metagenome (GOLD analysis project Ga0326727, IMG submission 207643) | Lab enriched peat soil microbial communities from McLean, Ithaca, NY, United States - MB29MY | ecosystem: Environmental > Terrestrial > Soil > Wetlands > Peat | place: USA: New York... | reverse complement strand
GATGGTCGAAGGAAAGGAAATCGATCAGTTGATCGGCCAGAATCGTCGCCAACTCCTGTGGGTCGCTACACGCAGAAATTGCCTCGCTGATGCCAAGCACGGCTGCGTAGCGCCGCGAGTTGGTTTGTGGCCGATGCACATCTCCGTTCATATCGTTCCTCGGGGAAAGCCGAACATCCGGATCATCGGGACAGTTTATCTCAAGAAAGATGATGATTCATCTCGACCGGAGGTTGAAATTCTGACTCCAAGCGCCAAATGCGGCGATGCCGCGACCAGAATCCCTGCGCCGCAGACAACGGGCGGCACGGGATTCCCAGAAGGCCGCGCTGACCAAGCCGCCTGCGTCGCAAAATTGACGCGCTCCCCTCTTGCGCGTGGTTAGCCCTTTGGCTTCGCTGCTGAAACACACGAACAGGAATGTTCACCGATCTCGATCTCATGCCGCTTCAGAGCGTTAAGGACTTGCAGACCCAGCTGACTCTTCAGTCGATCGATGTTGCGGGCACCAACCACTGTCCAGAAGCGCAAGGACAGGTTGAGAGAATCCTTGGACAGCCCGACCAGCAGAGCTTCAGGCGAGGGCGCCGACAGAACATCCGCGTGCTTTCTGGTCATCCCAAGCAGCAGCTCAACCAACTGCTGCGTATCGCGTCCCTGGACGGCTATGGCAAGACGGACGTTATCGTCGTCTACCGTGAGGTTGCCTGACTGGCCCTCCAGGCAGCGCGATTCGAGAGAGAGCAATAGCACCCATGGTGTCTGGAACTGCCTGATCAGCTTTTCCGGTTGCGCCAGAAGCTTCCGAGGCTGTATCTGCAGGGGGGCGCCCTCGACGAATCCCTGCGGCGCCAGTCCAAACTCAGCAGCGCTCACTTTTGTGCCTCTTTTAACCCGGCGATCTTCTTCCTGCCGCAGTAATCCGCCGCCATTGCCGGTGCAGAGATCCCGAGAGTCCGGCGCAGCTCACGGGTTAGCGTGGCTCTCCCGCGGGAGAGTTGCGACTTCATGGCTGCCTCGGAGATGCCGAGCAACCGGGCGGCATCCTTAACGCTCATCTCATCCTGGTGACGGAGCTGCAGGGCATAGCGCTGGGGATGCGGGAGACTGCATGCGGTCTGGCGCACGAGTTCGCAGAGCTGCTTCTTCTCCACCGTCTGATCCTGGGTCGGCTTGGGATCGGCGACCAGCTGTACGTATGTCGAGCCGTCCTCCTCGGAGCACTGATCGAGCGAGAGCAATGCGTAGCGCGGGCGACGCCGAATCTGCGTGCGCACCGCGTTCAGCAGAATCGCGGTGAGCCACGACGACATCCGGGCGCGGCCCTCGAACTGGTTGACGTGTCGGAAGGCCAGCATGACCGCATCCTGTACCGCGTCCTCGGCATCCTCACGGTTGCGGAGGCATCGCCTCGCCATCTGACAGAGGCGCGGCATATTACGCGCAACAACTTCCTCGAACTCAGCGCGGCACCCCACCCACGTTTCCAGGCCGCGCTGCGGAGGACAATAAAACTCCTGCGGTAGCATCACGGAATCAGCGCCGACAAATACTGGTCTATGCATCCTTCGCTCTCCCTCTGCGATGAACATCGCACTTCGACTGCCACTCCAGGGCCATCTTCGACAGCAAGACGTCGCGCGGCATCTCATTTACATCGACAAGGCTTCTGGAGTCAGGTTGACTCCCTTGCCGCAGAAGCCGGCTTTACTCCGGTTCACGACAACCTCAAACTCACGCCGAAGCGTTTTGAGCCCGCATGAACCCAGATAAAAGACATACACGTAATCACCATCATCGAGGTACCCGATGTTGAACACGGAGGCCTCTGAATCGATCAGCTTATTCGGATTGCTCCATACGATTTCCATAGCCAACTCTCTTCTGCGACAACCATAACTGCGGAAACGTCCTGCCCGCCTTTAGGTGCGCATTGTCCAATCAATCGCCACATGCGGACAACCCTGCATCGAGTCACAGAAGCCCACTATATGGAGACGCCTGGCAACCTCTTTTGAGCCGATGAATGGGTTCTCTTGAGCTAGGGAATATTCTCGAAAAAGGGGTGATGACTAACTCTTAGCTGGAAGATCGATGCGCCTCCAGCCAAAAAGGTGAGTCGCGAGCACGCAAAGTATGGTTCGTTGGATCCAAGGGTCGATCGAGAGTCTCTTAATTCCACGGTCAATCGATGCAATCCCAACGACTACATGCTTTCCACATGCTCCTCTGCACTCGGTCCGTGATAAGGAAGCAGGCAACAGCCACGTAAACCCGCAAGGGATAGACTCCTAACCTGGTCTCGGGTAACTCACGCGCTCGGAAGTGCACGGCTATGCGTCACGGCGGTCATTCGCAACTGCCCCGGCGTGCGATGGATGTTTGTGTGTCGTTTTGCTTTTCGTGGTAAAATTTGCGCGGACAGAGCTGGAGAGCTGGCGGTTGCATGATCACCCAGCGCCAGAGTACAGCGTGGAGCTTGCGAGGTGCGAGCCGGGTTTTGCTTTTGTGCATTATTCACGCTTTGTATGCCGTAGCAGCTCAACCGCGACTAGCCGACGTCCAAGCGCTGAAAGCAGGAACATCCGCTTCGCCCACCTGACCACGAAGGTCGCCTTATGAGTGGCGCACCAATCCGGACGTCGAAGATTCTGGATCGCCGGTTTTTTCTGCTGGTTCTGATCGTGCTTGTTGTGGGCTGCGGCTGGCAATGTGCGACGGCGGAAACAGCAGTGCCCGGAGATCAGCGGATTATCCATGAATCCTGGACATTCAAAGAGGGCGCGCCGGAGGCAGTTTGGGCCCTGGCGCAGACGGCTGACGATTACCTCTGGCTGGGAACTGCAGCTGGGCTTTATCGTTTCGACGGTATCCGCTTTGAGCTTTTCCGCTCGCCCTTTGGCGATCAACTCCTTACCAATAATATTGCCTGGTTGTTTGCCCCTCCCACAGGCGGACTTTGGGTCGGCAATGTTACCGGAGGCGTCAGCTTTTTAAAGAATGGGAGAATCACAAGTTTTCCCGAGGTCCCAGGAACGGTTTACAGTTTCGCTCAAGACCGGGATGGAGTCGTATGGGCCGCCACAGATGGTGGCTTGTGGCGATTCGATGGCTCAACATGGCAGCACATCGGCGCCGAGTGGAATGCTCCGCAAAAACCTGTCTCTCAGGTGGGGTTTGATCGAGAGCACATACTCTGGGTTTTAACAGAGTCCCGCGACTTCAAGGTTGCAAAGCAATTATATTTCCTTCCGCCAGGCGACAGGCAGTTTCGAAAAGCTGGAGAGAATCTCTTCGTTCAAGGCTTTACGTTGGACGCCGATAACACCGTCTTGACGACCCATGAAAGAAGACCACAGGAGCCCGGCTCTGGTGTCGAGCTGGAAAGCTCACTACCTGCCTATCCAATTCTAAAAAAGAACTCTGAGCAAGTCCTCGACCGTGCGAATGGCATTTGGTTCATTTCGATAGATCCTTTCATTTTTCGTCATGCTGCAGGCGACAGGCTGGCAGATATCGTCAGCAAGGCCTCACCCGGCAATTCTCAGGTCTACAACATCAATCCGTACCGATACGCGAGGCTGGTAGATCGCGAGGGCAGTATTTGGATTGGAGATTCCACGGGCGTTCACCGATTCACCTATAGTCCCCTGATGCAACCGCAGTTTCCCAAACCGGCTAGGACGAGATTCACGGTCGCGCCTGATGACGGCGGGGTGGTGTGGATAAGCGCAGGAGATGGAACGGGATCATCTGCTCTTTATCATGTGGCAGACGGGAAAGTTGAATTTGAGGGTACGCAGGGGGGATTGACGAATCTCGCGTACCGGGCACCGGATCACACATTTTGGTTTGGAGGCGAAGGCGGACTCTGGCACATGGTCAATGGGAGCCTTACCAGAATTGAGCTTCCGCAAGAGATGGACAAGGCGTGGCTCCTGACAACAGTTACACAGGACCGGTCAGGGGGAATGTGGGTGGCATTTGGCCGCAGTGGGCTCTATCGACTCAAGGACGGCGTTTGGACAAAATATGGAGGACGGAGTGACTTTCCATCCTCGGGTGCTGTGATCGTGTTTACGGATACCCTCGGCCGCATCTGGTTCGGCTGCGCGAAAAGCCAATTGGCTGTGCTGGACGGTGATCGAATACAGACATTCGGTGCAAGCGATGGCCTGCAAGTAGGCAGAATCACGGTGATCTCGGGAAGAGGATCGGAAATCTGGATTGGCGGCGAATTCGGTGTGCAGCAGTTCGATCATGGACAGTTTCATACCATCCACGCTGTGGAAAAGGAATCGCTGCGAGGAATCTCCGGAATCGTGGAGACGGCCAATGGAGATCTTTGGCTGAATGGCCTGGAAGGAATTGTTCACGTCCGCCGGTCAGAGATCATGGAGGCACTGAAGAACCCCGCCTATCAGGTAAGCTGTGAGCGCTTTGACCGGCGAGCGGGACTTCCGGGGCTTCCATCAGCTGCGTTGCCCACGGCTGTCGAAGGCACGGATGGGCGGTTATGGTTCGCTGCGAACAAAGGTGTTGTATGGCTCGATCCAACTCGAGCGTCAACCAGGATGCCGCCACCTCCGGTTTCGATTCAGTCCGTTTCCGCCGACGATAAAGGCTATGGGCTGGACCACCCGCTGAGACTCCCAGCGCATACCTCCGACGTACAGATCAGCTATGCTGCCGTAAGCCTCTTGAATCCGGAGGCAATTCGTTTTCGTTACAAGATGCGAGGAGACTGGCATGAGGCCGGGACGTCCACCTCTGTCAACTACCGAAATCTTCCTCCCGGCACGTACCACTTCGAGGTGAATGCCAGCGACACCAACGGAGTGTGGTCAGACAAGAGTGCAATTGCGGAGTTCACGATCTTGCCGGCCTTCTACCAGACAGGATGGTTCCGCGTCCTCTGCGCGGCACTTTTCCTTGGGCTGCTGTGGGCGGCCTACCAGTTGCGCGTCCGGCAATTGAATCGTCAGTTCGACTTGACGCTGGATGCGCGGGTCGGCGAGCGCGCACGGATCGCGCGCGAGCTTCACGACACACTGCTGCAAAGCGCCCATGGTGTGCTGCTCCGGTTCCAAACAGTCTCCCAGTTGCTGCCTGAGCGTCCGGTGGAGGCGAAGGAGAAGTTGGACAGTGTGATCGAGCAGACCGCGGAATTCATTACCGAAGCTCGGGATCAGGTGCAGGGACTGCGCACTTCTACGGTCCAAAGCAACGATCTTGCACTGGCCATAAGCACCATCGGAGAAGAACTCGCGACCAACTCACCCAACCACCCGTCTGCAGCATTCCGTGTAGCGGTTGAAGGCGAGGCGCGGAATCTACATCCCATCCTTCGTGATGAGATCTACAAGATTGCTGCCGAAGCGCTGCGGAACGCTTTTCAGCATGCCCAAGCACTGCATGTCGAGGTTGAAATCCGTTATGACAATGAGCAACTCCGATTGCGTGTACGGGACGATGGAAAGGGCATCGATCCAGCGGTTCTCTCCGGGCAGGGCACTGGTGGACACTATGGCCTGCACGGTATGCGGGAACGCGCCACACTGATTGGCGGTAAATTGACAGTGTGGAGTGCAGTCAATGAAGGTACCGAAGTGGAATTACGTGTTCCTGTCAGCACCGCCTACGCGACGGAGAAAAGTTCCTGGTTTTCAAGAAAGTTTGCCCAGGTGAGGAAGGCTTGAAGTAGGATATCGCTCATGAGCGGCGACATCTCGCGAATTCGGATCCTCGTGGTCGATGATCATCCAGTCGTGCGCGAAGGGATCGCCGGTTTGGTTGGCGTGCAACCGGATATGATCGTAGTAGGTGAAGCGGCCAACGGTCGTGAAGCTATCCAGCAGTTCCGGGTGCACCATCCGGACGTTACGCTGATGGATTTGCAAATGCCGGAAATGAATGGCCTCGACGCGCTCATTGCGATTCGCAATGAATTTCCCGAAGCAAGGGTTATCGTCCTTACGACCTACACGGGTGATGTGCAAATTTTCCGCGCGCTCAAGGCCGGGGCTCAGGCCTACCTACTCAAGAATACGTTGCACAAGGAATTACTGGAGACCATCCGATCGGTGCATGCTGGCAAGAAAGCGCTTTCGCCAGAAGCCTCGTACCAAATTGCCGAACACGCTACCGATGACCCACTGACTCCAGCAGAAGTCGCTGTGTTGCGACTGATTGCTGCTGGGAATGCGAACAAGCAAATTGCAGACCAGCTCTCAATCACCGAGGAAACCGTCAAGAGTCGAGTCAAGTGCATCTTTTCCAAGTTGGGTGCCAACGATCGAACCCACGCCGCAATGATCGGCCTCAAGAGAGGAATCATCGAGCTGTAATTTCACCGAAATTGCCTCCTTACGGCTGACGTTGTAAGAAACTCTAAAGAGTGAAGATCAAGACCCTTCTTGGGGTTTCGCTTTTTCTCCGCAATGCCACACCCTATAGGCCGGTTCAGAAGGGTGCTTCAGTGCGGCGCTTATATTCCACATTCGCTGGCGGTTGGCCTGGCTTGGGCTTGCTTCTCATGCGCCTGGTTGTCGGCTCCGCATTGATTGTGCGCGCGGGCTTGACGCTGGCGAGCGGCGCGCCCATAAGCACGACTGTGACCGCCGTGTTTCTAGCGGGATCCGGAATTCTACTAATTCCCGGGCTATGGACGCCCATCGCGGGAACCCTGGTTGCTTTGGTCGAAATATGGCAGGTTCTGGCGCTTGCGAAGGACCCAATGGTTCCCCTCTTGATGGGAACCATTTGCGGAGCTCTCGCAATGTTAGGACCGGGTATGTGGTCAATCGATGCTCGCATCTTCGGCTGGAAGCGTGTTGAACCACCACCTCGCAATAGTAGTTCGAAGTCTGCTTAAGGCAGTCGCCCAACGATCAAATTTCTTGGCTCAAAAGAAGCCTGCTATTCGCCTCGCAAGAGTTTGCGATTTGCCCCGAGTTGGGGTCGCCGCAAACCCAGCTTGTTGAAACAATGTTCGCAATACTAGAGGCCGAAACAGAATGAAGTTGGGGAGGAAGCCATGGCGCAAGCAACGGTTGCATTGACAGACCCCGGCCGCCTTACAGGAGCAAGTTTTCCCACGGGGGGCGGACTTGAAGACCAGCGGCAGTTTCTGGGACCAGAAATCAGCTCCGAGTACTGCTTCGAAGGAACCATTGGCAAAAGTCTGGCTATTCAGGAGGTGCTCAAGCAAGTCTCCATCGTTGCGCCGACGGCTTCCACGGTGCTGATTTACGGTGAGACGGGTACGGGGAAGGAACTAATAGCGCGCGCCATTCACAACCTCAGTACGCGGCGCAATCGCACTTTCGTGCGCATGAACTGTGCCGCTATTCCCTCGGGCCTGTTAGAGAGCGAACTGTTTGGGCACGAAAAAGGAGCCTTCACTGGCGCCCTGATGCAGAAAAAAGGTAGATTTGAACTCGCCGACGGGGGCTCGCTGTTTCTGGATGAGATCGGGGACATCAGTCTGGAACTGCAGCCGAAGTTGTTGCGGGCGGTGCAGGAGAGGGAATTCGAGCGCCTGGGAAGCGCCAGGACCATAGGTGTCGATGTGCGGATGATTGCGGCCACACATCGCGATTTGCCGGCCATGATTCGCGATAATCAGTTTCGCGAGGACCTTTTTTATAGGCTGAATGTCTTTCCGATTAAAATTCCGCCGCTCCGCGACAGGCGCGAAGATATTCCACTCCTAGTCCGCTTTTTTGTGTCGCGCCTCTCCCGCCGTATGCAAAAAAGCATCCGATCTATCCCGGAAGAGGCCATGAAGGCTCTGGTGAACGCCGATTGGCCAGGCAATGTCCGTGAGTTGGAGAACTTCGTTGAGCGTTGTGTTATTCTCACGCAATCGGACGAATTGAATGTGCCACGCGCAGAGCTGCAGAGTTCAGGCCGCACTGTGCTTACAGTAGCGGTGTGGTCCCAGCAAGCCGAGCGGCAAGCCGAGCGGCAGCTGATCATTGATGCTTTGAAAAGCACGTCCGGTAAACTAGGCGGAAAAGGCGGCGCAGCAGAGCGCCTTGGGCGTAAGAGAACCACGCTCATATCCAGGATGCACAGTCTTAATATCACTCGCGCTGATTATTCGGCTCGCCAATGGGCATGCTAGTGACCCTGATCTCTTGAAGTGAATGGTATAGGGAATACTTTGCTCGGGTCTTCAGCGGAAAATCGTGAGTTACGACTTCTACCTGCACGGGCTGCGCCGTGTTTCCCTTCAGCGGAAGTGAGACTGTTGAGGCTAGAAGGTTAAGCTACAGGTTTTGAGGTTGAGTCACTCCTTAACTGGGGTTAGACTGCCGCAGCGAGCGAAGCGAGCGCAGGCCGTCTAACCCGGCGGCCGTCGAGGCCGGAGAAGGGTGACGATGAACGACCAGGAGAGTCCACACGTCCATGCTACGGGCACTGCCGGTTCGGCAGAAACCGCACGCAGTTTGATTCGTAAGGCCAAGCAGGCCACCCGCCGGCGATTCAGTTCCGAGGACAAGATCCGCATTCTGATGGAGGGCATTCGCGGTGAGGTCGCGGTGGCCGAGCTGTGCCGCCGCGAAGGCATCCACCTAACCGTCGACTACAAGTGGCTCAAGGACTTCATGGAGGCGGGCAAGTCGCACAATTCCATTTCGGAAGACTAGGGGGTGCAACTCTCTTAAGTAGAGGCTCGAACGGCTCCAAGGTCGGGTGTTCAAGCAGCATAGAGTGTTAGGGTATACCCCACAATGACGAACAACATGAGAGAATCCGATTACTTCCAGTTGGCCGACCATCCGCCCAGAGCCTCAGATCGCGGTATCTGTGAAGCCGGTGAAGGACATCGCTGCTCCTCCAGAATTAGCAAAATTGCGTGACTCGCGACACCGAACGCGCTACACTTTCCCGAGCGTTTGTCCCGGTCTCGAAGTGCGAAGTTCCATTTCCCTAGGCAATGGCTTGGCAGGCGCGCATTTGCCGTTCGGCAGTCTCTCCCTAATCTGCAAGGGGAATCCACTTCGACGGGAAAAGACCGTGCTCAGCTTTCTTCGCTCTCTTGCCAAGCTGGTATCGTTTCTGCTTGTCGCCGCCGGCGTTGCCTTCAGTCAGCAGCCGGCAACCTGAAGTGGGTGAAGTCTGTATCGCCCAAGAGCACGGTCGGTTCCTCACCCAAACCAGCAGCATGAGACGCAAGCCATGCATGAGATTTGACAGTGAGTCAGAAGCCATGCCAAAGAGAAATGTTTTCCCCAGTCTTGCTCTGTTTGCGGGTCTCTGTGTGACGGCGAGTTTGGCGGCAGCGACGGGTCCTGCCATGTCCCTCAGCTTTGAGCCAAACGACGGCCAGGCGCCAGTGTCCGCGATGTTCGTTGCCCGCACCACTCACGGCAACTTCCTGTTGGAGAAAGACGGCGTGCGCTCTACTGACGGCGAGGGACGGCCCTCCGGCCTGCACTTCCGCCTTGTCGGCGCAGGCGATGGCGGAAACATCGTGCCAGAGCTCGCCACGGGAGGAGTTGCAAACTACTATCGTGGCCCGGACCCACGGGGCTGGCAGGAGATGGTTCCACTCTACAGCCGTGTTCGATACCGTGAGGTTTATCGCGGCATTGACCTGGTGCTGCATGGCAGCGACAGTCACTTGGAGTATGACTTTGAGGTTGCACCTGGCGTCGATCCTTCCTCCATCGCCTTGCGTTTTGGCCAACCGCAGTCTCTGGTGCTCGCACGCGACGGGAGCGTGAACATCCACAGCGGCGGCCAGGGCTTTCGTCTGCTGCCTCCTAAAGCCTTTCAGGACTGCGGCGCTCAGCTCTGCACGGTACCCGTGCGCTTTTCGTTGGCCGGCAGCAGGTTGCGCTTCCAACTGGGGGCCTACGACCACGGGCGCAAGCTGGTCATTGATCCAGTCATTGCCTACACCGTCTTCTACGCACCACCGACCACATTCAACCCGGTGGCGGCGGCGGTGGACGTGAACGGGAACCTGGTTCTCGCCGGGAGTGTGCCTACCATCAGTGGAACCGATGGCTTCGTCTCCCGTCTTGACGCGAATGGAAACCAGCTCTACTACACTCAGATCAGCAACGGCCCCGTCTCCGCAATGACGCTCGATAGCACCGGAAATGCCTACGTGAGCGGACAGGTCAGCGGCGACAGCTTCAGCGCGACATCCAGCAGCCCGGCCGCCTGCGGCGGCTCATGCTCATTCCTCGGCTTTGCCGCCAAGCTCGGCATTAAGGGAACGCTGACCTATTCGACACTTCTCTCCCCCGGGCGCATGGCGCCGGCCGCGGTTTCAGTGGACTCCTCCGGACAGCTGCTGGTCACAGGGGCCGCCTACGACGACACGCTGCCGCTGGTAAATGCCTACCAGAGCTACGCCAGCTACACGGGGAACCCCTGTGGCGGCTGTCCCAATGGGGAGCCCTTCCTGGCAAAGTTGAACTCAAGTGGCACGAACTATGTGTTCTCCACCTACTTCGGCTCTCTGGGCCAGGCTGAGACCATTGCGCAGGATGCCAGCGGACACATCTACATCTCCGGCCTCGGTCAGGTTCCCATGCAGAACCCGCTGATCTCTTCGGGAACCGTTTTTGTCAGCGAGTTCAGCGCTGACGGTAAGACTTTGCTGGCCAGTACTTACTACGGCGGAGACCCAGGAGACCCAAGCGATGAGCTTGGCTCAATTGCCGGCACAGCTGTCGCTTCAGATGGAGGCGTGTATGTCGTCGGCAGGACATGGTGGGATCTGCCGTTCTCGCTGAATGCCCCACGACTTCCCGTGACCACATCGTGGAAGTACGAGGTGATGTTTGCCGTACGCTTTCTGCCGGGCCTTTCGGGAGTGAAGTTCGCCACCTATCTCGGCGCTGGCATCCCCTGGTCCATGGCGCTGGATGCAAGCAACAATCTCTACGTGGCCGGTTTCGCGGACCCTGCCACGCTTACGCTGGTCAATCCCCTCGTGAGCGGCACCTATGGCAATGGCTTTGTAATGGTGCTGGATAAGAATGGCCAGACCTCGTTTGCCACACAGTACGGCGGCCAGAATGTGAGCCAGATTCCCACGGCCATTGCGGTGGACAAGAGCCAGAACATCTATATCGCCGGAAGCGGAGTGTCGAGCATTCCCCCTGGGGACGGCAGCGTTAAGGATGTTGTGGCAATCGGCGCCGGCTCGGCGAATTCCGCTCAGAGCTCGGAGAGCTACGGCGACCCGGCGCCCTGGGTCACCAAGATCTCCCCCAATAGTGCGCCGCAGTTGAGCCTGAGTTACTTTGGACCTTATTTGTTTCTGCGCGACGTGGGCAGTGCCCCGTTGCAGATTCAGAGCATTACCTCTGACGGCACGCTGGTCAATGACTGCCCGGCCACGCTGGCGCCAGCCACCGCGTGTGCCTTTTATAGCTTCAACCCTGTTCATGACTTCGGCGCCGTCGTCATCCAATCGAATGCCTCCGCCTCGGCGCAGACCTACACTCCCGACTACCGGTCGGCCGCAGGCATGTGGCTGCCCTTGTTTGTGCGGCCGGCTTGGCTCCAGTTTCCGTCCGTGCCAGAGGGAGTGACCCTGCCCCCGCAGAGTATCCAGGTATGGAACGTGCTGCCCACGGCGCAGCCGATCAGCTCAATCGTCACTGGGGGCAGCATCACGCAGACCAACAACTGCCCCAGCGTGCTGGCCTCCGGCGCGAGCTGCACCATCGATGTAAGCGCGGCGCCGGCGGTGCCCTCAACGGGGTACACCCCACAGCTGGCGATCATCACCGATCCACAGAATGCTTATGGGGGCGTCGTGGTTCCCGTGAGCTTTACGCCGGCGAGCTCCGGCATTGAACTGTCTACGACTGGGGTCAACTTCGGCCCCGTTGCGGTGGGGACGACATCGTTCGCTCAAGTCGTCGGTGTGACCAACGCCAGTGGCTCCGTGCTACCGGCTCCGGCGGCCATCATTACCGGTGACCCGGGATTCAGCGTTGGCGCCACCGCTTGTGCCAATGGATTGCAGACTCAACAGAGTTGCGGCATCGCCCTGAGCTACATTCCCACCACCAACATGGACGCGAGTGCCACGCTGACCGTGAGTGATGGCGGCTACGGCCAGACGGCTCAGCTCACGGCTACCGGCTTTATCCCTTCGGCGGTGGCTGCCAGCCCCTTCGAGATTGAATTTCCGCAGGCGATTCTGGGGATCGCCGCCAGTGCTGGGCCGGTGACATTGACCAACAGCAGCAAGAGCGTAATTCCCATCACCGGCATCAGCTTCGGGAAGCCGGATTTCTCCGAGACCGACACCTGCCAGGGAGCAGTACCGGCGTCAGGCAGTTGCACCATCACCGTTGTGCTCAAGGCGCAAACCGTCACGGATCACTCCACCAACATGACGATCACCTTCAGCGGCACTCTCAGCCAGGTGGTTGCCATCGATGCCAGCAACGTGGTGCTCCCGGTCGCGCTGAATACCCCCTCCCTAGACTTCGGCCCGAACCCGGTGGGTGTCATCAGCCAGTTGCAATGGATCGGCTTGGTCAACTACAGCTTCACCAACCAGAACTACTCGCTCTCCGTCACGGGACCTTTCAGCCTCGCGACGGCGGACAACAGATGCGGCAGCGTGTTGCAAGGGATGTACCAGTGCGGCTTCGCCGTCCAGTACACGGCAACGGCGACCGGCGAGCAGACCGGCACAGTCATCATCACGATTCCCGGCCTTTCCGAGACCTTCACCGTTCCGCTACAGGGCAGCGGATTTATCCCGCCGCCTGATGTGCCCTTCATCAGCTGGGTTGGGCAACTGGTATATCAGGAGGGCCTGACGGAAACATGGGATGTATTTGGCGCCAACTTCGTAAGCGGCTCGCAGGTGCTGTGGAACGGAATGGCACTGGCAACCGTCCTTGCAGAGCCAAACCATCTCATCGCCACCATCCCTGCGGCCAGCGTCAGCGGAACCTCGGCACAAATCGTAGTGGCCAACCCTGCACCGAACGCGGCAATTTCCTCGGCGGTGCCGTTGATAATCTCCACCAACGCGGCTCCGCAGGTGAATTCGGCCTCAATCTCCAATGGCGTTGATCCTGGTGGAAACCACACGCTGACCGTGAACGTGACTCCGACGTCGGGCATAGCCGGTATTGTGGTGGAGTGGGGCTCAACCGCGCTCACCACGACCTACATCAGTCCCTGGCAGATCTCAGCACTGGTTCCGCCGGCGCAATACGCTTCGCCGGCTCCCTTGGTGATTCACAACTGGGCAGGCCAATCACCGCCCTTCGAAGCCCCCTAGGCAGTTCATGCAGCAGGTGCTTGCGGGGTGTTCCTTCGCCTTAAGGAGTAAACGGCGCTGGGCGGGCGCAATGATATGGACAAGCAATCGTGAGGGTCCGTTCAGGGTCCGGTTAGACGTTGTCTCCCAACTTTTGCCGACATGAGACTGCCTCTTGCGTCATGTAAAGTGTTGAGAAATCAAGTGGGCTCCGCGTTCGAGTCCCAGCGCGCTCACCATGATTCTAAAAGACTTACGCCAAATCTGAGTAGTGAGTTTCAGACGCCATAAGACGCCATGAAGGGCTGGGATGAAGATTCCGGCCTTTTCTTTTACCTGGCAGCTTGACTCTTGACCTTCCGCTTCTTCGGCAACGGCTTCGGCAGTGCCATCTGAACAACCTTGGCGTGTGCCTTCTGCTGATCCGCACTGAGCGCCTGGAAGTACAGACGCAGGGTCAAGGTCGGCGTGATATGACGTGTTGCGCCTCCTGAATGGTGCGTAGATATATTCGGAACGCCTAACAGGCTTTCCAATCCTTAGCCGTTATGTCACTTCTGTTGCTCCTCGTCACAGCGTCGCTTGGCGATGCAGTGGCGCTATGCCCCGATAGCAACAATGCTCTCGCAGAGCATCTGTAGTTCCCGGAAGCTATCGATTGTCTTTTCTTTCAACTTCGGCACGTTGCCCCATGGCATGTCCAGCGCTTGCAGAGACGGTTGAGTCTGTTTTGCGCTGCGTAGTGGCACCTGTGAAAGATACCGGGCCAGCTCCCGAAGACCATTTTCTAAGCGATCATGGAAAGCTGCCAACGCGCTACGTTCTGATTCCGTACCGACTCCGGGGCCAGCCTGCATGCTCAGCAGCAGGTTCGCAGAGGTGGAAACGGCATTCAGAATCTCTTGGCTTATGATCAGGTCACCGGATCGGTCCGGCTCGAACTCATACTTAACTACGTCCGAGAAACCTCGTATGGCCGCCACAATGCGCTCAATCTGAGCTCTCAGTTCGAGAATTCTCGCGGACGGGATCGCTGTCACTGGCTCTAAGTTGATCTGGCGGACGAGTTCTGCTTCCATCCCGAGCAATCGAGCGAGGGACTGGCGCATTGTGTCCACGGTGCGCTCTGGGCGCACTTGATGAAAGATGAAGAACATCACGATGAGACCGAGCAGAATCCCAAGAAGCCGATCTCTGGCAGGAGTTATCTCCGTGGCCGCCGAAAATCCCTCAAACGCAATCAAGTTGAAAGAAAACGCGATCTGGAGCCCTATGTAGCCATAATAGGAACTGCCAGCCACCCACGCCCCGAGGAACGATACCGCTGCAATCACCAGAAGAAATGGAGTTACGGACTCAATGTTTGGGAAAACGAATGCTGTACACCCTATACCAAGAATGAGCCCGCCAATGATTGAACCTACAATTCGGAAGAGCAGCTTGCGGTTAGATGCTCCAGTGGTGGACAAACCGGTGAACAGGACTGTGAAGTACGCGGTGGAGATTCCCGGCCATTTCAAGCCGTTATAGATTACGTAACAGATCGTGGCGCACAGGCTCAGTTTGAAGGCATAAACGAAATAGGCTGGATTGGTGAAAGCATCCGGGACAAGCCAGGACCGGTGACCTCTCATGGAACCACTGTCAGTAACCGCGTGAGCCGGTCTTGCGCTACTGGATTCCGTCACCTCTCCCAAATTACTCAAGGTCTGCTCAAACCGACCAAGTCCTCCTGATATGTGAGCCCGAGAATCGCCGAGGATGGTCTTGATCTGTTCCAGGCGCCCCTCGCGCGCCGCGGTCAACGCCTGGCGAATTCTCTCAAGCCGCGCCGGTTCATTCTCCTCGGAAGCACCATGTATGGTAAGCGCCGCGCCCAGATCGAGAAGTCGGGCTAACAGCAGAATTATGGTTGGCAGATTCCCAGGAACTGAAGCGCCTCGCGCTTGGCGCTGGGAGGCTCGCTCCAGAAGAGAATTCGTTCTTCCCTGGCCGACGAGTGCATAACGCCGCACCTTCGCTGATTGATTCTGGAACTGCTTGTCATCGGCCTTCGTAGCCCACAGGATGAATAACTGTTCGAGAGCCTCGAACCTGGCCTTGATCTCGCGCTGCAGGATGGGAACTGGATCGCTACGATTGAACAGGTACTCAACCGCAACTGCACAACCAGCCACGACGAACAATGTGCCCATCGGCCATAAAGAAAGATGCAGAACTTGTTCTGCGGGTATCTGTATCTCCCAAAGGGAAATTACCATGAACGACAAACATCCGACAGACAACGCCGCGATTGGAACCGTCGACGCGCGAAAGAAGAATGTCGCCAGAAATGTGAACACAGCCAGTCCCAGCACACGCGCCATGGGAGCGTTTCCGGTGGCTTCTATCAGGCATAAGGTTGCAACCGTCCCGACGCCGGCAAACACAAGGCAAGTGACAAGATCCTTAAAACAGTTGAAAGGCGTGTCGTGGGATACCAAGAACAGCATGAACAACGAGGGCGCGATGGTATATGGGGGAGGCTGCAGGACCAGCAATATAAGTGTCGCCATTGCCGCTGTCAGCGCGAACCGCAGCGCCCCTGCCAGACGCGCGGGAGAATACGTCATCTCGCGGCGAAAGCTGCTCAGAGTCGCATCCATCTCGGGACTGAAGAATGGCACGTTTTTATCTCACGATACTGACGGCAGTTTCGCCGATTCGAAACAGCGCCGGATCTGGATTCTGGACACGAATCCGGACGGGGAAACGCGCTGCAATGTGAACCCAATTGAGGGTGTGCTCAATCTGAGGAAGCCCGTTGCTCACCCGCGAATCCTCGGGTGAGACGCCGTACCCGATGCTCTCGACCACCCCATCAAAACGTCTTGAGGGGTTGCTCAACACATAGATATCTACGTGCTTACCAGGACGAATCGCTTTCAACTCCGATTCTTTGTAGTTGGCCATCACATACCAGGTGCGGCCATCGATCAGGGTGAAGATGGGCAGGCCCGGCTTGGCGTACTCGCCCTCGGAAATGTTGAGGTTGGTCACGTAGCCGTCGAAGGGCGCTTTTACCGTGCAGTGCTCCAGGTCGAGCTTTGCATTGTCCACCTTCGCCGCTTTCGCCGGCCGCATGGCGATCAGGCTGTCGAGAGTGTCGACCGCATGAATGCTCTGTTGCAGCCGCGCATCGGAGACTGACACCGCATCCTGCGCAGCCTGCCGGGTGAAGCGCGCCTGCGCCTCCTGGGCCTGCGCCTGCTGATAGGAGGCCAGAGCTTCAATGTAGGCGTGGTCCGCAATCTGTGACTTTGTGCGAACTTCATCCACCTGCTGCGAGGTGACATACTGCTTCGCCAGCAGAGGCTCGATGCGGTTCAGGTTACTCAGGGCGAGCGTCTTTTGTGCCTCGGCGGACTCCACCGCGGCCCTGGCGCGCGCAACGGCGGCGACCGACGCATTTACACTGCTTTCGCTAACCGCTGTCTGTGTCTTGGAACCGCTCAACCCCGCGCGGGCGGCTTCGACCGCGCTGGACTGGGCCGCGATCCGGCGCTGCGCGTCGCCAATCTGAGCTTCCAGCAACTGCTGGTCTGCCAGCGCCTGCTGCAACACGTACTCATAAGGACGGGGATCAATGGCAAAGAGAAGGTCTCCGTGGTGGACATAAGCGTTGTCCTTCACTGCGAGAGAGACTACGCGGCCGCTGACCTCGGGTGCGAACTGGACATAGTTTGCGCGCACGCTGGCATCGTCCGTGCGCGGGTTGCGTTCGATGTGCCACAGCACACCGAGTGAGGCAAGGATAGCCAATGCCAGCGCCCCCACTATCACGTAGAAACCGGCCGATCGAGTGTTTTCGTTAACGTTATTCACGAGTGCAACCTCATCCCTATGCAAACAGAATTAGCCAAAACAGACATGACAGCAGTACCGTCACGCTCGGATAGAACACGGCCAGTGCAGGAAGATGCTTCTCCAACTCCCTGCGTTCCAACTGCCACCGCAAGATCCCAGTGACAATAATTGCGCCGACAATGCAGAACATCCACGACGGCAGAAACGACCCCAAGATTTCGATCGATGGTGACCGCGAACACCCATTGCAGCCAATCACTAACGGACCGATGAACCAATACGTCTTGTGTTTGAACCCAGGCTTCACTTTTCACTCCCACTCGAAGGACTGACGGCAGCGGATTGAACTACGGACGGTTGCTTTTGCAGCAGGCTTCCCGTCACGTAGTCGAGATTCGCCGCGTTAATTCGCACTGCTGAACGGGACTGCACGACGGCAAGCCGCGCCTGTGCAAGCTGCATCTCCGCAGTCACCAGGTCAACCAGATTTTTTACACCGTATTGGTATGCATCCAGGGATGCATCATAGGAAGTGTTGGCAGAGGTGTAGAGCGTCTCGGCCGCCTCCTGCTGGCGCACCGCGGTCCGGAATTGCAGGTATGCCGTCCAAACCTCGCGGCCGATGGCGTCCTGTCTCTCACGTAATTCACTCTGCGCTTCGCGCCGCTTAGAGTCGGCGAGGCGGACCTCGTTCTTACGCAAGCCCCCATCAAAGAGGCTCCATTGAAACTTCATTCCCACGCTCCACACCGTTTGATTGGCGTTACCGAGCGTGCCGAAGTCCGCCGAAGGCCAAACCTTTTCCTGCGCAGCGCTCGCCTGCAGGCGGAAGCTGGGCCGGTAGTCGGCCTGCGCAACTTTGACCTCCTCGTTCGCCGCATGCAGCTTTTCGGCCAGCGCCTTCAGGTCCGGACGTTTGCTCATCGCCATGTCCACCAGCTTCTCTGTAGACGCGGTGACTTCGGTTGGGATCGGAGAGGCTGATGGGGGTTCAATCGTGATGGCGTCGGACGGCTCTGCCCCAATGACCTCACGCAGAACGACTCGGCTCACACCTTCGGCGCCAACGCTGGATTCGAGATCGTAAGCGGCTTGTGCGGCTGCAGCCCTGGCGTTCAAAACGTCAGGAAGAGTGGCCCTACCATTGGCGAGCTGGGCTTCGGCGGCTGCCCGGGTAGTCTGCGCAGTCTTCAGGTTCTGGCGGGAAGCTTCCAGCCGCTCTTGCGCAGTCAGCAGGTTGTAGTAGGCAGTAACCACACGAAACGCTACATCCTGATTCGTGCGTTGAAAGGCCGCAGCCGCCGCCAGGCGAATGGCCTTGCTGGCTTCGATCTTTGCACCGCGCTTGCCGAAGTCGAACACGTTGTACTCCATGCCCAGTCCCGCTTCCACCACGGGCACTTCGACCATCACGTATCCGCGCGGCGCCAGCGGTTCGGGAAAAGGATTGATGAGTCGCTGGTCTCCAGACAAGGCCAGGGCGGCCAGGCGCGGGTAATAGTCGCTGCGCGCTATGCCCAACCGGTCCGCTGCCTGCTTCGCTACTTCCCAGGCGATCCGCGTTCGCGGGTTGTCGGTCTCTGCGATGTCTATCAGTTCTTCCAGGCGATAGGGCTTCTGCGGGTCGATCTCCGCTTTGGTCACGGGCACCTTGCTTCGCTCGGTGCAGCTTGCCGCAGCGGCTACAGAATCGACCATTCCCTGGCACTGTGCCATCGCAGTTTGTATTCCTGCGAAGAGGAAGAGAAAGAGCAGCGGTATCAATTTCCGCACTGAGCGCATCAGCGTTGGGGACTCGGCTCGGAGTGATTGCGGGTCATTCATACGTACATTGTACACAATTAGTACATGATACACCATTCAAAATTGCGATGCGGCGGTCCGAAATGGAACGCACGTGGCCAAGCCGTGCCGCATGACATGTGTTGAATTGAAATAACCCGAATCATTGCAATGGTTTTCATGAATACCGCAGTCATTCGAGAAGGTCCTTTTAAATATCTGAGATCAGAAAAATTGGTATCTGCACCGGCGGAGGAGATTGTCCCGGCCTCAGCGCAGTCATTCGCGCTGCCGTAAAACCGCCACACGCAGCGTGGCGGATCACCCTCATCATGCGACCGCGTGCTGGGCACGCGCTTCGGCGTGGCCGCCGCGGACCTGATCGCACCGCGCCGCTTCCTCAAGATGGTGGCGCTGCGCGGAGGCAAGATTGTGTTCGTCGACATTGCCGAGGCCATCTGCAAGATGAAGGCCGTCGGCCCCAAGGGGGAACTCGTCAATACAGCCCGTTCCGTCGGTATCCACATGGGTGATGAGTAAGCTGCGGGCCCACTCCTCTCTCCCACGAGGCCGTTTCCGTGATGTCAAATGTGCGAGCTGAACTCGTGCGCAAAGAGGACTGCCACCGAGTGAGGCGCAACACGATAGGTTTCGCCCGAAACCAATGGCGCCTTCTGCCAATCAATGATATCGTCCGGCGACTCCAGCGCGGTGTCGATCCAGCGGCACCACGGATTCTGGCTGCCGGTCGGTGGCAGTTCGAACTCAAGCGGTTCCCGGTATGCGTTCAGGATGAAGTGAAAGATCAACTTTTCCTTCTTCGCCTCAGCGCAGAGCGCGATGCTGTGCGAACAATCGCTCCAGTCCGGTTGCCCCACCTTCACCCCGTGCCAGGCTTGGTGAGCTTCCGCCAGTAACTGGTTGAGGTTTACGTGATGCGTCTCCGGCCCCATGTCCCGCAATCGGCGCCGCGAAGTCAGCAGTGCCACAAACCGATGTACATCAGCATGCTTCCCCATCAGCGTCCAGTCCAGCCAACTGGTCTCGTTGTCCTGACAGTAGGCATTGTTGTTGCCATGCTGCGTACGCCTCACCTCGTCGCCCATCATAATCATGGGCAAACCCAGCGAGAGCAGGGTCACGGTGAGAAAGTTCTTCACTTGCCGGTTTCTCAGGCTCTCGATCGTCCGGTCCTCTGCGGGGCCTTCGACGCCGCAGTTCCAGCTCCGGTTGTCATCGGCACCGTCGCGATTGTCTTCGCCATTCGCCTCGTTGCGTTTTCTGTTGTATGAGACAACGTCGTTGAGTGTAAAGCCGTCATGGCAGGTTATAAAGTTGACGCTCTGCTCCGCTTCACGCTGCTTCCGGCCATAGATTTCGGGACTGCCGAGCAACCGGTCGGCAAGGCGTCTCACGGAGCGCTCCTCTCCGTGGAAGAAGCTGCGGACATCATCGCGGAACAGACCGTTCCACTCCCTCCAACTGTCTCCGACGAAGCTGCCCACCTGGTACAGCCCAACTGCGTCCCATGCCTCGGCGATGAGCTTTGTGCCCGCAAGCGTAGGATCGGAATCGATGTCCCACAGCACGGGAGGGTTCGACATCAACTGACCCGATGAGTCCCGCGCCAGGATCGACGCGAGATCGAAGCGAAAGCCGTCCACATGCATCTGGTCAACCCAGTAGCGAAGACTGTCCAGAATCATACGGCGAACGATGGAGTGATTGGCATTGAGCGTGTTCCCCGTGCCGCTGTAGTCGGCATAGCGTGAGCGATCGGCATCGAGCATGTAGTAGGTGCGGTTGTCCAGTCCGCGGAAGCTCAGCGTTGGCCCGTTGTGGTCACCTTCCGCGGTGTGGTTGAACACAACGTCGAGGATGATCTCGATGCCGGCCCGGTGCAGCGCTTTGACCATGTCGCGAAATTCGTTCACCGGGCCAAGTACGTCCTGTCGTGAACTGTATGCCCGGTGCGGCGCAAAGAACGATATCGGCGCGTAGCCCCAATAGTTGACCCTACCCGGCGGAGCATCCTGGGCGTCAAACTGAAACACCGGCATCAGTTCGACGGCCGTAATACCGAGTTGCTGCAGATAAGGGATTTTCTCAATCACTCCAGCGAACGTGCCACGTTTGCGCTCCTCAACGCCTGAACTGGGGTGCCGAGTAAAGCCTCGCACATGCATCTCATAGATGATGGTCTGCGCAGAAGGCCGTCTCAACGGCCGATCACCCTGCCAGTCGTAGGCACGCGAATCCACAACCACGCTCTTCATCGCGCTCGCTGTGTTGTCGCCCTCCACGGAAGCGGTTTCGCGGCTGAAATTGCTGGGAACAACGACGCCCCGGCCATACGGGTCGAGCAGGACTTTCCTGGGATCAAAGCGATGTCCGCTCGCAGGATCGAAAGCCCCCTGCGCGCGATAGCCGTAGATTTGCCCTGGCCGCACGCCCGGAACAAAAACATGCCAGTAGTGATACGTTCGGTTGGCCGATGGATCCAGTGGAACGATTCGTGTTGGCCGGGGGGCATCTTCGCTGTCGAACAGGAGCAACTCCATGCCTGAAGCGTTGCGCGAGAATATGCTGAAGTTTGCGCCCATCGCGTGGACGGTGGCGCCCAGAGGATAGCTTTTGCCGATCGATTCTACGGTATGGGGCATGGATTCACATTCCAAATATATGCTGCATACTCGGCAGTTGTGCGATTGTTCGAGAACTTCCGAATTGCGAGCCCTCGCTCTGCGCAAACTCGACTGTTCCGAGTGGCGCATCTTCACTTTGCGCAAAGTCTATGATCATGGGGACGCGGTGACGAACGTTGCAGCAAGCATTCTGCGACGACGCGAATTTCTTCTCTTGGATCGTCGAGCGCAGCAATGAGTTCTTGATAGGCCTCCAACTTACCGCTGTGTTTCCACTCCAGGAGGCAGGCAAATAAATAAAGAGGATCGCGGTCTCCCATGCGAGTATGCGGCTCCGGCTCGCTGCTGTGTGCCTCTTTCTCCGCGGAGACCGGCAGACCTGTGGTCTCGACGATCTGCATAGTGCCTCGTTGTCACCTGAATTACGCAAGCCATTCATTCGTTGTGCAGCGCAAGATTGGACTGCGAGCGCCTGTATTCTGCCAAGGTAGGCGACGCGGGGGATACACCGCTCACCATTGGCAAGTGCAGGCGTTCGCAGACAAGCTGGGAGGGAGAGCTCTTGGCTACGAACTCTCCTCCAAGTCGCCCCAGCCAAGAGAGCACCTCTTCGCCAGTCGAATCGATAACGCTAGCTTCCGATAGATCCACAATGAGCTTCGGCAGTCTCTTACAATAGGCGACAAGGCGTCGGGCATCTTCCGCGTACTTTCCGATCAGGCGGCCTTGAATCCTCATTGTCATTGTCTTCGCAGAAGCATCGAGTTCGATCCGGATCATGACAGTTCACTCCACAGGCTGAAGCACATCGCGATGCAAAATCAATGTGGTTAGGTCAAGAGGCGCCGTACTCAGAAGGTGAACACCAGGCCCGCGGAGGGTACCGCCGAGTGGGTGAACTTATCGGTTTTCGTTCCACTCAGGCCGAAGTCCGGAGTTTTGTAAACGAGTCCGCGATACTGGGCCCGGAATGCCAGGCGCTTCATCAGTGGCACGTCGGCGCCTGCGCCATACACGAAGGTGCCGCGCGCTTGCGTCTCGATAGACTTTGCGTCATGGGGATCAAAGATAATAGCGCCCCCGCCGGCCAGGGCATAGGGCTTAAAGATGCTCACCTTGGGGAGTTTCACCACAGCCACCCCAGTAACAGCATCCACATTTGTCTTAATCTGTGCCACGTTACCTGAAAACTTCTGCGCGTTGCGGAAGTAGTCGTAGTCGCCCTCGAGTGCGAACCGGCCGTTCAGGTTGAAGCGATAGCCAACCAGGAAGCCACCGGAGTAGGTCGGCTTGTTCGTCACACCGTCACCAGTGGTGTCTTTTGTAAAGAATCCGCTCCCCTGAACGGTCACTTCTTGTTTTGCCTCCTGAGCCCATCCGGAGGAGCCGACAGCCAGCAGTAAAGTTAACCCAACGATGAGTCGTTTCATTTCTTGCTCCTTGCAGTCCGCAATTCGGTTGCGACAAACATAAGAGCACGTCCGCTGCCGAAACTGCATACGTTGGACGCTGACGCGGTCCGCGGCTTATTGCGCCCCTGGCACCCACGCTCGCAGGTAACGGTATCCCCATGTACGCACGAACCTTACTGTCTCTACACGGCGGCAGAACTCACCTGCGCTCCACTCCAACGAACGTTTGTGTCACTCAGCGAGATTCGACGAGTTTGTCCGGAGGCACGCGAATTGTCGAAGAAGAAGTCGACAATTGGCGAAGCATCCGACACTCGATATGGCTTGGTTGGGAATAGGATCAATCAAGCGGCGGCTGCTTTCTTGCGCAGCCTCACGGTGGCGTCCATCGTGAACACCTACATCGATACCACGCAGTCAAATGCAGAGTTGAGCTCCCGGATCGCCTTTTCAATGGTCATGCCGTATACGCGAGGATGGGTCGTCAGCATCACAGCCATCCCATCAAGACAGGCGAGAACCTGGTGTAGCCGCTCTTCCGCCACCGCGTCGGACGCACCTGCCGGAAGTACTAGTCGAAGGTTCTCCTTGAAGTACGCGATGATCGGCCTGGTAATTTTGACGCGCAATTCTTGAGCCTGCTCATCCAGCGTCGGCGTTAGAAACGCTAATCTGTAATGCTGTGGGTACTTGCTGGCCAGGACGATGAAGTCACGCATCGTCTGCTTCAATCGGTCCCTCGCGTCTGACACATGGCGAAGTTTGTGATGTAGAGTCGCAAATTCATCGTACAGGTCGATGCAGAGCTGCCGGAACAGCGCATTCTTGTCGGGAAAGTGGCGATAAGTCGCCATTGTCGAACATCCGGCCTCCATGGCGAGCCGATGGCGCGGCCGAGAGACTGGGAATACCGCGTACGACTCTGATCTCCCGGATGAAGAAGCTAGGAATCGACGCACGGCGACTGTCATAGCTGCAGGCGCAGCTCCTTCTGAGCATACAGCGCGCGCAAATTGTTTCTTAACGTACCTTCCAGGATTTGCGTCTCTTCTTCGCCAAACGCCTTCCAGCCCATAATCCTCAGCACCAAGCTTCGATCCGTCCATAGCAACTCGCTCATGGAAAACACAGCCAGCAATTGGAGACGGGTCTCCGCTGCCTTTGTTGGCAGCTTCGTCAACCGGGAAATGAACTCCAGTCCCACCTCGAAAGTTGACGCATACTGCGTGTTGAAAATCTCCAATGCTTCCGTTGGATCAACCCGCTCACGACGGATGAACTGGAGCCATGAGTTCGGTGTACCGGCATCACTCTCGGCCCGCATGATACCGGCGATGAACTCGATAAACAGGCGAAGCGTCTGGTCGTGCGTGAGCGTGGTACTCACAAGCCCTTGGTGGGCAATGTCACAGACAGGCTGGAATAGACGTGCGATGTTCGAGCCAACGAATTCGGCGGCCGCGCGATAGAGTCCCCGTTTGCTGCCGAAGTGGTAGAAAACCGACATTGGAGAGGTTTGAGCCTGTTCCGCGATAATCCGTGTGCTGGCAGCCTCATAGCCCAGTTCTGAAAAGACCCCGACCGCCACTTCTATCAGCCTTCGCCGGGTTCGCTCGCTCCGTGACTGGCAGGCAGAGCACTCAATTGAGCGATTACCCGTGCGATTGCGTCTCATCGCTTGATAGGACACTTTCGTGCGAGTTGCTTCAGCATGTACCTGGTGAGAACATCACTGCTGGAAAATTTCGCTCCTTCCTTCATCAGATCGAAGATCACGTCTTCTCCCTTGCGGCTCATGGCTGTCACGTTGCTCAGGTCGATGACTAGTTTACGTTCCCCTGGTGTCTGGCTTGCGCCAACCCACGTCGTGCGTAGTTCATCCACCCAGGGTCCGATGAGGGTTCCTTCCACAACCAACGTGCGCTTTGACCGCGTGTCGACGGTAGAAATCTTGAACATAG
>Ga0326727_10009013_pt1 | contig 24905 bp, 23 predicted proteins | sample MB2enrmetagenome_FD_207643 | JGI IMG/M metagenome (GOLD analysis project Ga0326727, IMG submission 207643) | Lab enriched peat soil microbial communities from McLean, Ithaca, NY, United States - MB29MY | ecosystem: Environmental > Terrestrial > Soil > Wetlands > Peat | place: USA: New York... | reverse complement strand
TCGAATCTCTTCCCGAATACGCCAAGGACCTTCGCCTCAACTGGTCGGCGCTGGTGAACGCCACTGAGCTCAGCGAGAGCCAGAAGTGGGGATCGCTCATCGCCGCCGCCTACGGAGCGCGCAGCCCACGGCTGCTCGCGGCCGTCGAAGTCGAAGCTGCCGAGCACATCTCGCCCGAGCTGATCGCCGCCGCCAAGGGCGCCGCGGCCATCATGGGCATGAACAACATCTACTACCGCTTCCAGCACCTCAGCACGAACGAAAAGTACGCGACGATGCCGGCACGCCTGCGCATGAACATCATGCGCAGCCACGGAGCCGATCACCTCGACTTCGAGCTCTGGTCGCTGGTCGTCTCGGCGATCAACGGCTGCGGCAAGTGCGTCGGCGCGCACGAAAAAGTGCTGCTGGAAAAAGGCGTCACCGAGGAGCAGATCCTCGCCGGCGTCCGCATCGCCGCCGTCGTCCACGCCGTCGCCGCCGCGCTGGATGCGATGGAATAAAGGCAAGGTTTCAAAGTTTCAGAGGTTTCAAGGTTTCAAGGTTAGAAGCAACAGCGGCGGACCGAAAGGTTCGCCGTTTCTATGCTGGATATAGTGAGCTACTAGGCGATTCTTCCTCCACGTTCTGTCCAATGTTCTGAACGGACGTTTTAGATGCACAAACGATTCTTGCAGAGTCCCTCAAAGAGATGTGGGGACTGTGCGCGCCAAGTGGTTCCAGCCGGACTGCTTTCGCGGCGACGCCTTGCCCTAAAGTAGAAGCTCATAGGTCGGGCTTATTGGCAATCCCTCTCTTCTGATATTCGATTTGTAGCGTCTTGTGAGTTACGGTAAGGCAACTCTCGTCGAGATTTGAGCATAACTCTTCAAGGCGTACTGTGGATACGCCATTATCCCAGCGAATATCGTGGCTCGTGTAGTTGGCACCGCCGCGTGTCTGAAAGTCTTCGTCAATGTGGGCACTTGGTTTTCCGTACTTGTCCACCAGAGCTGGCCCGATCTCTGTCAAAGATTCAAATCCCGTTTCGATGCCGCTAACAGTTTGTTCCCTCGGAAACGAAAAGGACACCTGCGCGAGTCGGTTATCCACCACACCGAATGATAGTGACTCATAGAGATCGTCGGTAGGACCACCCTCGCACAGTCGGGAGATATGGCAGTACTGGGTGCCTCTTCCAGTATCGTCACAACTCAACTCGCTCCAGTTCTCGCAGGCCCCGGGTCCCCGAGTTTTGATGGCGTTTACGAAACGCTTTTGAATGACTGACCATGCCTCGTCCTTGGTCATACCAACTTGAACGCCGCGCAGGTCAAAAGGAACCGCCTGAGTCGTGTTGGCCCCTGCTTTAGGGTGTGCATCGGTCCGCTTTGTGGGCACTTGTGCAGATGCGATGCTCAAGCAAGCGCCTACAACTAACAGTACCTTCAGCGGCTTCATTCAAGCCTCCCGTTTTGATTTCAGCTCTGTCCAGACTGTGCTGGTTGGACCTGACGGAGCAAAGAATCTACACAACCTTGCAGGTGTTGCCGCACTTGGTAGGGCATAGAATGGGCTTAAAAATAACGTCAATGGCCGCGAGTCGGTCGTTGGTTGGCGGGCCACCGCATAAACTGCTCAGATCCTTCCCATTTGCCGACTTGTAAGCACGCTTCAAGACGCACTTGGGAGGATAGTGGACACCGTTGAACACAACGCAGAACTTAGTTGAACGCTGATTTCGTGGAATACCAACGCGGTCGATCTCATCCAATGCATTTAGCACGTGTTGTTTGGTGATCTGCATAGCGAATGGATGGTAGCTCGTTATAATCATCGTGTCCAGCAGGATGCCGGCGTGAAAGAGCGGCGTTCTATCAGGTCTTTAGACGCGATGAACCACGCTTCCGACTCAGGTGAAGCCAGCAGAAACGAAAACGGCGGGCCACGTCGGCCCGCCGCTCGTTTCCACTTGCTAAGAGTTAATTCCCGCAGCCATCCGGACCGGCGACTGCGCCGACCATCACTTCCTTGTCGACGTAATCGCGTCCGGCGGCGAGGGCCTTTTCGTTCATCTCCGCCAGCTTCTTGTTCTTCACTCCCGCCACAATTTCTTCGGCGGTGGTGAAGGGCAGGCAGTCGGTGGCTTCCAGCAGCGCGCCCAGCATCACGATGTTGGCTACCTTCGCCGAGCCGATCTGGTCGGCGATCTCGTTGGCCGGAACGCAATCGACGGTGACGCCCTCGAAGCTCAGATCCTCCGGCAGCGCCTTGCCGTTGTAGATGATCACTCCGCCGGCCTTCACCGACGGTCCGAACTTGCGCAACGAGGGCTCGTTCATCGCGATCAGCACCTCGGGATGCGTGATCACCGGCGCTCCGATGCGCTCATGCGAGAGCGTCACGTGGCAGTGCGCGCTGCCCGAGCGCATCTCCGGACCGTAGCTCGGCAGCCAGCTCACCTCCATGTGCTCGCGCATGCCCATCTCGGCCACAAGCTGGCCGAGCAGCAGAACGCCCTGTCCGCCGAAGCCGGCGACCTTGATCGTCTTGGCCTTGGTGCGCTGCTTGCTGGCGTGGCACACATCTTCCGGCGTGCCCTTGTCGCTTGCGCCCAGCAGTTCGGCCAGGCCCTTCTGCGGAACCTCGACCGGGGTGAACTCCGGCTTGCGATCGCGATAGACGCCGAGCGGGAAGTGCTTGGTCAGCACCTCGGCGACGTAGCGCCGCGCCGCCACCGGCTCCATCTTCAGGATCGTCGGGCAGGGTGAGAGGATCTCCACCATGGTGAAGCCCGCTCCCTGCTTCTGCAGTTCCAGAGCCTTCTTCACCGCCTTGCGCGCCTGCAGAATGTGCTTGGCATCGCTCAGTGCCACGCGCTCGACGTAGGCCGGAGCCTCCAGAGTCGAGATCAGCTCGGACATCCGCATCGGGAAGCCGTCGTTATTCGGACGCCGTCCCCAGGGCGTGGTGGTGCTCATCTGTCCGATCAGCGTCGTCGGAGCCATCTGGCCGCCCGTCATTCCGTAGATCGAGTTGTTGACGAAGATCACGGTGATGTTCTCGCCGCGGTTGGCGGCATGAATGATCTCCGCCGTGCCGATGGCCGCCAGGTCGCCATCGCCCTGATAGCTGATCACCTCCGCCTGCGGATTCGAGCGCTTCAGCGCCGTCGCCACCGCCGGAGCGCGTCCGTGCGCCGCCTGCACGTTGCCGGTATCGAAGTAGTAGTAGGCAAAGACCGAGCAGCCTACCGGACTGACCATGATCGTCTTGTCCTGCAGTCCCAGATCGTGCAGCGCCTCGGCGATCAGCTTATGCGCCACGCCGTGGCCGCAGCCGGGGCAGTAGTGCGTCTGGTGCTGATTCTCATCCTTGCGCTCAAAGCGGTCGAAGAAGACCGGCGTTCTTGACTCCACAACCTTCAATTCACTCATCGCCGCCTCCTATACCAACACTTCCATGCGGGCAAACAGCTCTGCCTGGCACTCTTCGGCTGAAGGTACGTTGCCTCCAGCGCGTCCGTAGAAGTCCACCGGCTTTTTGCCGTTGATCGCCAGCCGCACATCCTCCACCATCTGGCCGGTGGAAAGCTCGACCGCCATCACCCTGGATACATTCTTCGCCGCATTCGCCAGCGCCTCCGACGGGAAGGGCCAGAGCGAGATCGGACGGAACAATCCAGCCTTTACGCCATGCTGGCGCGCCAGATCGACCGTCGTGCGCAGCACCCGCGAGACGATGCCGTAGCCGACCAGCAGCACCTCGGCATCCTCTGTGCGATAGCACTCCCAGCGGCGCTCCTGGCGCTCGACCTCCTTGTACTTCGCATCTAGATGGCGCACATGCGCCTCCATCTGGTCGGCGGTCAGGTGAATCGACGAGATCATGTTCTTCCGCGTCTCGGCCGTGCCCTTCACCGCCCAGGGCTTCTCCGGATTCGCCGATACCTCAAGTTGCAGATCCAGCGGCTCCATCATCTGTCCCACGAAGCCGTCGGCCAGGATGACCGCCGGATTGCGATATTTATCGGCAAGATCGAAGGCCAGGCTGGTCAGCGTCGCCATCTCCTGCACGCTGGAGGGCGCCAGCACGATGTTGCGATAGCAGCCGTGGCCGCCACCCTTGGTCATGGCGAAGTAGTCGCTCTGCTCGGGAGCGATGTTGCCCAGTCCCGGACCGCCGCGCATCACATCGACGATCACGCAGGGCAGTTCGGCGCCGGCCAGATAGCTCATGCCCTCCTGCATCAGGCTCATGCCCGGACCGCTCGAGGCCGTCATCACGCGCTCGCCCGCCGCGGCCGCGCCGTAGACCATGTTGATCGCCGACACTTCGCTCTCAGCCTGGACAAACGTCCCGCCGGCCTGCGGAATCAGCAGCGCCGCATACTCGGCAATCTCGCTGGCCGGGGTGATGGGATAGCCATAGAACGCCCGGCAGCCGGCCATAATCGCCGCTTTTACCACGGCCACGTTTCCTTTACACAGTTGCCGCATTGGGCACCTCGCTCTTCTCCGCCACGCGCTTGTATACCTTGATGGCGCCCGGCTCGGGACAGACAAAATAGCAGATGCCGCAGCCCGAACAGATCTCTCCGTGATATTCCGCGGGATGGACTCCGTAATGATTCAGCTCCGGACTCAACGTCAATCCCTTGACCGGACACGATTCCACGCAAAGGCCGCAGCCCTTGCACTCGTTCTGGTCGATTTCAACCTTGCCTTTAATCTCGGCCATTCTTTCACCTCGCCGTATTGGCCAACATCCTGGATCCCCAGCCGCGCTGGCGAAGTTGCTCGGTGAGCTCTTCGCGAAAGCGGGGATGGGCGATTTGTATCAGTGCTTCGGCGCGCTGCCGCAGGTTTTTGCCGTGCAGATAGGCGACGCCGTATTCAGTGACCACGTAATGTACATCGGCGCGCGTCGTTACCACTCCCGCTCCTTGCTGGATCTGCGAGACGATGCGCGAACCGCCGTGCTTGGTTGTCGAGGAGAGCGCAATCACCGGCTTGCCGCCGCGGCTGCGCGCCGCCCCCCGTATGAAATCCACCTGCCCTCCAAAGCCGCTGATCAGCCGGTGGCCCGCCGAATCCGCAACCACCTGCCCGCTCAGGTCGACCTCGATTGCCGAATTGATCGCCACTACGTTGTCGTTCTTGGCAATCACATACGGATCGTTGCAATAGCTGCTCGGCTGGAACTCGAAGAGCGGATTGTCGTCCACGTACTCGTACCACTCCTGCGTTCCCAGCGCGAAGCCGAGCACGATTTTGTTGGGATTGATCTGCTTCCGCGCTCCCGTGATCACACCCTTGTCGATCAGCGGAATTGCGCTCTCCGTCAGCGTCTCGGTGTGGACGCCCAGATTCTTGCGGTCGCTCAGGTACGGCAGGATGGCGTTGGGAATTCCGCCGATGCCGACCTGCAGACATGCGCCGTCGTCGATGAGCGTGGCGACGTGCCGCGCAATTATCTTCTGCTCCTCGGTCGATTCCTCCGGGCGCATCTCCCGCAGCGGCTGCGAGCACTCCACGATGGCATCGAACTCGCTGACGTGCATGAAGGTGTTACCGAAGGTGCGCGGCATTCGATCGTTGACCTGCGCAATGCGCACCTTTGCCTGCCGCGCCGCCGTCAGCGTCGTCTCCACCGCTACGCCAAGACTGCAGAAGCCGTGACGGTCCGGCGCCGAGACGTGCATTAGCGCCACGTCAAGCTCAACTTCGCCGCCGGTGAAGAGCCCTTCGATATCGCTCAGGTGCACGGGAATGTAATCCGCCCGCCCTTCGGCGATTGCTGGACGCATGTTTGCGCCGATGAACAGCGCATTATGGCGGAGGCTGTCGGCAAGCTCAGGCTGGTTGTAGAAAGCCTCGCCAAAGCCGAGCAGGTGCATCACCTCGACGTTGCTCACTGCGGATGCCCGCCGCGTCAGTGCCTCCAGCAGCACAGCCGGAAACGCGGAGTTCGCGTGCACGTAGACGCGCATATCGCTCTGGACCGCACACATCGCTTCGCCGGCTGTCATCAGCCGCTTCTGGTACTCGGATTGCCAACCCATAAATTCCTGAAAATTCCTTTTATGTATTCGTCCAGCTATTCCTTGATCTCGGCCAGCCGCGCCTCACACACGCGCTCGTGCCCGCGCACCGCGTAGTAGGTCGCCCGGTCGAAGAACTGGTCGACCAGCATGACCAGTTCCAGTTCTCCGAAGATCTGCGCCGTGTCCTCCAGCTCGTTCTTGCGCAGATACTCCCAGAGATTCTCCTTCACCAGAATCATGCACCAGAGCAACTGGCTCACCGGAACGCACTGCTCGGCCCTGTGTTCTCCGATCATGCTGTAACGGCTCTCGATATCCTCTTCCGTCTTGCTCACCAGCCATTGCCCCAGGTGACCATAAACGGCGCCCACCAGCGATTTCAGCTCCTCCGGGGAGACACGACTGTAGTCCGCGCACCGCTCCGAGGAGGCGATACGCTGTTCCAGCGCCTCGGCCAGGGAGTCGGCGTGGGTTTCGATCAGTCGCAACATCTTCTGTGCGAGCATGGTCATGGCTGCATCCCCCTTTCTTTCCTCTTTACGGTCGCGCCGGGCAGCCCTCCAGAAGCCTTCCGGCCGCACAACGGAACCGTATAGTCTGGTCGTTTCAGTTGCCCTCAGCGGTGATTCAAGTCACCCCCGCCGGTGATTATAGTCACCCCCGCTGAGCCGCTCCATCGCGGCGGGTTGAATCTCGCTCGACGGTGCCCCATATCTGCCCGCTTCTGGCAGATGTGGGAAGCAGGAATCTTATTTTACGGCTCACAAAGCGCCTTTTTTTGCATAGGCTTTCCGAACCGGCAAAAAAGCCCGGAGGCCGAAGCCTCCGGGTGAGTTGCTCCGGCCCTCGGCCTCTTCTCCAAGGGCCGCTGCCGAGCATTATGCAAGGAAGAACTCCTTCGTGATCTCGATGTACTTATCGGCCGGAATCTGCTTGGCCACGTCGGCGTGAGCCTTGCCGCCATCCTGCGCCAGCGCCATATTGCCGTGCGCCGCAGGCAGATAGCTCGACAGCTTCCTGGAGCTCTCGGCCATCAGGTTGCGAGCCATGTTGCCTCCGAGCAGGTTGCGGAAGTTGGTCTTTGCATCCGGGCTCTGCACCGTCATCAGCCAGCTATTGCCGTACGGATCGGCGGTGAGGCTCGCGGGATGGCGCACCACCTCGTCGTTGATGTCGGCCACGGTGCCTTCGATGGGCGAAACCATCTCCACCAGGTTGCCGTTCACGCGGAAGCTCCACACCTTCTGTCCCTGCCGTATCCACTGGCCGCGCTGCGGCAGATTGACTTCTTCGGCCTCGCCGATCAGCTTGGCGGCAAAGTCGTCGATGCCGGCCCGCACCAGATTCGGGCTCTCGCCCAGCGCCCAGGCATGCCCCTGGTGGAAGCGCAGATGCTCGGGAATCTCGAAGCCCGCCACAATCGGCTGTGCCTTGCGAGCGCTGGCTTCGGTGCGGGGCGCCGTCTGCAGAACGTATTCGAGAGTTCTCTTGTTGGTGAATCGCTCGATCACCAGGAACGTAACGAAGAGTGCCAGAACCAGAATGACTGTCATCGCCTTGCCCTCCATCCATGAGATCCGCGGTCCCGACTCCGTCTTCCGTGTGCCCGCGTACGGCTTATGGAAGTGCACTCCCGAAGCCAAAGTAAGAGGATGAAGGCAAGTCGTTGGAACGAGGATGGTTAGATGGCTATCCCTGTTCTTGTTGAAAGTTGCCACAGTCGGTTTTCGTTGCAATTTGCAGCGTACCGATAACAGCCTGGCGGGCGGGACTACATAGAATCAATTACTTGCGCGGTATTGCGAACAATAGCGAGATTTCTTAACACTGTTGTGCTTCGCAACGTACTACCGGAGTTTTCCACAGGGACGCGCAGCAGAATCCCGAAAAAGCAGAAAGAATTCCGCTACACCGTTGCCTGCCGCCGGAGCTTTTCTTCGACGACCCGCTCGATCCGGGCGATGACCTCATCGATCGTCAGGCCGCTGGAGTCGATACGGATGGCATCTTCGGCGGGGCGCAGCGGAGCCGCCGCCCGGGTGGTATCGCGGAGGTCGCGCTCGCGCAGGTCCTGCTTCAGCTTTTCGGCCCGGGAGGGATCGTCCTGCGCGTTGGCCTGCTCGACCCGGCGCTGCTCGCGAACGTTGGGGTCGGCATCGAGGAAAATCTTGACCTCGGCGTGGGGAAAGACGACGGTGCCGATATCGCGCCCCTCCATAATCACCCCACCCCGGGCGCCCATCTCGCGCTGGCGCTCGACCATCCACTCGCGCACCGCCGGGTGGGTGGAGGCCTTGGAGGCGGCGTCGGTGACATCGCGCTCGCGGATTCGCGCCGAGACGTCGCGGCCATCGAGCAGCACCCGGTTGCCCTCCGCCATCGGCTCCAGCGAGATCGTGCTCCCGTTGGCCAGCGCCCGCAGCGCCGCGCCGTCATCCAGCGAGACTCCGGCCTCCAGCGCCTTCAGTCCCAGTGCGCGGTACATTGCGCCGGACTCCAGATTGACGTATCCCAGGCTCCTGGCCAGCCGCGAGGCTATCGTGCTCTTGCCCGCACCGGCCGGCCCGTCGATGGCGATGACAAGACGCCGCTCAGTTTGGCTCATGCTTCTCTTCCTCTGGATTGGCCGGCGGCGGCGCGGGATGGGTTGCAGGTTGCGCTGCGGAAGACGCCGCGGGCTGTGCCGCGGAAGATGCTGCAGGTGTCGCCGGGCGGCGCGGACGGCGCGCGATCGGCTGTCCCCTCCGCACCGGCTTTCGCGGCGAGGCCGCCAGCGGCTTCGGCGGAGGAATGTGCAGCATCGACTTCGTTCCGATGTGGGTGAACTGGAACTCGCGCGCGGCCAGCAGGGCGTTGATCGCCTCGCGCACGCGTCCGCGGCCGATGAAGTTGCTGAAGAACTCCTCGATCTCCGCGGGCTCGGCGGCCACCACGCACTCCATGTACTTGGAGACCAGTGCCGTCAGCGCCTCGGCGATGGAGAGATTCGTCCCCTCGCGCACCTCGTTCGGAGACCAGCGCAGCAGCACGTCCCAGTACGCGCCGTGCTCGGCGCGATAGTCGACGCGGGTGATGCGCAGCTTCATCGACAGCTCGGTCAGAGCGCGATCCAGCGCCGCCTCGCTCAGCTCGCCGCCGAGAATCTCCCTCATACGGCTCTTGGTGATCGGCCCATCCTTCTGGATAACGGAAAACACGTGCGCCGCCAGCGGAGAGTACTCCGAGCGATTGCCGGTCTTGATCGCCGCCCGCGGATTGCGGTCGCCAATGAGGCCATAAAAATAAGGAAAGACCGAGGCCGAGACGAGAAAGTCGGTATCGCCGAAGAGAGGCGCCTCGAAGGCGTACTTCTGCCGCAGGGTGCGCACCATCACCTCGGTGGCGTCCTTGGTGCGCGGATCGGCGAAGGCGTGCTGCCAGGTGGGAAGGTTCTCGTTCGTTCCGGCCCAGGCGCCGAAAAAGGTCGGCAGCAGCACCGGCGGGCGCAGCGGATACATCAGGCAGAAGCCGACGCTCTCGATAAACTCGCGGGCGTCATCCTGCGTCCGGATCGGCGCTCCGTTGGTGCGCCACTTGGCATCTCGTAACTCTTGTAATTCCTGCTCGGTCATCCTTTCCAGTGTAAATGGTGGGAGGGCAGGAGGGCCATGCGGGAGAAGCGCGAGGACAGAGTGGTGGAGGGTGGCCCACTCAAAGCGCTTCCCGTTGAGTGGGGCTTTTCGCCTCGACAAGCAGCATTCGCCGGAGATGCAGGTGAACAGCCCCCACTCAAGCCAAACGGAAGGCTTGAGTGGGCCACCCGCCGAGTTAGCTCTCGATCGAGTGCGAGGTTAGCGGCCAAGATGCGCAAGGGCGGTTCGAAACGGCGCGCTGGAGATATGAATGAGACCAGTGAAAGGGGAATACATCTCCAATATCAGGAAGATCACTCCCGCAATCGATAGCGCAGCGAGCAAGAAAGTGATGACGACCGTGGGATTCGGGTCTGCGTTGAGGCTGAAGCTCATGAAAGAAATGGTGAAGGAGAACACCACGACAGCCAGAAGCGGGATGGAAGCCGAGTTTGTCCCCCGTTCAATCAACATAAGCCGATTTTGCCCAATATCAATCAGCATATTCACCGCCCGGGCCTGGAGTGAACGCTGAGCGTCGCTCTTCGGCGATAGATCCTGAACCTTGTCATACAGAAGCTCGACTCCTTCCGTTGGTTCCAGTTGCGGAGCATGGGAACTGTCCTGCGGCCATAGTCGATCCAAATTCTCAGCAACGGCCTTGCGCAGCAGGTCACGTGCGTCCTTTGCCTCCGGCCCGTAATGAGCGAGAACCCGGTCAACTAACACGACCTTGGCTGACATCTCAGTCACTTCGTCTTTCTGGGCGTCGTAAGAACTCTTGGCCGATGCGACCAGCAGACCAAGAACGAGAGCACTCATCGTCGCGACTGCTCCAATGCCAAGATTGATAAGTTTTCGTGAGTCGTCACTCAAATGGTGAGCGGGCAGAACAGTGCGAAGAAACATTCCGAGGAGCGAACCTCCAAACACGCACGTAAAAACGATCAGGCTAACGACGAGGGGACTCAACACCTACCTCCGAAGTTTCAACGGACCGGAGTTTTATGACGTTTCTACCTTCTTCACTGCTGTGCATTGTTCCGAACAGCTTGATCAGTCACTACACAAAAACTGAAGCGGGGAAGAGCGACCATGACCGTCTTCTTTCCTCAACAACTTCTGTGTCGGAGGTCGCAAGGCTCCTTCCCAATCCAAGCGGAACGATACGAAGACGCATCCCCGCCCGCAACTGTCAGTTCTACTAGCCCGCTTTATGCATGAAGGCTGCCGAGGCGGTGCCCCGCTCAAGCCTCAGTTGCCTGAGTGGGGCAGTTTGATGACTGCGCATAAGGTACCTGGACATCGGGCAAGAAGCGATAAGGCCAAGGGATTGAGAGCCTTGCTCTTTGCGCGTGCTCAGTTCTAAGCTTAATTTGGAGCTCCGGGAATTCTATGTATCGACGCCTATTTTCTTTTTCTTTATTGCTTGTACTGACTACGGCCACCTTTGCGCAGATGGGCCAGCCGGGGATGGGCCAGACGGGGATGGGCCAGACGGGGATGCGTCCGGGAGCGGTACCCGATGCACTGACGCAGACCGACACAAAAAGCGTCGTCGATCTGGCTACAAAGAAGAGGAGGGTCCTTTCGAACTACTGCCGGCTGGATTTCGACGGTGCGCGCCTGAGCCCAGAGGGCTGGAATCGTTTCGAACCCTATACATCCATCTCTGCCAATCCCGATTACCGCCGCCTGGTCGTCGTGACCCGCTTCAGTGTCGAACCCCCGGAGGAGTCGGCCGAACTGCTCTATGTGAATTACCAGGATGAGGGTTACTACGATGACCGCGGCGGCTATGTTGCATCCTCTGCGAAGGAGCGGGTCGAATTTCAGGTAGAAGAAAAAGACAATGATGCTGTGGTGGCAAGAGTCTCGACCGAGATGCCTCATGTGTCACCACGTGCCGCCATCACTTGGATGACTCAGCGGTTGTCCGACCCGAAGACGAGCGAGGCGAATCGCACCCGCCTGAAAGAGGCAATCGAGCAGCTGAGTAAGCTCATTCCGCAACCCAGCCCGCAGCCCAGCCCGACAGCTCCGGGAAAGTAAGTACGGGTGGGTGCCGCCGGTCCCACATCTGCCAGATACGGGCATTATATGGGGCACCGGACTGGTGCCCAAATCACTTTCGCTTCTGTGATCGAGGACGCTTCGGCTTTCTTGCTGGCAACGACGCGGCGGACGGCGTGCCGGGGTGAGAGTCCGCTCGCACTCCCTTAGGCGGCTTAGGCTTTGCCAGCGGGTCTGATGGGGCCATGCTCAGAATTCTAGCACTGCGGCCCGCTGTTCCCCTCTTCGGTCTGCTCCTCCCGCCGATGCGGTCGCAAGCCGTCAGAAATGCCGCCATCGGATATATGTCGACGTGATCTTCAGGTCATCGCGCGCAATTTGCATTAATTCGTCTTCTAGCGCGCTCGCTTTCTGCTCAAAACCAGTTTCGGTTGGTCCACCGCGCTGTGAATCATCTCGTGGCGACCGGGCACCGCATACATACTTAACTATTTCCGCCCACTTATCGATGATCTGTCGGCGTTCGATCGCCTCCGCGATGAATAGGCGACCCCGGAGTGCAATGTATCCCCGGCGGATCCCTGCCTCGGGGTCGTTCCGGTCATCCGTTTGTGACAGCACGTTGATCTGAAGGAAGGCAAAGCCCATCCGTTCAAGGCAGGCGTGCAGTTCGTCGATCAGTTCGCGCCACTCCCTCATCTTGTTGTCGAGAATCCATCGTCGATGCTGAAGATGAGAGCCAAATAGATAGCTTAGGATAGCGCCCAGGATGATACCGATCAGTGTGCCGACGCTCAGGCCGCTCACCATTTCGCCTCCAGCGATTGAGCTTCCTCAAGGGACTTCCCAGCCCGGAGTATAGCTACGTTTACACGGCAATGCACGGTCGAGTGATGGACTCTGCCGGGCGCCCCACGTCTGCCCGCTGCTGGCAGATGCGGGAGAAAGGCAATCGGCCATCAAATCCTCTTGAACGCCTTCTGAATATCCTTCACCGAATACCGCAGCACGACCGGGCGACCGTGCGGGCAGCTCATCGGATACTTCGTCCTGGCCAGCTCGGCGAGCAACCACTCCATCTTCGCCTGATCGAGCGGCATATTGACCTTGATGGCGGCGTGGCAGGCGATGGAGGCGGCGATGCGCGTGCGGATCGTCTCCATGCTCATCCGCTGCTCCTCGCGCTCGAACTGTTCGAGCAGCTCTTCGAGCAGTCCGGTGACCTCTTCGCCGCGGATTCCCGCCGGAGCCGACTGGATGGCCACCGTGCGCACGCCGAAGGGCTCGGCCTCGAAGCCGTTGCGGCGCAGCTCGTCGGCGATCTCGGCAAAGATCGCCTGCTGCGCCGGACGCAGCTCGACGACGATCGGCATCAGCAGCCGCTGGCTCTCGACCTGGCGCTGGCTGCGCTCCTGCTGAATCTTTTCAAAGAGCACACGCTCGTGCGCGACATGCTGATCGATGATCCACAGCCCCTGCGCGTTGACGGCGAGGATGAACGAATCGCGAATCTGGCCGAGCGGTCGGAGCGAGGAGAGCATCGAGAGATCCATCGGCTCGTCATTGGCTTCGATGGGCAGCGCGCAGGAGCTGCCAGTCTCGGGCACCGAGTCGGGTAACGCGGCTTCGCCGCTGCCGGCCGCAGGCGCATGGGCTCCAAAAGCTTGCGGAGCGATGCGGGCTGCGCCGACGGCGGCGTTGCCTTCGACGGTCGTCGAATCGGAGAACGGCAGCGGCGCGGTGTGCGGTGGGACGTTCTGTCCTTGCAGGGTGAAGCTTGCGTCCTGCTGGCTCTCGCTCTCGAACTCGACTCCGCCGCCCGCATCCAGCTCGGGCGAGAGCGCCACGCGCGCCGAGGGCGCGGCATGAATCTCCGCGGCGAACTCCGGCGCGGGACGCGCATCCATCAAGGCCGAGCGCACGGCGTCGCGAACGAAATCGTGCACAAAGGTCTGCTGGCGGAAGCGCACCTCGGTCTTCGAGGGATGCACGTTCACATCGACCTCGGTGCAGGGCATTTCGAGAAAGAGCAGCACCACGGGATAGACCGTGGGCGGAATGATATTGCGATAGCCTTCGAGAATGCCGTGTATCAGCGTCTTGTCGCGCACCAGCCGCTGGTTGACGAAGAGAAAGATCGAGTTGCGATTGAGCTTCTGAATCTCTGGCTTGCTGATGAATCCGTGCAGGCGCAACTCCCCCGGCTCGGGCGGCTGATAATCGGCCTCGCGCCGCCATGGCGGAGGCGGGGGCAGTCCGGCTCGCTCGAAGTTGAGCTGCGCGGCCAGCGGCAAGAGCTGATCGAGCGTCTCCTTGCCGAAGAGCTGGTAGATGCGCTCGGAGCGCGTGGGCGCGGGCGGCGCAATCAGAATCGCGTTGACCGGGGTGTGCAGCTCCCAGTGAATCTCCGGATGCGCGAGCGCATAGTTGGTCACCAGCGAGGCGATGTGCGAGAGTTCGGTGCTCTCAGCCTTGAGAAACTTTCGGCGCGCGGGGGTATTGAAGAAAAGATCGCGGACGGCGATCGAGGTTCCGGCGGGCAGTCCGGCCTCTTCGACGGTGAGCATGCGTCCGCCGGCGATCTCGACGACGGTTCCGGCCGCCTCGGCGGCCTCGCGGGTCTCCATGCGCAGGCGGCTGACGGCGGCGATGGAGGGCAGCGCCTCGCCGCGAAAGCCCAGCGTGGCGATGGAGAGCAGATCGCTGTCGTCCTTGAGCTTGCTGGTGGCGTGGCGCTCGAAGGCGAGCATGGCATCGTCGCGCACCATGCCGCAGCCGTTGTCCTCCACCTTGATCAGCGTGCGACCGCCGCCTTCGACGTCGATGCGCAGCCGCGTCGCGCCGGCGTCCAGAGCGTTTTCGATCAGTTCCTTTGCCACCGACGCGGGGCGCTCGACGACCTCGCCGGCGGCGATCTTGTTAGCGACATGCTCGGAGAGGACGTGAATGCGGCCCATGAAAAGCTAGGCTATCACGAGCCACTGCTCTGCCTGCCTCGCCATGACTGCGATGTAAGCGTCGGCATTACGCCGCATGTCATGGAGATAGCTTTCCGCAATGTTTCTGGTGACATCAACTGCGGAAGATGCTGTAATGAACTTCGCAGAATCCAGACGTAAAGATTTCTTACCGGGCCGCCCTTGAACGGCAGAGGGCAATGCCGTCTCTTTGGGGGGTCTTGCGTGTCGTCCTCTTTTCCTCGTATTGCTCTGCTCTCTTTCTCTCTTGTTTTCTGCCTTTGCGGCCTTGCCGCGGCGCAGAGCTCTGTGAGCGGAGCCATCTCAGGCAGGGTGTGGGATGCGCATCGCGCGGCGGTGAAAGATGCGCGCATCACGCTGCGGAATCTCGATGGCGGCGAGCGCGCAGAGCTGCGCAGCCTTGCCGATGGCAGCTTTCGCAGCGCAGGCCTCGTGCCGGGAACGTACTCGCTGACGGCCACAGCAGAGGGTTTCGCGGAGTTCCGCATCCTTCGCCTCTCGGTCGAGGTGGGACGCGTCACCGAGGTTGAGATCGTCTTCGCCGTCGCGGGCGCGCACGAGTCGGTGGATGTACGCGACGAGGCCCCGGCGGTCAACACCGGCTCGCCCGACTTCGCCAGCAACGTCGATGAGGCGGAGATCGAGAACCTTCCCATCAACGGACGCCGCTGGTCGAACTTTGCGCTGCTTACGCCGACGGTCGCGCTTGACGGCGATTACGGGTTGATCAGCTTTCGCGGCATCAGCGGACTGCTGAACAACAGCACCGTCGATGGCGCCGACAACAACAACGCCTTCTGGAGCGAGGAGCACGGACGCACGCGCATCAGCTACGTCATCAGCCAGGAGGCGGTGCGCGAGTTCCAGGTGAACACCGCCAACTTCTCCTCCGAGTACGGCCGCGCCGCCGGAGCCGTGGTCAATGCCGTCACCCGCCACGGCACCAACCGGCTCCGCGGGCACGTCTTCTTCTTCGACCGCGACAACGACCTCGGCGCCACCAACGCATTCACGCGCGTCCCGGTGCAGACGAGCGAAGCCGATGGCGCAACAGGCTGGAGCACAAAGACGATCAAGCCGCTCGACCGCCGACTGCAGTTCGGCGGAGCCGTCGGCGGGCCTATCGTGAAAGATAAGCTCTTTTACTTCGGCAACGTCGATGTGCAGCGCCGCGACTATCCCGCCATCGCCGCCGCGGGCGATACCGCGAGCCTGCTCGGCCCTCCCTGCGTCGATCAGACTCATTACGGCCAGATCGTCAACACCGATCCTGCCGACCAGGGCCGGGTGCAGCTTTGCGCCAGCGGCCGCGACGAGCTGAATACGCTCATCACCAAGGTGATGCCGCTCGGCAGCTCCAATCACGAGGCCGTCAATGCCTTCTACGCCGGAACCACCTACCTGGCCTCGCTGCTCGGCTCCGTTCCGCGCACCGCCAATCACCAGATTTACTTTGCCAGGATCGATGGCCGGCTCACGGCGCGCAACCAGATCGGCATCAGCTACAACCAGACGCGATGGAACTCGCCCGGAGGAGTGCAGAGCGAGCCGGTGGTGCAACTAGGCAGAGCCAGCCTGGGCAACGACGGAGTCAAGGTCGATATGCTCACGGCGCATCTCAGCTCGCAGCTCGGCCACCACACCACCAGCGAGCTGCGCTACTCCTGGAGCCGCGACTTCCAGTACCAGCTCCCGCAGCAACCGCTGGCCAGCGAACCCACGGAGAGCAACGGACTCGCGCCTTCGATTTCGGTCCTCGGCAGCTCCAGCGGATTCGTCTTCGGCACGCCCGAGACTCTGCCGCGCAAGGCGCTGCCCGACGAGTATCGCAACCAGATCGCCGAAACCGTTGGCTGGATGCACGGCCGCCATCTTCTCAAAGGCGGCGTGGACTTCAATCGCGTCGAAGATCAGATGAATAATCTGATGTATGCCAACGGCAGCTACAGCTACAGCCGCCGCGATTACTTCATCGCCGATCTCTGCCAGTGGCAGCAGAGCCCTCTGGCCGCGCAGTACTGCAACAGCCGCTACGGACTCAGCGAGTACTTCCGCGGTTACGACAGCTTTACGCAGGGATACGGAGATGCCGCATTCAGCTTCCATACCTATGACGCGGCGCTCTTCGTGCAGGATGACTTTCGCGCGTTTCGCCGTCTGACGCTCAGCCTGGGATTGCGATATGAGTACGAGTATCTGCCCGCGTCGCAGGTTCCCAGCCCGCTGCTGCCGGCAAGTTCGTCGCTACCTTCGGACGGCAACAACTTCGCTCCGCGCTTCGGCTTTGCCTGGAATGTGACCGGCGATGGCAAGACCGCGCTTCGCGGCGGCTACGGCATCTACTACGGACGCATCAACAACTCCACCATCTTCTCGGCGATCAGCGGAACCGGCGTGGCGGAGGCGCAGCGCAGCGTGAGGTACAGCTATCGCACAAGCCTTCCCTGCACTCCCGCCGGACCGGTCTTTCCCAGCGTCGGCACGGCCGATCCGATCACCTCTGCGCCGGTCGGCAGCTACTGCTACCTGGGAGGCGATGTCTCGGTCTTCGCGCCGCACATGCAGACGCCGCAGATTCACCAGGCCGACCTGATCCTGGAGCGCCAGCTCGCGCGTAACACCGTGATCTCCGCCTCTTACCTGCTCAGCCTCGGACGCGAGCTGCCCGACTACATCGACATCAACCTCGATCCCAACAGCCGTCAGAATGTCACCTACACCTTCGCGCCGGACTATTACACCGGCATCGCCGGACCCTACAACGGACTCACGCTGACCGTTCCCGTCTACACCCAGCGACTGAATACGGCCTTCGAGAGCATCACGCAGATTCGCTCCAACGTGAACTCCTCCTACCACGCGCTGGTTCTGCAGTTCAATCGCACCATGACGAGCGGTCTCGATTTTCGCTTCAACTACACCTGGTCACATGCGCTCGATTCCGGCCAGAGCTCGACGACCTTTACCACCTACAACAACACGCTCAGCCCCGATCCTTTCACCTACACCTTCAACGGCGTCGAGCACACGGTTCGGCGTCCCGATTACGGCAACTCCAACTTCGATATCCGGCAGCGATTCGCTGGCTCGCTGCGCTGGACGCCGCGCCCCATCAAGAGCTCGCACGGGATTGCCCATGCCGCGCTCGATCACTGGACGATCGCTCCCATCGTGCAGATCTCCACCGGCAAGCCCTTCAGCGACGATGTCGGCGGCGATGCTCCCATCACGACCTGCGCCGGATGCAGCGGTTTCATGGGCACGGGCGGACAGAACCGGCTGCCATTTCTGGGACGCAACAGCTTCCGCTACGGCAATCTCTACAACACCGATCTGCGCCTCTCGCGACGCATCTATTTCAGCGAAGGGCACGAGCTGGAGTTCCTCGCCGAGGCCTTCAACCTCTTCAACCACCAGATCGTCACCGCTCGCGACAACAGCTACTACACCGTCTATCAATCGACGCTGGAATATGACTCCAACTTCCAGACGCCGACGGCGGCGGCCAATTCCATCTATCGCGAGCGCGAGATTCAGCTCGGCCTGCGGCTGTATTTCTGACGCCGCGCGGCCCGCGTATCACCCCGCGCCGTGACCAGAGTCACTGCAACAGCGCCATGCCAGTGGAATGCTCGCGGTGCACGATGGCGTATCTCGTCCTGTGCGCCTGCTGCAACCGCACAGGATGAAAAACCGCGAGTATATCCCATCGGGAAAAGGGGTTCTCGATGAAGTCGAAATCGCTCGTTGCCATTGCTCTTATTCTTCTCTTCTGCGCTCCGCTGATCGCCCAGACCAAGAAGAAGCGCCCGCTGCCCTACGATTACGGACGCGTCGTCATCGGCAACTACTCGGAGCGTTACGAGATGGCGCCCGTCGTCTTCCAGCACTGGATTCACCGCAGCAAGTTCACCTGCCGCGTCTGCCATGTCGATGTGGGCTTTGCCATGAAGGCCGGAGGCACGGGAATCCGCGCCATCGACAATGAGCGCGGCTACTACTGCGGCTCCTGCCATAACGGCAAGCTCATGGTCGACGGCAAGCCGGTCTTCGCCGCCTGCGCACAGACAGCGACGATGGAAGACCGCAAGCGCTGCGACCGCTGCCACTCGCTCGGCAAGAGCGTCGCCTCCGACTTCGACTTCTTCCGCTTCAGCGAGCCGCTGCCCAAGGAGCGCTTCGGCAACGGCATCGACTGGGAGAAGGCCGAGGAGATGGGATTGATCAAGCCGGCCACCGAGTTGGAGGGCTTCTCCGGACGCAAGAAGACGCTGGCCGTGCAGAAGGACTTCGCCCTGAATCCGAAGGTGGAGGGAATGCCCGACATCATCTTCTCTCACCAGAAGCACACGGTGTGGAATGGTTGCGAGCTCTGCCATCCTGACATCTTCGTGGGAGTGAAGCGCGGCGCAAGCCACTACAGCATGATCGACATCGCCGAGGGCAAAGCCTGCGGCGCATGTCATGTCACCGTGGCCTTCCCGCTGACCGATTGCCAGCGCTGCCACTCGAAGCCGGTGCAGTGAGCGATGCGGCGGCGCATCCTGCTATCGGCGATTGCGGCGGCTGTGCTCGCGTGCGTTTGCACGGGAGCCGGCCGCGCGCAGGAAAACTCCTCCGCGCCGGCGGCGAACGCGGAGGCGTGGCACACGGAGTTCGACGAGATATGCTCGCGCACTCACGATGCCATGACCTATACGCCCGAGGAACTCACCTCGCTGATTGCGCGCTGCGATGCGCTAATGCCACAGATCCAGAAGCTTGATGAGACGCGCCGGAAGGTCTTCACGACCAGGCTGCGGATGTGCCGGGGACTCTATGCTTACGTACTCGAGTCGAAGCAGAGCGAGAAAAAATAAGCGCGGGGCCCGGGAGTTGGCGCTTGCTCTCGCACTGCTCTGGCTGAGCGCCGCGGCCGCGGCGCAGATCTACCTCCCGCCGCCTCCGCCGGCCGACCCTGCCGACTACGGCCGCGTGGTGCTGGATCATCACGCCGCCACATCGCCGGGCGGCGTGGTCTTCGATCACTGGCTGCACCGTGCCAAGTTTACCTGCCGGCTCTGCCACGTCGATATCGGATTCGCCATGGAGGCCAACGGCACTGGAATCAGCGCCGACGCCAACCGCCAGGGCTTTTACTGCGGAGCCTGCCACAACGGCACGCGCAGCTTCGAGGGTCAGAAGATATTCGCCGCCTGCACCTCCGCTCCTGCCACTCCGGAGTGCAATCGTTGCCACTCGCTCGGCAAGCCGGAGGCAATGCGAACGTATCAGTACAAGAAGTTCACTGCCAAGCTTCCGCACGGCCGTTACGGCATCAAGTGGATGGCCGCCGAAGAGAGCGGGCGCATTCATCCGGTCGATATCCTCGAAGGAATCTCAGTCAAGAAAGCGAAGATGCAATCGCGCCCAGACTTCTCGATCGAGGCGAAGCTCGACTGGGTGCATCCGATCACCTTCTCGCATGAGAAACATTCGGTCTGGAACGGCTGCGAGCTCTGTCATCCGGAGATCTTTCCGGCCAAGCGGGAGGGAACCCGGGTTACTATGTTCTCGAATCTTGAACACCGGCATTGCGGAGCCTGCCACGGCAAGGTAGCGTTTCCGCTCAATCAATGCAGCAGTTGCCACGAGTTCGCTCCGCCGTGGGCGCAATAAAAAGATTCAGCATGGAGGCCATCATGCGTAAAGCTTGCTTCGGCATCGTCTTCGCTCTTCTGCTTGGCTCTCTCGAATGCTCGGCGCAGCAGCCGGCCTCGGCTCAGGCCGCAGCGCAATCCGCTGCACAATCCGCGGCGCAATCGGCACCCCAGGCGCAGATTCAACTCCCCGGCGCGGCACGCACGGGAGGCATGAGCCTCAACGAGGCGCTCGCCCATCGGCGCTCGGTTCGCTCCTTCACCGCCGAAAAGATTACGCTGGCGCAGATCGCGCAGCTTGCGTGGTCGGCGCAGGGCATCAGCGGAGATCAGGGCCATCGCACCGCTCCGTCGGCTCACGCAAAGTATTACCTGCATCTCTATCTCGCCGAGCCTGAGGGATTCTTCGAGTACATCCCCGCCTCGCACACGCTGCAACAGCTCAGCGCGAAGGATCTGCGCGCGAGCCTTTCCACGCAGGAGACGGTGAAGAACGCGCCGATCGTCTTCATGATCGCCGGCGAGTACGGCCGCGCGATCAAGGATGCACCGCAAGGCACGCGCTTCGTCGATCTGGAAGCGGGTCATGCGGCGGAGAATATGCTGCTGGAGGCGACTGCAATGGGACTGGGCGCGGTCCCGGTGGGCGGAATCGATCCGCCGCAGACGGCGCAGGCCGCCGGACTGCCGCAGACGATCACTCCGATCTATCTTGTGCCCGTCGGGCACCCGAAGCCGTAGGCATTCCCTTCCCCCACATTCGCCCAAAAGCGGGGCGGATGTGGGCCCCGCCAACCTTCAAATGGTCTGCGTCGTTGACTCGATGGTGATAACCAGCGCGGCGCGCGCCCATTTAAAGCGGCTCTTAACGCAATCGAAATCCGGTCCCAGAGTCACAAATGCCGCCCTGCCTTTCACCAGGACTCCCGTCCCTGGGCCATTCAGTCCTTTCAGCTTGCTGCTGCCCATCGTCAAAAGCACACGGTTATCGTTCGAGATGTTGGCTTCGGTCTTGTGATAGTAGGCCGCCGGAATCAGCAGTCGGCCATCTTCGGTGATCTGAACATAGGAATTCCACGTATTCACCATGTGCATTCCGTCTGCGCCCGTAGTACCAATGGCTACTACCCCGTCCTTCTTTAAAATTGCCCGCATCGTTTCTGAAATCAATTCGTCCTCCTGAAATTGAATGAATGCTGCTTAAGCAGGCGGAGGCCGAAGCCACAGCATGCCGCAGGGTTAATCCGGCTCTTGCGTGCGCGCCTTACGAGCGCTGCGCCGGTGCTGAAACCAGTCCTCCGTCTGAACGGCAAACGAATGCGGAGCCTTGCACTGAAACTCGCAGACCAGCTGGGCCAGCGTCTTTTCAGCCATGAACGCAAAAAGTCTGCGCTCCGCCTCCTGCAGAAAGGCGTGGATCCGGCATGGACCGCTGACCGCCCACTGCGGTGGCGCGGCACCAAATAACGCGCAGTTGCGTCGAATCTCAGCACACGTGAAGACGGAACGTCCCGGATCGACCGCCTCCAAAACTTCCAACACGCGAATCCGGCTGGTGGGCTTGTTCAACACAAACCCACCCTGAATCCCCTCTTGGCCTTTCACCAGCCCAGCCCGCTTGAGCCGCGAAAAAATCTTTGCCAGGAACCGTTCTGGAAGCTGCTGATAGTTGGCCAAATCCTTTACGCTGACCGGACTGGTTTGCGTGGCCAGAATGAGCAACGAGTGCAGTGCGTATTCGGCTCCGGCACCATACAGGGAAGTTTTCAACTATCACCTCTAAGGTGCTAGTATACCTCATCGCACACGCCTGTAAAGCACGTCAGCCCCTGTCCGAGCACTCGTACTCCGGTCGTACTTTAGTTGGTGTAAGACTTCGCGCAGGTCAGTCAGTCTGATTGCGGTTGCGGTCTAGCACCTCAGCCGGTGCCCCGGGTTCGCCAGCGAAGCGGAGCTAACCTGGGCCTGAGGCCTCAGCTATACCGAATCCACTTCACGATCTCCGGCAGCGTGGGACGCTTGCCGTACATCAGGATTCCCACCCGGTAGATTCGTGAGCTCAGCCATACCAGGGCGTAGAGCGTCGCAAGGCTCAGCGCAATCGAGAGGGCAAGCTGCCAGAGCGGAGGCATATTCTCCGAGACCCGAACGAACATGATGATCGGCGAGGTGAGCGGAAACATCGAGAGCCAGAAGGCCAGCGGGGTATTGGGATCGCGGATGACGGCCGTGGCGACCACGATGCACGCAATCAGCGGCAGCGTGACGGGAAACTGCAACTGCTGCGCCTCCTCGTCGCTGTTCACCATCGCTCCAACCGCCGCGTACATGCACGAATAGGTCGCGTAGCCGAGCAGGAAGAAGACCGGAAAGAGCGCCAGCACGGTCATGCTGATGTGCGCGTCTTTCAGGCTGTCGCCCATCATGCGGCCCGCCATGGCGAAGCCACCGGTGCCCAGTACTGTTCCGGCCAGCGCCCAGATGCCGATCTGCGTCAATCCCACGGCGCCCACGCCGATGATCTTTCCCGCCATCAACTGCATCGGCGTAAGCGAGCCCAGCAGCACCTCGATCACTCGCGAGCTCTTCTCCTCGATCACCGAACGCATGACGTAAAGGCCGTAGATCAGCACCGTCATGTAGATCGCCATCAGCAGCAGGAAGGGCAGTAAGAACGCTCCCAAGCCGTTGGATTGCGTCGCTCCCTCGTTGCTGATGTGCACGTTGTTCACGTCGACCGGGCCAAGCAGCGTCTTTGCCTGCGCGGCGGAAAATCCATGTCCCGCAAGCTGGCGCTCGCTGAGCGCAAGGCGCAGCGCGCGGCTCACCAGCGTGGACTCGATGAAGTCGCTGCTGTTGCGCGAATAGTACGTCGCCTTGCGGGTGCGGATCGCATCCGGCTCGATCCAGGCAAAGCCGTCAAGCGCGCCGTTGCGCACCATCGAGGTCAGATTCCGGCGAAGCTCTTCGTTAGGCGCGCTCTCGACGGTGACGGCGAAATCCTGCTTGCTTCCGCGCTTTTCGCCGCGCGTTTCGTCTGTCGCCGCCGGAGCTTCTTCGTCGTCGCTGGCGCGCGAGCTCTCCAGCTCGCTCTTCATCGTCGCGGCCAGTTCGGTGTCGGCGCAGGCAATCGTGACGTGCCGCGTTCCCGCCGACTGCATCATCAGCCTGCCGGGCAGAATAACCGCCGCGCCCATCAGCAGCGGCATCAGCACGGTAAAGATGATGAACGCCTTGGTGCGCACGCGCACGATGTACTCGCGCTGAATCACCAGCAGGATTTTACGCATGGCTGCCCACCGCCCTGGTGGTGCTCTCCACCGTGTCGATGAAGATCTCTTCCAGCGACGGCTCGACGATCTCGAACTTGCAGATGCGCGCCGTGCGCATGGCCGTCTCCAGCAACCGCTGCGGATCGGCGCCCGGTGCGATGCGCAGCTCGACGTAGTTGCCGAAATCGTTGAAGTTGGCCACCAGCGCTGGATCGTGGAGGAGCGGCAGCTCGCCCTCATATTCGAGCTGAACGCTGCTGCGTCCGTAGCCGACCTTGATCTCGCGCAGCGCACCCAGCAGCACGCTGCGTCCGTGATTGATGAGGCAGATGGAGTCGCAGAGCCGCTCGACCGTATCCATCCGATGCGTCGAGAAAAGAATCGTCCTGCCCTGCTTCTTCAGATCGAGCAGCGCATCCTTCAGCGCCAGCGAGCTGGCCGGATCGAGTCCGCTGAAGGGCTCGTCGAGAATCATGAAGTCGGGCTGGTGCAGCACCGCCGCGATGAACTGCACCTTCTGCTGCATTCCCTTGGAGAGCTCTTCCAGCCGCGCGTTCGCCCAGCCGCCCAGCTCGAACCGCTCCAGCCACTGGTTTGCTCTCCGCTTCGCCTCGGCCGTGGCAATTCCCTTGAGCCGCGCAAGGAAGACAAGGTTCTCCATGATCTTCATCTTCTTGTAGAGGCCGCGCTCCTCGGGCAGGTAGCCGACGCGGTCGAGTCCCTCGCGGCTCAGCGAATGGCCGAAGAGGCGAATCGAGCCAGAATCCGGACCGGTGATTCCAATCATCATGCGAATCGAACTCGTCTTCCCCGCACCATTCGGACCCAGCAGTCCGAAGATCTCCCCTTCGCGGATCGAAAACGAGAGCCGATCGACGGCGACGAATTCATCGAAGGTCTTCGTCACCGTCTCCATCTCAAGCGTAAGAGCCATGGGTTGACGACCTCACTGTTTGGATGCGAAGCAGCTTCGCAAAAGAATATAGGCTTCCTGCCACAATGGCGAGACAGATGAAACCAGCTTGCCACCGCACGCGTTGACCTGAGGCGTTGCCGGCTGATAACATCAAGTTTTTCAGAGAGTTCTCCAACCAGCGAAGGATTTCCCGTGCGTTATACCCGTCATGAACTGAAGCAGGATAAGTTTGCCGAAACCGCTGCCGAGGCGGTGCAGGAAGTCGTCGAGCATCGTTCCGGCATCATTCGAACCGTGGCCGTCGTCGTCATCGCCGCCGCTCTTGCCGGCGGCATCTTCTGGTACGTCACCTCGACCGAATCCAGGGCGGCAGATGCGCTGGGCCAGGCGCTGGTCACCTACAACGCTCCCGTGGTTCCTCCCGGCACGCCGAATATGGGATCGATGACCA
>Ga0326727_10009012_pt1 | contig 24907 bp, 22 predicted proteins | sample MB2enrmetagenome_FD_207643 | JGI IMG/M metagenome (GOLD analysis project Ga0326727, IMG submission 207643) | Lab enriched peat soil microbial communities from McLean, Ithaca, NY, United States - MB29MY | ecosystem: Environmental > Terrestrial > Soil > Wetlands > Peat | place: USA: New York... | reverse complement strand
GATCCCGGTCACTTCAAGCACCATAAGAACGCCAGCGTCGCTTCGCTCCGAAAACGCCCGGCTTCACCTCGGAACCCGCGACCGGATTCAAATCGGAATCACTGCCCACCTTCAGAGGAATACCCAACAGTACGATCTATTCGTGCGGTATCTGCGCACCGGCGAATTTGATGCGACGCCTGCTCGCTTTGCCGAGTACAGCGTCAAATCAATCAGCGAAGTTCGAGCTATTCTCAGCCGACCGGAGAACGCGCGTTATGCCGGTCGGATGAGCTTTCGCGGGCAGACGAAGGACTACTGGATCAAACGCTCGGTCCCCAACCCCAGTGCGAAGCGCGCGGACGGTCAGGAGCGCATGATCGTTCCCTCTTGGTGGCGTCGGTGGATAAACAAGAACCCAGTCGAGCGGCAGGCAGGCCCAGCCCTATCGGTATTTTCCAGCCCTGTGTTGACGGCACCTCTTCTGTACCATGACATTCCGGACTGGCGCCGCCATTACTGTCGCGACGGACACCGGGATGGCGAAGTCTGCAAGGTGTGTGCTGAGATGGAAGAGCGTCATCAAGCGCACGTCTATGACGCCTCATTCTCGAATGAAATCCCAATGCTCGAACAGCACTACGGTATCCCAACCATCGGCCTAGATATCACGTTCGACCCCGCCGTCGCGTTCTTTTTTGCCTCGCATTTATTTGCTCGCCATCAAAACGGGCGCGCGTCGTTTGAGCCTGTCGCCCAGGGCAATCATCAGGGCGTCGTCTACTGCTTTGTTTTCGAATGGCCATCAGTAAGCGAAACGGAGTATCTCATTCGCGACATCAGCCTGTTTAAGAATCTTCCGCCAATTCGACCAATACGGCAGCACTGCGGACTTCCGGCATTTCACATGACTGAAATCGCAGCCGCGGCCCGCGACTTGCATGCCGTCTTTTATCTCGATACAACTTTCGATCCGGCGGCTCTCCCCTCCGTTTCTGATTTGTTTCCGACGCGGGATGAAGATAAGTTTTACGGGGCATTATTGGAGCTACGGCGATTGGATCCTGATACCTGGGGCGAGGTCGTCGAATATGAAAGGCCTTGAAAAAGTCGATGTTGGAAAGGAAACGGTCAGGTAGCCATTTCTTTCTAATAAGCGAAGCCGCCCATACGACTCGGAGCCCTGGGTGTCAAAGGCGGTGACGCAGTCTGGATTGGAAAATGCCATCAGCAACTCTTGACACCCGGAAAGGGGACTGAAATGTTCTCTCCTCTACGGTCGCTTGGTTAAATACGCGAGCGCTCGGGCCTGAATGTCCTGCCCTGCTTGATAACTCTGCCTTCGCGACGGAAAGCGATCAGTTCTTGCTGACCAAATTGCCTTCCCGTGTTTTCACCCCTCCAGGGTAGTCGTTCACATTACTGTTCCGTCAGCGAACCGCCTTGCTCGCCGGCACTTCGCCAGAGATTGCAGATGCTTCTAGCGGACTTGATTCGTTCGCGGCCTGCACCGGGGTTGCTGCAGCGGCAGAGCGCCAAAAACTCTGGTAGTCAGGGCCCCGGGAGTCGGGTTTCTGTCCAGGTTCAGTAACTTGCACCGTCAGTGGCATAGGCAAGTCTACTCCAATCACTATCGCCTGCCCCGGTGCCAACGTTGGCAGGAATGCTGCAGCGGACTGATCGATTTCCCCGGAGGCTCGTTCGACAATCTCCCTGTCTTTGTCATTAGTCAGCCTGTGAACAATCAGGGTCCCCATTTGACTTAGGACACCTTCCGGGACGTCCCGAGGCCGCTGGGTCGAAATACAGACGTTGAGGGAAAATTTGCGGCCCTCTTTCGCAATGAGCTCAAAGGAATCCAGTGGGTACCGGCTGTTTTCATCCCCGAGCTGTTTGTTCAAGAATTGGTGCGCCTCATCTAAGAAGACGACAACGGGCTTTTCGCGGAAGTTCCCCGACCTGCCAAGATCAAGGAGATGGCGTCCAATAGCGTTGACCGCAATCTCGCGCACATTATATTCAAATGATAAGTGGCGTAGCGAAATCCGAATCACCTGAACGTCTGGGCTCTTGAAAAAGGAGTCTAGTTCAGCGCGAACCGATGCCTTCGACTCGGGTCGAAAGATGCAAGCGAGTTCGCTCGAAGTCAGCATTTGTTCGATTCGAGTCAACAAAGGGATGCAGTAGCTCAATTCTTTCTGGTCCTGATTGCCCCAAAGCTTGGTGTCGCTGCCCTGAGCGCCACCGTGTGGCCACACGCACTCATGGCCTATCTGAAGGGTCAAACACTTGATATCAAAATCGGCAAACCGCTCCTCTAGGGTCTTGGCGTGCAACCTATACTGTTCATAGTAAGGTGCCTTCAACTGTGAAGCTTTTAGTATGTAGCCCTTGGGTGCCAGTTCCGGTGCAAGCTTCGCGAGTTTTAAGCTTTTCATTGCCGCCCTTAGGCGGGGCCCTTGTGCCTGACCGCTTGGCCGGAAGAGAGCAAAGAGGTCGCCTTCGGTCAATTCCCTGTATGGAAATACCACTTCCGTAGAATCCTTAGGAGCCGGGTCACCGCTCCCAATATGGAGGTGCTTCACGCCGAAACCCAAGGTGTAAAACTCTCCCGTGGCGTCCAAGAGAACAGCTTTGGCGTTATGCTGTTGAACTTCCTCGAGCAACCGTGCGATTGTCCAACTTTTCCCTCCACCAGTAGCTCCGAGCAATGCGCAGTGGCGACCGAACAGACGCTCGGGCGTAAAGTTTACGGATGTATCACCCGCGGTGGGCAATAAGCCGAGCTTGACCACCAAGGGATTAGCCTGTCCCTCAGTATTTTGTGCGGCCTCCGCAATCCACTTTATTAGGGAGGGATGCGCCGAATATGCTTTGGCACCTAGACGAGGGTAAAGGGATACGCCGCCGCTTACTTTTCCATCCCTAATCGCAATAGTCGCGAGCATCTGTATTGTTCCAATGGGATTCGCCTCGCGAGTCTTTCCCATTTCCGGCTGTACGCTGAGGCGCTCCCGCTCAGGGAGCTTCACGCTCATAATGCGGCCAAATACGGCGAACTCGCCGCACTCAAGGAAAACAAACTCGCCGACCTCTCCTGCCCCAAGTCTATGTCCATATAACCACTGTCCTTCGGGGTTACTTGCGTTCGGCAAATTCACTCGCGTGGTTGAAGGGCTAACCTCAATAACCGTACCGATGCATCGATCGCCGTCGAACGGGAAGACTGGCAACGCGTGACTCATTTCTTTTCTCCAGCGGCATGTACCCGTTGGAAGTGTAGTTCTTCTTCAGTTTCCGCGATCAAATCAGGGAGAAATGACACTAGATCTTCAAACGTAGATGCTACGAGCGTGAGACGCCAATCCCCTTTGTCAATCAGAGAGTTGATATTTGCGATCGGTTCCTTCGGCGCATCTTTGAGCGACGGACTAACGAAGGCAGCCTTAAGCCCGACATTCGCCCTAATCGCTGATAACACAGGTTGTGTAATGTGATGGTCGTTGAACCCCGCCCCTACAATGATCAACCCGGTGTTTGGCTGGCGCAGGGATAGTTGAAATCGGGACATCATTTCAATGAAAGGTTGGTCGTAGGAAGACTCAAACTTGCCGTAGCGCGGATAGATTATTAATGGCTTTGGGGGATTGGTTGCCTTGAAAACCTGTAAACCTCGAAGTTCCCAATCGACGGAGCCGTGCAACTTGTAAAAATGAAATACGTTCGGGATGTAATCGGGAGCTTCCCCGTCTTGGGTGCGTCGCACGAAATCATAACTAAAATGGATCCCGTCAAATTCTTGTGGCTGCGTGTGCGAAAAACCATCTACAGCGACAAATCGCACGTGGCTCGCCGCTATTTCGAAACAGAGATCATAATTGGTGGTGAACAACTTTAAGCGTGGTAAACGTGTGGAGCGTCTACCCACCTTCCTCAGAAAACTTTCATGGGAGCTTAGTGTCGTATCTCCCTTCACGAATCGACATTTGTCCACGATCGTACCTTCGGCCTTCATGACGAAATCGTTGACCAATTTGCAAGGGGCGAATCTCTCGGACATCTGGCATTGCGACAATAGTAACTCGATGTCGTCTCCCGGCGGGGGCTTGACATATTTGACGGTCGTCTTTATTTCTTCAAATTTCTTGCCGGCCATTTCCTCTGCCGCCGCCCACAAGTCAGTCATGGTCGGAGCCAAGCGTTGGCCATCGTTTCCCTTCACAAGTAAGGATGTTCCTAGCCCACAGAGGACCACGAGGTTCTCAGAAAGCAGAATGTCGGTGAGGATTTGTCTCAGCTTTTGCTTCGGCGCGTTAGGACCATCCAACGCAGCTTGGTTGGTTGGGTCGGGAAGAGTTGACTGCCATTTACCGTCGGTTGTCGCCGATTTGAATTCCATGGTACCTCGATATATTCAGGCCCGAAGGGCCATTCCGGTAACTGGAATGTAAATGCTATGATAGATTAACTGCCATGAAGCGCAAGGGGATTTGCACTGGGTGAAGGATAGGCCGGCCCCGTGCGACCGACTTGCTAGTAAAACGCCCTATATGCGAATGAAGTACCCCGTGGTTCCGGGCGTATGGTCCACGCCCTTGCGGATTACCTCTGCCTAGTCGCCAACTCTACACCCGTAGTTGTGAACGCGGCCTCGATTCGCTCACGACGGAAGAAAGCCTTCCCATGCGTGCCGCGTTGGTTCTAATGGCCCGTGCCCCCTCTCAAAAATATTTTTGATGCCAGTTGTTACTTTTTCCCTCCTCCATGTTCCCTATAACAGTAGAGGGGCAAACCGAGAGAAATGGCGAGCGAGTACCCTGACCACCAAATGGGTCGAGTACTCCTCGCCCGTCCCTCGCCACACTCGAACTGTGAAGGGAGTTGTCACTATGGACCTACTTCGCTTGCCGCGCCCGTGCTCCAAATTCGTGCGTATCGGCGCCCTTTCTTTTGCAGCTTGCATGCTACTTGCCGAGGATGTCTTCGCGCAGAGCGGCTCCTCCCCGTGGGTAAACGCCGTTCAGGTTTTACAAACCGCCTTCACAGGCACGATCGCCACAGGGCTCGCACTTGTGGCCATCGTTGTCGGTGGGCTCATGTTCGCCTTTGGGTGGAAGCTTTGAGAGCCTTACGCAGCTCTTCGCGGGGGCCTACATCCGCGTCGGGATGAATTCGCCCGACTTCAAGATCAATCCCTTTTCGCTTCCCCCTACGAAGGCGAACCTCGATTTTCTCAGCCTCTTCGTCCAGGTGCTGGCTGAGGCGAACGGTGAATCCCGACTCACGGCGGAGCAGGAGCAGGATCTCTACCACCAGATCGAGAACCTGTTCGAGATTGACGCTGACCTCCGGACCCTCAGCACGCTCGCCAATACCCTGGAGCGCGGCCTCGCCGCCCGCCTCCAGAAATGGACCGAGGGCGGGCAGTTCGGCTTCCTCTTCGACAATGCCAAAGACGCCCTGACTTTTTCCCGGTTCCAGTGTTTCGACTTCCAGGGCATGAGTCAGTACCCGCAAATTGTGGAACCGCTGCTCTTTTACATCCTCCACCGCGCCAACGAGGTCATTTCGGACCGTAAACTTACACATGTGTTTAAGGCATTTTTCATTGATGAAGCGTGGGTATTTTTCCGCAACCCCGCCGTAAAGAACTACATCGTTGAGGCACTTAAGACCTGGCGTAAACAGAACGCGGCAATGGTCCTCTCGACGCAATCGCTCGATGAGCTGCGCAAATCGGGGATTCTGGATGTCATCCAGGAAAGCTGCCCGACCAAGATCTTTCTCTCCAATCCCGACATGGACCGCGAGCTGTACGGACAGCAGTTCCACTTGAACGACAACGAAATCGACCTCGTTTCAACCTTGGCGCCCAAGCGCCAGATGCTTATCAAAAACCCGGATGTCGCTAAGGTGGCGAATCTGGACGTGGACCCGAAGAGCTATTGGATTTACACCAACGATCCCTTCGACAATCGCAAGCGGCGTGAGGCTTTCGATGCTTACGGCTTCGAAAAGGGGTTGGAGATTTTGGCGAGGGGAAAAAGATGAAACACCCTTGCCCAATGCACATGATCGGGTTCCTCGCGCTCGTCGCCTGCGCCCTCGACTTGGCACGCGTCTTTTGGCTTGACGTTGAAATCCTTGCCCTCTACTGGGTCGAGCCCTTTCTCTTCGGCCTGGTTCTGAGCTTCATTTTCGCGTCGGTGATTTTCGTAATCTGGCGCCCAAATCAATCTTTCTCAGGAGATCGAACATGAAAAGGACTTCGCTTGCTCTCGTCGTAATTCTCTCGTCGCTCGTATGTCCTCTCGGTACTCCCGCGAGCGATACCGCGCGCGTCGTCAAGTATTCCCAAACCGACATCGTCTCCATTCGAGCCAAGGTTCGCTTCACTACGCTCATTGTGTTGCCGGCGAATGAAGAGATTCTCGACTTTACCGTAGGCGACAAGGATTTTTGGATCGTCAACGGCATCCACAACCTGTGCTATCTGCATCCGGCCCAGACCGGAATTCGCACCAACATGAACCTGGTAACGGCCAGCGGCCGTGTCTACTCGTTCCTTTTGTCGGAGATCAGCAATCAGCCCGACATCGATCCCGACCTCAAAGTCTTTGTTGAGCCCAAAGAAGAATCGACCATCGGTGGCGTGAGCGGGCATGTGGAATTCGTCCGGGCCTCTGAAGTTGAAGCCTACAAGCAAGAGGCCGTGGAAGCCCGTGCTGAGGCTGCCAAAGAACTCCAGCAGGCCGAGGCTCGCGTCCAGCAACAAATCGATCAGTATCGGAAGGAATATCCCGGCAAGCTGCGCTTCGATTACACCTACAAACCTAACGCCGCCAAAGAGCCGTTTCTGGTTTCCGCGATTTACCACGACGACAAGTTTACCTACATCAAATGCGCCGCCCAGGAAAAACCCACGATTTACGAACTGAAGGATGGGAAACCGGACCTCGTGAACTTCGATTTTGAAAACGGCGTATACGTCATCCCCAAAATCGTCGAGCACGGATATCTTGCAGTGGGCAAACAGAAGGTCAGCTTCGACCGGGAGTCCGGGTCATGAGCGGCACGCGCAGAACTCAGTTCAAGCGATCACAATCTCCCACCTGGGAGGAGATAGAAACGCGCCGCCAGCACGTTCAGTTTGTTGCCTTCGCCAGACCGCCGCAAGCCCTGGACTGCTACGGACTGGGCGAAGAAACGGGAGGGATGGATATTTCTAACGAGTACGCCCGAGACCCGCGAAACCCTCCGCCCGCTGGTCAGCATGTGGCTCGACTTTCTTATTCTCCGTCTGACCGCGCAGACGGAGATCCTGCCGCCTGCTGCCTGGGTGATTGCGGATGAAGTTGCGACCCTGGAGAATTTGCCCAACCTGCCTTTGGCCTTGGCGGAATCGCGGAAATCCAACACGCGGATGGTGCTGGGGCTCCAAGGCCGCAGCCAGGTGGAAATGCGGTACGGCCGGGAGGCGGAGGCCATGCTCTCCCAGCCGAGAACTAAGATTTTCCTGCGCACGAGCGAACCGCGTGCCGCCGAGTGGATCAGCAAGTGTATTGGGGATGTCGAGATCGAACATCTGCGCGAGGGCCGCACCAGCGGTGAGTTTGGCTTCCACCAGTCAAAGAATGCCAGTGCCGATAACCGCATCCAGGCGGCGATTCTGGCATCGGAAATCAGCAATCTTGAGAACCTCAACGGCTATATTCAGACGCCGGGATTCACCCTTAAGCTGAGATTCCCATACCTGGCATCGGCCAAGACTGTACCGCCGTTTATACAAGGCACGGTGGCCGAAGTGGCGCTGCCGGCAATTCCCCCTGCGCCTTCCCCAACTGAGCAACTTACACTGAATGTTAAGCCCGCTGAGATTGCCCCCACCGATGTTGGGCGGCGCGGCAAGAAACGGAAACGAAGCGGTAAAGACACTGCCGAAAGCCGTCCCATGATGCAAATGGATTAAACACATGTTGACGATTTCAAAACCGCTATCGACCGGCCAAGCCCACACCTACCACGAGCAGGAGTTCGCGAATTCGGAGCAGAACTACTACTCGGAAGCAAGGCGGGTAAATGGGGAGTGGCACGGCAAGCTAGCCAGCGATTGGGGCATGGCGGGATCTGTATCGGGCCAGCAATTCTATCGGTTGGCCGAAGGGCAACACCCGGTCACGGCCGAGCAACTTGTGCAGCATCGCGTTGCAACCGAATACCAGAACCAGCAGGGGAAGCGTGTGCAGTCCGCGGAGCACCGTGCCGGCTGGGACGCCACTTTTAGCGCTCCAAAGAGCGTTTCGATCACTGCCTTGGTGGGGGCCGACGAGCGTGTCCGGGAGGCGCACCGGGAGAGCGTAAAGGTCGCGCTGGATGAGTTGGAAAGGTACATCCAGGCTCGCATCGGTGGCAACCATCCGGCTGAGACCACCGGCAAGATGATTGCCGCGAAGTTTGAACATGATAGCGCACGCCCGGTGAACGGATATTCAGCCCCGCAGCTTCACACTCATGTGGTGATATTTAACGTAACCGAAACCGCAGACGGCAAATCCCATGCGCTTCAACCCCAAGAACTTTACCGCTCGCAACGTTACGCGACGGCAATCTACCGCTCCGAGCTGGCCTCCCGCTTGAAGCAACTGGGCTATGAAATCGAGCGTGGCAGTTACGGTGAGTTTGAAATCCATGGTTACAGCAAAGAGTATCTGGAAGCAAGTAGCCCTCGTCGCAAGCAAATCAAGGAATACCTCGAAGCCAATAAGGTTTCTGGTTCCGAGGCGGCGGAAATAGGAGCGCATCGGACCCGGGAGAAGAAAGCCCATCTCACACCGGAGGAAATGCAGCGCCTCAATCTGGCCTTGGCAGCGCAATACGCAAATGACCCACGGGAGATTGTCTCCGCCGCCCAGGCGCGCCGGCAGCACTCGCAGAAGCCCCCCGCAGTCCAGCAAGCGTATGTCGGCGCCAGGGAGGCTGTCACCTTTGCCCGCGATCGTAATATCGAACGAGAGGCCGTGGTAGACGAACGCTCTCTCCTTCGTGATGCTCTGCGCCGGGCCACCGGTGAAGCAACTCTTTGTGACATTCGCAAGAACTTTGAAAGTAGAATCGCCAAGGGCGAATTCATCCGTGTCAGTGAGCCGGGCGACGATTCCCTTCGACGTTCCTTCACCACCGCAAGGATGCTCGCTTTTGAGCAGGACAACATCGCCAGGATGAGATCGGGGCAGGGTCTGGAATCCCCGCTGGTGCGCTCTGGGACGATACGTCAGTCATCAGCGGAGTTAGGAGCACTTAGCGAGTCCCAGCGGAAGGCAGTTCAGGAGGTGCTCGAAAGCCATGACCGGATCACGGGCTTTCAGGGCGTAGCGGGCAGCGGGAAGACGACTACCCTCCGGGCCATACGGAACGCTGTTGAGCGCGAAGGGTATGCCGTCGAGGGTTTCGCGCCCACATCGCGAGTGGCCCACCGGCTGGAGGAAGCCGGCATCAGTGCCACGACTTTGCAAAGATTCTTGCGCCAAAGGCAAGCTCCCGATCCTTCCAAGCATCGCCTCTTCGTTCTGGACGAATCCAGTCTCGCGAGCACCCGACAGGTGAATGATTTCCTCAAGCGCTTAGCCCCGAAGGACCGGGTTCTGTTGGTGGGCGACACCCGGCAGCACCAAGCAGTGGACGCGGGCAGACCCTTCCAGCAGATGCAGGAAGCCGGGATGCGGACCGCCCATCTTGACCAGATCGTGCGGCAGCGAGATCCCGAGCTTAAGCAAGTCGTGGAGTCACTTGCGACTGGAAATACCGATGATGCGGTTAAACGTCTGATCGAACAGCAACGCGTTCATGAAATCCCGGACACTGACCAACGCCTCAAGACGGTGGCAGGGGAGTATCTCAAAGATCCCGATACCAGTTTGGTCGTCTCACCGGATAACCAGAGCCGTCTAGCGATCAACCGCCATATCCACGAAAGCCTTCAGGCACAGGGACGAATTGGGAGCCAAGACCACACCCTCACCATCCTCGTCAACCGCCACGAATTGACTGGGGCGGACCGGGAGTGGGCGGACCGATACGATCCGGGGGATGTGATTCGTTACACGCGGGGCAGTAGCCGGGTAGGAGTCAAAGAGAGTGAGTATGCGACTGTCGTCCGCATCGATGAACGCCAGAACCTCCTGACCGTCCGCCGGGAGGACGGCAAGGAAGTCACCTACGATCCTGAGCGCCTCCAGGGCGTCAATGTTTATCACCGGGAAGAGCGGCAGTTTTCCAAAGGCGAGCGAGTCCAGTTCACGGCGCCGTCCAAGAGTCAACACGTCGCCAACCGAGAGCTTGGGCACGTTGAGAAGATCGATTCCGGCGGAAATCTCCGCCTTCGTCTGGAATCCGGGAGAACCATCGGCTTCAACATCCGCGAGCATCCGCACCTTGACTACGGCTATGCCATGACCAGCTACACGAGCCAGGGGCAGACCGTTGGGGTCGACCCGCAAGAGGTCATTCGGACGATTAGCGCCCATGCGCCGAGGGCCACCGAAGATGGAGAGGCGTACGCCCGTAAAACCGTCAGCGACACGCAGAAGATGATCGGCAGCCAGCGCCCACGAGCCCAAGCCCAGGCGGAGCCGCCGCAGGGGAATGCACAGCGGCTGGCATTTAGGATGACGCCATGACTCTGCGGGTATGCTTATTTCGTTGGCTCTTGGCAAACGCCGTCCTCGCGGGGATTACCTTCCTCTGCGCCGGGAGCCTACGCCTGCCGACTGTGAGGGTATATCTGGTGGCTTTTGCTGCTGTGGGATTGGTAAACATTCTGAGCGTCAAATCGGACCTAACGAAGGAGCGCGGCCAACCCGCAGCGGAAGGAATCGACCCAGCAACTCGGCATGGTGCGAGCACCCTGTTCATGGCGACCGTCGCCCTCGGAGCCCTCGATGTGGGAAGGCTAAAGGGGGTGTTTCCATTTTTGACAAGAATACAGAGCGCGGCCCTTGTTGCATTTATCGCAGCCAACGCTCTTCAAATTTGGGGGATGGCCGTGAACGTCTTCTATTCGACTGCACTTCGTCTTCAGCCCGAGCGGGGCCAGCATCTGGTCACCAATGGCCCATATCGTTTCGTTCGGCACCCCGGGTATCTGGCCATGCTGTTCATCGTTCCGTCCACAGCCCTTATACTTGGCTCGACCCTTGCCCTTTTACCCGCATCGGCCTACGGGGCGCTCATCCTGTCTCGGGCCGCACGCGAAGACTCGTACCTCCTCAAAAACCTTCCCGGTTATGCCGATTATGTCCGAGGGGTTCGCTACCGCCTAATTCCGGGAGTTTGGTGAAGGAGGGGAAAACTATGGAATGCTCGGTTTGTAAGTCGACCAATTTAGTAAAGGTGTCGCTCGCCTATGAGCAAGGTCTCTCAGAGTACGAGGGACGATCGAACTCCCGTGGCTTGTCCTTGGGAACAGGCGGGCTGGGCCTATGGGGCGGTAGGGCGAAGACCAGAGGTACGTTCCAGACCCGTCTTTCAGCTCGCCTTAGCCCGCCCACCAAGTGGTCATATTGGAAGACATCCAAATGGTGGTTGGCAGGGATGTTCACCTTGTGGTTCTTGCGAATCGCACTGATGCCGCACGACCCGCATAAGGCGGCAGAATTCAACCGGGATTTCTTCTCGGCTTTGGACGCCTATATCGGCGCTCTGGTCTTTCTGTGGTGGCTTATTTGGCGATACAACCACCGCCTGTTTCCAGATCGGCGGAAACGTTGGGACGGTTCGTTCATGTGTAGGCGCTGCGGTCGCATTCTTCAGTGGGGGCTAGACAAATCTTAAATATGAAAACGCCAAACACCCAGTTTGCCTCGGAAGGTTTATTGGTTCCCTCGGAGAGAATCGAACGGTCGATACTCCTCATTCGAGGCGTCAAGGTCATGTTGGACGCGGACTTGGCTGAACTTTACGGCGTCAGCACCAAAGTATTCAATCAAGCCGTCAAACGGAACAGGGATCGCTTCCCGGAAGACTTCATGTTTCGTTTGGCTCAAGAGGAAAAGGCTGAGGTGGTCACAAATTGTGACCACCTCCGTAAGCTGAAGTATTCAAATGTCTTACCGTCCGCCTTCACGGAGCACGGGGCCATCATGGCGGCGACGGTCCTCAATAGCGACCGGGCGCTCAAAGTCAGCCTCTTCGTTGTACGCGCCTTTCTCAAGCTTCGTGAAATGGTCGGGACCCAGAAGGAATTCGCCAGCAAACTTGAACAATTAGAGAGGAAATTTTCGGAACACGATGAAAAATTCAGCGTGGTATTCGAAGCGATTCGCGAGCTGATGCAGCCTACGCCCGTTCCCCCTAAAAGGCGAATCGGTTTTGCCGTGTCGCAGGAGGAAGGGCCATGAACGTTACCGACCAAAATACCGCAGAAGTAAGAGTGCACGAACAGGCAGATTTCGAGCAGGTCGTCGACGTGAAGACTGCCGCACGCTTTCTTGGTGTCAGTGCTTCGCTGGTGTATGCTTACGTTGAGCGAAAGCAGATTCCCCATTTCCGAATGATGGGCCGCACGATTCGGTTCAGCTTGTCCGAACTCGAAAAGTGGCGGTACCAGTTCTTTGTGAATGGAGGAATCGATGAGTAAGGGAGGAAGGCCAAAGAACTTGTCCGGAACTGTGTTCCCCCGCAAGGAATCCGCATTTCTCTGGGTGCGTTATCCTGATCGCGCCGGTCGGATCACAAGAGAGTCTACTGGAACGAAAGACCCGGAGGAAGCAGAGCGTTTTTTGCGTGTACGGCTTGATTCCCGCGATGAAGGCAAACTGCCAAGCGTTCTCGCGGGCAAGAACCTTACTTTTAGTGAGTGGGCGGACTGGTTCATCGAGAAGCGGTCAAAGCCACCTTTTAGATCGGAGAATACCCATGCTCAAAACCTGAACGTGCTAAAGCACCTTAGACCGGCTTTTGGAAGTATGCTTCTTTCAGACATCACAGCGGAAAGTATTGAAGACTACCTGCGCGGCCGCCTGAGCACGGACAAGACAGTTCGCACAAAGCTCGGGCTCCGGGTCCTAGGCAAGCTCAAGCCATACAGCGTTCACCAAGAACTCCGAGTGTTGACCCGAATACTGAATCTTGCCGTTCAGCAGAAGCGGCTTCCTGCTAACCCGTGCTGCGGAGTCGAATTTCCGGCGTCTATTAGTAAATCGATCAGAAAACCACACTACATGACATCGAGTGAACAGGCGCGGATCGAGATGGTAGCCCCTAATTACCTAAAGAACCTAGTGATCATCTTGACCGAAATGGGACTTCGCCCCTTCAAGGAACTGCTCCCTATGAAGAAGCTCCAAGTAGATCTTGATAACGCAGTTGTGAGTCTCTCCGATTCCAAGACCCCCAGCGGAATCGGCGATATGCCGATGACGGAATCTGCCCACGGTGCGTTCAAAGCACAAATCGAGGCGACAGCAAAGTCCGAGTACCTTTTCCCAAGCCCCAGCAAAAGAGCTAAGAAACCATACATCACATCGTTGCGCAGAATTTGGGAAAAAACGTTACGCCGAGCCGGCGTTTCTTACTTTCCACTATATCACCTTCGGCACACCTTCGCGACGAGACTCAGCGCTGGTGGAGTGGCAGACCACTTTGTCACTCAGATGCTCCGCCAGGGAGACTCGCGCGTGTTCAAGCGATACAGCCAGGCGAAACTCATGATGATGCGCGAGGCGCTTGAAAAGCTCGACCGCAAAGCTAACGAACACGGCGGGAGTTTTAGCACAGCAGCGCCAAACTGAGGCACTTTTAGCACAGTTTTGGCACAGTTAGGGTACTTCTACCGGTTATGGAAAATCTCATGTCGATGAATCGGAAGGAGTTAATTGGTGGACCTGGAGAGGTTCGAACTCTCGACCTCATGACTGCCAGTCATGCGCGCTCCCAACTGCGCCACAGGCCCCCGGCGGAAAACCGACAACCCTCTATTTGTAACACGCGCTCACGGGGCTGTCAATAAAGGATGCGCCCTTGCGACAGTGACAAAAGAAGTGTTTGAATCAGATGCTCTGAGCCGTTATACTCCGCCGGCCTGATAGGAGTTCCATCGATGACCGAACAAATTGTCCGCCACATTAGTAAGTCAAGAAGCACATCCCGAAGGGATTTCCTGATGTCGACCGTTGCGGCAGTTGCAGCAACCGGTAAGACTCGTGCAATCGCCTCTCTTCTTCCGGCGCTGGCGCAGACAGCGGAAAAGAGAAAGAAAGTCGTCATCGCTGGCCACCCCTGGGTGTACGCAGCCCCGCTTCCGGGGCATGACATCACTCCGGTGCTCGAGCAGGTTTTCTCGGATATGAGTTATGCAGGGATGGATGCGATTGAGCTGATGCATACAGCGCTAGGGCATGCGGGTTCAGTCGAGCGCGTGGGGGAGCTCTCACACAAGTACTCTCTGCCCGTGCTGGGCGCGTCATTTGGGGCCGACATGTGGGACCGGTCGAAGCACAGTGCTATCCTCGAAGACGCTCAAACGATTATCACGCGCATCCAGCAACTCGGCGGAAGAACCTTGGGTACCTCAGTGGGCGAGGCGCCGCATCAGAAGACTCCCGAACAACTCGACGCGCAAGCCGAAATCCTGCGCAAGATCATCACGTTCGGAAACGAGCATGGCGTGGTGCTGAACCTGCACAACCACACCTATGAAGTCCGCGACAACGAATATGACCTGAAAGGGACACTGGCGCGTATTCCCGATGTGAAACTCGGTCCCGACCTTAATTGGCTTGTGCGCGCGGGTATCGACCCGGTGGATTTTATCCGCAGGCACGCCGATCACATTGTTTATATGCACCTGCGCGACCAGAAAAGCGACGGCACCTGGCCTGAGGCCATGGGCGAAGGCGTCACAGATTTTGTGGCGATCGGTAAGGAACTCCACCAAATCAATTTTTCTGGGGATGCGGCCATTGAACTTGCCCACGAGAAGGGCTTCAAGCTAACACGCCCGTTGCGCGAAAGCCTAAAGATGAGCCGCGAATACGTGCGGCGAATCATGGGCTATTGAGGCGCAGAAAGATGTGCAAGGCGGAAGTCGGTCCCTAATGAGTCTTGCAAGTCGGGCAACCCTTGGCCGGTGTGACAATCCTCCTGGGCGTGTTCAGGGAGGGTACCGTCCACGAGTGAGGGCATCGATTGCCCTATTGCCGCGCCATCGACTCCTGTTGTCCCACCCGATATCAATGGGAGTTATAATAGATCATCTCCCACCGTCGGGCCGCCGGAAGCCCGATACTCCCCCCGCCCACCCACAACATTTTTGACCCTCCCCCACACTTTTTTGGAACAAACCTTTTGTCTGCGGTGTCACTCTAACTAGAAAGAGAGGGATGCACGCAGGCGCGGTATTGCGGTTCGGGCTGGGAACTGGTATCTTGAGGGCGTCATGGGAATCGCCCGGTCGGTAGGCATCACGCTCGAGCAAACATTGCCGGCAGTAAACGAGGAAGCGGCATTCATAGCGGAACTGCGAGCTGGCTCCCAAGACGCGTTTGCCTACCTGTTGACGCTTTATCAGAATCCGGTTTTCAATCTGATTTGGCACATTGTCGAGAACCCTGCCGACGCCTCGGACGTCCTGCAAGACGTTTTTGTGAAAGTCTTCAAGGGGATCAAGGGTTTTAACGGCGACAGCAGTTTGAGGACCTGGGTTTACCGCATCGCCGTTCACGAAGCATCGAACCATCGTCGGAGCTGGATTCGGCGTCATTGGCGCGAGCCGGTTTCCATGGATGACACCGAATCTCCCTCGGCCGCCGCGGCTGCGGAAGCCGCCTCGAGTGAGCGTAGCCCTTATCAGGTATTCGAGCAGGCGGAGAGGGAAGTGGTGGTAAAGCAAGCTCTGGCGAGCCTGGCGCCGCCGTACCGGACCGTCGTGGTCTTGCGCGAAATCGAGGGCATGCCTTACGAAGAAATCGCGCAGGTGCTGGGTTTGGCTGAGGGAACCGTTAAATCCCGACTGTTGCGCGGTCGGGAACTGCTCCGTCGAAAGTTGGCGGGCTATGTGGGCAAGGAACATGTTTGAGAGCTGCGTGGAAATTCGGAATCATTTCTCGGATTATCTTGACGACCTGTGCACGCAGGAAGCCAGGAAATCCATCCGCTATCACTTGTCCTTCTGCGACGTTTGCCAGGAGCAGCTCGAGCAATGGCAGTCGGTTCAGGAGGAGTTGCGCGCGCTCCCGCGCCGGCAAGTTTCCCCCGAGCTGGCGTTGCGTTTGCGCGTGCAAATGTCACATCGGCTCCACCGCAATCCCCTCTCCGATCTCTGGGTGCGCCTGGAGAATGCCCTCAAGCCGTTGCTGATACCGGCCACGGGTGGGGTGCTGACGGCGGTGATCTGTTTTTGCTTGTTCATGGGATCGCGCGTGGTTCCCATCACGGACACTCCCGACGTTACGGTGCAGTTGGTGCAGCCGGCGCGTGTGCAGGAACTGGCGCCCATGGATTTCAACAGCGGCGATACCGGCTTGGTGCTGGTCATCCCCATTAACGCCAAGGGCCGCGTGAAAGGGTATCGCGTTCTTTCTGGCGAGCATTCGCCGGAACTCATGCAGCGCCTGGACCGGATGATTTACTTCAGCGTTTATCAGCCGGCCACCCTGTTTGGCAAGCCCACGGATGGGGAAGTGGTTCTGTCCCTGCGGCGAATCACGGTCCGAGGGTAGTCCGTTTGCCTTTGACTCCTATCCTTTCTTTGCCTCTCCGACCTCATGGGGAATATCCGCCTGCCCACGGGACTGCTTCCGGCCGCCGCCGCAGCGGACCGGCGTGCTCGACAATGGGGTTTCTCATCGCGGCGTTTCTGGGCGTGCTGATGGCGCCCACTCCCGCGCGCCCGCAGTCGGCAGGGAACGTCCTGCTGGAATCGAACGAGCAGCTGTTCTGCGTGCTGGCCGCCGTGAATGCCGCGGGGTACGACGCGGGCATGGGTTCCAGCGACGCCGGCGACACGCGGCGAATGGTGCGTGAGTACCTTCAGGCGCAGAATGTTCCCGTCCTGCCGGAACTCAAAAAGTTCTACGACCAGCATCGGGTGAAAGATGATCCGAGCAGGGAACTGGGACAGTACATTTCCCTCGCTCTGCTGGTGGGCTCGCCACCGGACTTCAAGCTGACGGTTCCCGGAGAAGAAATCCCTCCCGACGCGCGTGATGTGGTGGGGTTTCTTCCCCTCCTCCGCACCTTTTACGCACAGGCCAAAATGCTGACCCTCTGGTCGCAGATCCAGAAGCAGTACGACGCGGCCGTGGCCCGCTATACGGAGGAGGTCCGCCAAAGCTTTGTGCGGACGGAAGCCTACATGCGGTTTCCCGCCGGCGGTTATTTGGGCCGAACTTACGCCATTTATATTGATCTGATGGGCGCGCCCGAACAGGTGCATGCGCGGATCTACGGCCTGAACTACTTCCTGGTGGTAACGCCTTCTCGGAACCTGAAGCTCAACGAAATTCGCTTTCAATACCTGCACTTTCTCCTGGACCCGCTGGCCGCCAAGTATGGTGCCGAGATCGCTCAGAAGGTCATGCTCAGCAGTTACGCTCACCAGGCCCCCATGCTGGGATTGGACTTCAAGGAGGATTTTGGCCTACTGGTAACGGAGTGCCTGATTCGCGCCCTGGAACTGCGCATGGATAAAGTCCCTGCGGCGGAGGCGCAGAAGAAATTGGATGAGATGACCTCGCAGGGCCTCATTCTGATTCACTACTTTTACGACTCGCTCCTCGTTTTCGAACACCAGAACGCTTCCATGACGGCTTACTACAAGCCGATGATCCTCGCGATCGATCCCCGAACCGAGGAGCGGCGGCTGTTCCCGGTTCACTTTGCCACGAAACCGCCCGCCCCCGTCACCAAGGCGGGGCCGGCGCAGTCGGAGGAAGAGCAGCTCCTCGACCAGGGCGACAACCAGTTTTTCCAGGGAAAATATCTGGAGGCGAAGGCCTCGTATCACGCGGTGTTGGAAAAGGATAATCCCAACAGCGAGCGCGCCATCTATGGATTGGCCGTAGTTTACGCCAATACGCGAAAACCCGACTTGGCGGAAGAGTACTTTCAGAAAGCCCTCTCGACCGCTCACGACCTGCGCATTGTGACCTGGTCGCATATTTACCTGGGACGGCTCGATGACTTGAACGGCAAGCGCGACGCCGCCTTGGCCCAATATCACGCCGCTTTGCTGACCGCCGCCGCCTACCCCATGGCCCTCCGCGCCGCCCAAAGCGGAATGGAAACCCCCTTTGGCGCGCCACCCGGCGGAAAGCCGTAGGCAGTAGGGAGTGGGCAGAAGGCAGTAGGCAGGCGGCACAAGGCAGTAAGCAAAACTTGGCCCGCGGCAAACTCCACCGATTTCAGCTTTGGTAGAATAGAGTAGATGGGACATGTACTATCTGAAATGGTCCCTGTCCAGGCGGGCGAAAGTGGACAGCCCACAAATGCCCATACCTGCCTACCACTTTCCAAGCGGGCATTATGTCCATGACGCCGCACCTCTGTGTTGGGTGACATTATGCCGTTGGCGTTGTTTTCGTGAAGGTTGTCAGATAGACCTTCCGCCTAGGTCGTTTCGTCATTTCTGTCTACGCTTGCACTATGCCAGGCAGCTCCACATCACCAGATCTCCATGCTACTGTATATAACCACACCAAGAGCATGCCCGGAGTACAACACGGCGCCAAGGACACCGCCAGCACTCTCGCTAGGCTGTTGTTAGCCGTGAAGTGTAACAATGCGAAGCAAGCTGGCACGCCGGCAAGTTGCACACCCAATCCGCAAACCAGCAATCTCAGTTCGTCGTCATCAATAGCGAACAGCTGGAGCATCACGTAAAGCAGCGTATTCAAAACCAGGCAAGCAAAGTAGAGGTTTTGGCTGAACCCAATCACGAACGTAACATAGAGATGCGTATAGTGGATGAGGGAACGGGTCGATGCAGCCAAAATCACAAAAAGCATGAGGATCAGCAGGAGGCGAGCGCGTCCCCACAACTTTTCCTTCTTAAGGCAGGCGCGCCAGTAGAAACCGCAGATCACCAGAAAGGCGCTCAGGCCAATCACCACATCTGTCATCCAATAAAAATAGAAAAACTGCGCGGATGCTGGGCCGAAGCAATATCTAACGGCTGTACGCGCTACGCCGTCCAGCAAAAACAAGCTCGCAACATAGAGCCCAACACCTTTTAAGCGACGCCACCGCCCTCCTCGGATGAGCGATACGCAAACACACACTTCCAAAACATACGTCGCATATTGGATGCCGTTGACAACTAAATCGGTGGTCACGGCACCGCTTGAGCTCATAAACCCTGTTCCTCACGGTAGAAGTCAAATGAGAACGAAACTAGTTGGTATTCTACCAGGGCATTCAACGCCGTGAGATGGAATGATGAGCAGTTGTTTCGAGTGCAGCGGGGTAGGAAAATAGGGCAGCCCTGGTCGGATGTCAAACTGTCTATTTGGCTTAAGAATCGAATTAATCATTCAGCATCCCTTATCTGTAAAATTCAAATGACACCACTACCCTTGAGGCAGCTTGATTGACAGCCGCATCCTTATCTTGTACGCTCAACAGTTCGACTCGAACGAACGATTTGAACTTATTAAGGAGAGCGAGAAAGGACATGAAAATTAAATCCGGATTCTTACTGGGGCCTGCGCTGCTTATGGCGAGCGCCCTTTTTGCTCAGGTGGCGGGCGCCCCGACGGTGGCGCCGACGCCCATGACCGAGAAGGAAGTCATCACGGAACTCAAGAAAGACGGGGCGGATCAGCTCCTAAAAGACGTTGACAGGCGCGGCGTGGCATTTGAAATGGATGCCGATACCGAAAAAAGATTGCGCAAAGTCAAAGCGACAGACGAGGTTATCAAAGCCGTCACCGCCGCCGGCCCCAAGGAAAGGGCGGCTGCCGCCAAGGCGGCGGCCATGGCCAGTGGCGGGGTGGTGCTCTCGCCGGAGGAAACCGCCGATTTCAAGGCGCTGCAAACTGAACTCGACCCGGACAAGGCGATCTCCCTGTGCGATGCTTTTGTGCAAAAGCATCCCAAGAGCGACGTTATCACTTACGTCTATGCGTTTGAAGCCAATGCTTATCAAATAAAGGGCGACGCCGCCAAGATTGTCGAGTACGGCGAGAAGAGCCTGGCACTGAAGAAAGACAACCTGATGAGCCTGCTGATCGTCGCTTACGCCATGCCCACGCCGCAATACATCAACCTGCACCGGGGGGATGAGGAAAAACAACTCACCCAAGCCGAGAGCTATTGCCAACAGGCTATCACGGCGGTAAACGACCTTAAGAAGCCAGCCGCCGAGTCGGACACGGATTTTGCCCGCCGCAAAGCGACCTACATCTCCGGCGTCCACGCCGACCTGGGGATGATCCATTTGGACCGTGCACAGCTCGGCCTGATGGGGTTGGATAAGGGTGAATTGGCCAAGGCGGAAGAGGAATACAAGCTGGCCGTTTCCACCTCGGAGCACCCCGATCCAAGTGACTACTACCGGATGGGCGAAGCCTGCCGGCTCCAAGGCAAGCTCGATGACGCCATCGCAGCTTTCACCCAAGCCAGCGAGCGTGGCCAGGGTACGGTGGTGAAACAATACGCCGATCAACAACTCGATATGCTGAAAAAGGCGAAGGCACAGTCCGCGGCTCCCGCCAAGCCCTAGACGGGCGGAGGAAAGAAGGAAGTAAGGCTTCCCGGTCAGGGGCGCCGCCCGGTGTGACCTGCCGGGCGGGGTGGGAGGATCGCCTCGCCCGCGACGAGAGGAATCGGCGCCCAAAAAGCATGGCGGAAAACTACCCCGAGCGATTTCAGAGCACGGTCGGCTGCCAATTTCGAAACCCTCAATTCCTGCTGGAAGCTCTCACACACTCCTCGTTTGCGCAGGAGTCGGCCGACCGGCCGCGAGATAATGAGCAAATGGAGTTCCTGGGCGACGCCGTGCTGACGTTTGTGGTCAGCGTGATGCTGGCGGATACCTTTCCGGATTGGGAGGAAGGCAAGCTGACGCGCGCACGCGCGCATCTGGTGGCGGCGCCGCACTTGTACTCGGTGGCCCTCCACTTGAACCTGGGCCAATACTTGCGCCTGGGGCGGGGGGAGGAGAAAACCGGTGGGCGCGAGAAACCGGCGTTGCTGGTGAATGCGCTGGAAGCGGTGGTGGCCGCGTTCTATCGTGACGGGGGCATCGAGGCGGCGCGCGATTTCATTGCTGCCTTCATCGTGCCTCAGGATCTGGGAGCCGCGGCCGACGAACTGTTCTCGATCGATTACAAATCCGCCCTTCAGGAGCATTTGCAGGCGGAGAGAACTCCACCTGCCGAATATCGGGTGGTGGAGGAATCCGGCCCTGAGCATCAAAAGACCTTTACGGTGGAGGCCCTGGCGGGCGACAATATAATTGCTCGCGGGCGCGGCAGCAGCAAGAAAGCCGCGGAGCAGGAAGCGGCCCGATTGGTTCTGGAAAAGCTGGGGAGGAAACCCGAAACGCATGGATGAAATGAACAAGAAGTCGTCAATGCGCGATACCTTTGAATCGCTGGTCGTCACCGTTATCCTGGCCGTTTTCGGTACGACCTTCGTCCTCCAGGCGTTCAAGATTCCCACCGGCTCGATGGAGAATACGCTTCTGATCGGAGATCACCTGCTGGTCAACAAATTCATCTTCGACCCGCAGGGTGGAGTGCTGGCACGCCTGCTGCCTTACCGTGATTTGCGCCGGGGCGACGTGGTGGTGTTCAAATTCACGCCCACCGACGAACAGTCGGAACCCGGCGAGCACTTTGTGAAGCGCGTGATTGGCGTTCCCGGTGACCATATTCGAATCTTCCACCGGCAGGTTTTTGTCAATGGGCAGCCCCAGAATGAACCGTACGTTCGCCACGACCCCGCCTATCTCGACGAGCTTCGCCCCGGCGACGATTTCCCGCCGCCGGATACCGAGTATTTGTCGGGAGCCACGTCCACCTGGGACGCGGAGATTGCCAGCGCGGTGAAGAGTGGCGAACTCATTGTGCCGCCGGAAAAATATTTTGTGATGGGGGACAACCGCGAGCAGAGTTGGGACAGCCGTTTTTGGGGTTTCGTTTCGCGCAGCGTGGTTATTGGCCGCCCCGTCTTGATTTACTGGTCTTTTGAAACGGCTCACGATGAATACCTTCATAACACTCTCAGCGACCGCATCTTGCAGGTCGTGGACCTGATTATCCATTTCCCGACCAAGACCCGCTGGCGGCGCACCTTCAACCTTGTACGCTAATGCCTTCCCGCAACCGCCGACGCGTTCGCAATTTTACGCTCGCCCTTCTGCTTTTGGGATTGGCGGCGTGGATCGTTCCTTCCTACTTCAGCGCCGAACGCTATCGCCGCCGCCTCCAGGCCGGGCTGGAGCAAGCGTTGCACCGGCCGGTTAAGTTTGGAGCTTCGTCATTCCGCTTGTTGCCGCGCCCCGGATTTTCCATTGAAAACGTGGAAGTTGACGAGGATCCCGATTTCGGTTCTGAGCCTTTTGCGCGCGTCGACAGTATTAATTGCGAGCTTCGCTGGCACAGCCTCTGGCGCGCACGCATGGATTTTGCCCACCTCGACCTGAACCATCCCAGCTTCAACATCGTTTTAAACTCCCGCGGGGAGTGGAACGTGGGAAAGCTGATGCGGCAAAGTGGTGTGACCGCGCCCATCGGCGCGCCGGCGGGCGGGAAACCTGTCGTGGCGGCGGAGCAATTGGATCTGAAAGTGGATGACGCCCGCATCAACTTCCAAGTCGGCCCCAACAAAAAACCATTTGCCCTGACGGACGTCCAGGCGCGCTTGCAAGTTAATCCCGCTCAGCGTCGCGTGCAATTCCGAATCACCGCCAGCCCGGTGCGGTCGGACCTCACGATTCCCACCCCCGGTCCGGTCGAGGCCAATGGCACCTGGGCGCCCGGAGCTGATTTAGGGGGTCCCATCGATGCCCGGCTGAGTATACGAGGCGCCTTGCTTTATGACTGGATTCCAGTCATCACCGGCGAGAATCCCCAGGTCTATGGCGTGATCGATTCCGACGTCCGCCTGACCGGATCGTTGCCCGATCTTATTGTGGAGGGAGACACTCGCCTTACGCAACTCCATCGATGGGAGGAACTCCCGCCGTCTGATCCCATGCCGTGGACAATCCGCTTTCGCGGCCGGGTGGTGCGAGGACGTGAACGTGTGCTGGTGGAAAGCCTGGAAGCTTCCTTTGCGGATTCGCACTTGCACCTTTCCGGTTCGGTGGACAATTCCCAATCCGCCCCGCAGCTCGACTTGGTGATGTCGCTGGAGCGCTCGCGGCTGGAGGATGTGCTGGCGACCGTTCGCCGCTTGTGGCCGAACGCCGGGTCTTGGAACTTGAAGGGTAGGTTCGACGCGATGCTGGCCATTCAGGGCCCATGGCAGGAGCGGCGTTACGGCGGTTTTGTGGGCGCGCGGCAGGTCAGCCTGGAGACGACTGCGGGTTCGTTCCCCCTTTCCGAGATTGCCGTGCGCATCAATAACCGTGGGGCGATCCTGGCACCGGTGCAAATCACCCTGGCTCCCCGCGTGGCCTTGTCGGCGCAGGGCGCGATTGATCGTACGAATCTTGGACCTCGGTATGAGGTACAGCTTGCGGCCAAGGGCGTGTCGTTACACGACGCCCTATCATTTGGGCGCGGGCTGGGCATTCATGCTTTTCAAGGGATTGACGCCACGGGCTCCGCCACCGCCTCCGTTCATCTGGCCGGCTCTGCCTGGCCGCTGGCGCGTCCGGTCCTGACCGCACGCGCGGAAATGCGGGCCGCGCGTCTGTTGATCCCAGGGCTGACGGAACCACTCAACCTTCCTCGCACCAGCTTGCAAATCAACGGCGATCAAATCACTGCGGACCCGGTGGTCGCGGTTCTGGGGACAAGTGTTTTCAACGCCAAGCTTGCGCATCAGGGCGCGCGGATAAATCCCTGGAAGTTTGACCTGCAAGCGAACAGCTTAAAGCTGGAAGAGGGCGCGCTTTGGTTCGATGCGCTGGGCCTGCGCCGGCCGCTACCCCTGCTGGAACGCCTTCCGGGTATGTCCTCCTTCGCGGCGCGGCGCGAAGCGGCTTCGCAAGTCTTTGGAAGCCTGAATGCCGAAGGGCGATTTGCCACCCCGGCCTTGAGCTATCGCGGCGTAACGCTGAAGGATTTCCAGGGAACCTTTGAAGTCGCGGGCCGCACGATTCGGATGACGACGGCGAAGTTCCGCGCCGATAGCGGCCGCGGCGAGGCCGAAGGCACCGTCGATTTCACCGTGTCGCCTCCTCTTCTTTCCGCCAAGGCATCACTCGCGGGCATCTCCGTGCAGTCCTTGACGGCCCGCCTCCCCGGCCCGGCGGGTGACCTGCGCGGTTCCGTGAACGCGATCGGGAATTTCCAGACGCGCGGCCTGGCGCGCGAGGAACTGGCGGAAAACCTGGCCGGTCAGATGGAGTTGCACGTAAGGGATATTTCCTTTGGGGATTTCGATCCCCTCGGAACCTTGGCGCAGCAGGCGCATTGGGGGAAGCTCGAACCCGCGCGCAGCCCGGTGACGGCCCCCCCGGCAACGCTGAAAATGGAAATCCGCGATCGCCGCTTCATCCTGAAAACCACGGCGCTTGACCTGAGCGGAGCCGGCTTGCAATTCAACGGCGCTTACGCCTGGGCCGGAGCGCTGAACCTGAACGTGCGTGCTGACTTGCGGCGGCTTCGCCGCCGCTGGCTTGTGCGCATAGACGATCCCCAACCCACTGCGCGCCCCGCGGAGGTTCGCTTGGGCGGGCCGATTGACCATCTCGTGGTCAATCCGCAGGAAGGAGTCGCGAGCGTGGAAAAGAGTCGGGGGGGCGGAGTCCGGTAACCTC
>Ga0326727_10009011_pt1 | contig 24911 bp, 28 predicted proteins | sample MB2enrmetagenome_FD_207643 | JGI IMG/M metagenome (GOLD analysis project Ga0326727, IMG submission 207643) | Lab enriched peat soil microbial communities from McLean, Ithaca, NY, United States - MB29MY | ecosystem: Environmental > Terrestrial > Soil > Wetlands > Peat | place: USA: New York... | reverse complement strand
TGCACGGATCGGGGACCCGACAACCGAGGACCAGCCGGTGCTCTTGGCAGCGCTCTCCGGGCCCCAGAGCTCCCCGGATATCTATACGTCAAAGTGGGGATCGTTTCTCTCCGGGTATGCCCCGGTCAGGGATTCGAACGGCACGGTTGTCGGTATCCTTGGGGTGGATGAGACTGCCGATTTCGTCAACCAGTACGAGTATGCCAATGTCTTCAATCTCGTGGAAGTTACGTGAGGACCTGCGTTATCGGAAATGAGGTATCGATGAGGGAGGAGGCGTCCGGCTGGTCCACGGCAGGGTGACGGGCTGTCGGCTCATTCGTTCACCCGTGGGGATCACCGGACCACGGGGCCGGAGGGTGTTTTGCGAGGGCCGGGGTTTAATCGATCAGCAGGAGCTCCATAAGCTCCGGGTGCCCCTCGACCGGGAACCGGATCGGCATGCCTGCTTTCTCCGGCAAACGGGCAGATCTCTCCGTACTATGATGGCCCGGAGGAATCGGCGGCCACCCTGCAACAGGACCTGAGGGGGTCTGGGGCAAAACAGATTACTTACGTTCGTCCCCGCCAATCCTGCCTTCCAGGGTAATTTGTTTTCGCGGGCTGATTATCATAGGGATTTGCGTATCATATTTACCGCCCACTTCTTTAGACATTGATGAAGCGAATCGTGGCGGAACCGCCATCTGGATTTTGACATCATATTTGCCCATAGGTACTCCTCCTTTCTTTGTCAGACATAAAACCCGAGCGAGATCAATATCAATCCCAATATGAGGCAGGGGAGCATAATATCGAAAATTGCTGCCTTGCTGAATAATATTTTTTGATTTCGCTCTATATCATCCAGTAATTGCGCTTTTAGTTCTATTATTCCAACGCCTTTGGGGAAGGTATCATAATCGATAAAAAACTGACCTGCAGCACCTACGTAAAAATTACGCGTAAAATAGCCGGTTGCGCCAATGATCATGCTGATAATTATGACTGCAATGCCAAGAATAAAAAGATTGAATATCTTTGCATTCACTGCGGCAAACATAATAAAACTCAGGATCACCCCGTCTACGGAGATAATCTGAGCGAATTTCGTATCGAGGTTATTCACATAGGATATCAGATTTTTGTGCCTGTCAAACAGATGTTCGAAGATGATTTTATCCTCTTCATTAATGTCCGTATAATTTTTCTTCGGTGGATCGGGTGAAGCTGCCATAATAATATATATTATACTATAAAAATATTTCTTGCTCCCTGCTCTGCCAGCCTGGCAGGGGGATCCATTCAAGTGCAATGCGGGAGAGTTCTTTCTATGGCATCGCTCGCTCGTCCGGGTTCCACTGCGATCACCTGGTGTGACCGCACGGATGCCCGTACAGGTTCGCTCTCCTTTCCCGGGCAACATGAATCGCACAGGAATATTTCCCAATCATGAACGAATCCGGAGACAGCACACTCCCATGAAAAACATTATTCTCATCGGCATGCCCGGCGCCGGGAAGAGCACCGTGGGCGTCATCCTTGCAAAGACGCTCGGGATGAAATTTGTCGATACCGATATCGCGATCCAGGAACGTGCCGGCCGGCTCCTGCAGGAGATTATCGACACTGACGGACCGGATGCGTTTCTTTTGGCCGAGGAGGCAACCATCCTCTCCCTCCACTGCCGTAACTCCGTCATCGCTACCGGAGGCAGCGTGGTTTTTTCGAAGGAAGCGATGGCCCACCTCAAAAAAGAGGGTGTTGTCGTGTACCTGAAGATCTCCTGCGAGGAGATGGTCCGCAGGCTCAATAACATCACAACGCGGGGCATTGTCCTCTTTTCTGGTGAGAGTCTTCCCGATATGTATCACGAGAGGGTCCCATTGTACGAGAAGTATGCCGATATCACGGTCGACTGCGAAGATGAGGACTTCGAGGAGGTTGTGGGGAAGGTGATCGGGGAGATCGAAAGGTTCCGGGCATAGGGGGGAAGACCCAAAGGGATCAAAACATCCGTATTTTATGAGAAGAAAATCCGGGTCAGGTTACTACAGGTCAATGCATTAATATCCTCTTTTACCTATCTATTCTTGGAGAACAAAGAGGCGACCGGAATGGACATCTACGAGCTTATCGCTGCAAAAAAACCGGACATTCTTGCACTCGCGGATCGGTTTGCCGTAAAAAATGTCCGGATCTTTGGTTCGGTCGCCCGTCGGGAAGCAACTGGGAAAAGCGATATTGATTTCCTGGTGGAATTCCCCAAGGGCACGTCGCTTCTTACCCATGCTGCATTCCAGCGGGAACTCTCAGAACTGCTCGGGCGGAATGTCGATGTCGCATCAGTGAACGGGATCCATGAAAATTTCCGCCGGACTGTGATGCAGGAAGCCGTGCCCTTATGAGGTCCGACCGCGATCGTCTCCGCGATATTCTTGACAGTCAATAAGATCGAAAGAAAACTTCCGGACTCCCGGGACGATTTTGCCCGGTCTGAACTGGTTGTCGTATGGACATTGTACCATATCCAGATCATCGGAGAAGCGGCAAACGGTATCTCCCCGGACTTCCAGGAAACTCATCCGGCAATTCCCTGGAAGGATATTATTTCCATGCGGCATCTCCTGGTGCAGTGAGTATTTCGGCATCGATATCGATGAAATCTGGAATACGGCAAAACATGATCTGCCGCGGCTGGGCAAAGAGATCCAGCGGATTTTGAAACAGTAAAAAAGCACCGGCAGGGAAAGAGTGGGGGATTTGAGGGGTAGCGGCCAGCCTCTCATTTACCGGGACCCTTTTCTCATACGCCCAAAGAACAGAAGTACCACAGCCACTCCGGTTATTGTTATTAACGATGTAAAGCCCGGGATTGTTGGCGGCTCGCTTTCCGCATAAATGGTGGTATTGAAAAGACTGGTGCCGCTAAAATGCCATTCCGCCTTGTTGCCATTGACGGTTGTCGCGGTGGTATTGATAATGTTTCCCGGCATCTGCAGGTAATAATCCACCGTGATCCCGGAGAGCATCGTCTGCATCATTTCCTGCTGTTCTGCTGCGCTGAACATCGGGGCGAACGGCGTCGGGGTTATTTCAACCTGTTCGTAACTCTTAAGCGTTGTATTATACACCCACTTCGTCGGTACCGGGGTAGGGGTTATCATAATCACTTCATAACTCTGGGACGCCGCATTCCACACCGTCACCGACGTAGGAGCCGGCGTTGGTGTCGGCATCACCAGAGTTGGTTCGGTCCCTATCCCGGTATACGCCTGCATTGCCTGTGGTGAATAAAAGGAATTATCCTGGAAAACAATATTATTGCCATCTTTCTGGATGCTTATTTTGGAATCCGCAGGAGGGGAATAGGTATCCGACCGGGTAAGCGAGATCGTTACCGTGTTGTTCTGGGCATTCACTATCTCATTGTAGTCTACATTCTCTGTGCCAAGAGACTTTGAGAGATTTTCCTCGACGGCATCTTTTACCGAATCGAATCCTTCGTGTTGTGCTGCCAGATCGAGAAGAGCATACGTCTGGCAATCCATGGTCATGTCATATTCGGCACTGGAAATCTGTGCATCATTGTTAACGGTGAATTTATTAGTGATTGCAAGGTTCAGGCACCCGGCCGTCAGGACAAAAACGAGAATGCTGCACACAAGGACAATGATAATTCCGGTTCTTTTCATAAAAATGAATTTATTTAAGCCAAAATAAATCTTCCTAAATGAATCTTCGGGGAGAACTGTTCCCGGCCAAAAGACCGGCGGACTCAAGGATGCCGTCATCCGGAATTTTGAGATCATCGGAGAAGCAACAAAGAACCTGCCGGATCTTTTAGAGAACGCTTCAAAAGGGGCTCACCGCCCCACAGCCAGCGTGGGCTGGGGCCCGGGATGACGGTATAACAGCAGACTTCTAAAAAAAATGGAGTTACTGGGGGAAGTACTGCGAGAGGAAGACCAAAACCGGGGCGCATACCACAATATGGTGACTGAGAACGTCGATGAACTGCTGGTAATAGAAAAGATATTCACATGTTTTCTGCGAGTCTTCCAGTTTTTTTATCAGCTGGACCAGGTCCCTCTTGCGTTCGCTCTCCGGAATTTCCTCATCAAGAAAAAGACGGGCCCCGGCAAAGTCATTGATCACAGCCTTCTTACCACTACAGATACTGGCAGCCATGAATTTTACTGATATTATATCCTATTAATATTTTACCCGAAAAGATACGGCCATCACCCCGCACAAAAACAGGGGTCATGCGGGAAGAAAGGTGATCCTGCCGATTCACGGTGGATTTTTCAGAGAACGCTCATCGGGGCTGTCGCCCCTCGCCGCGTGGGCTAGGCCCCCCGGGGTTTAGTACATCGAAACAACGATGACCCATGACCGATATCTGTCTATTATGGAATCGTTTGATCTTTCAGATTTCAAAATGATCCCGGAAAAGCGGCCGGGCAGACCGTGATGCACTGCCATTGCCATGTGATCCCCCGGTATGTCGGGGATGTCCGGGATCCAAGGGGCGGGGTGCGGTGAGTTTTGCCGGGGAAGAGGGAGTGTTGAATGGTCCAAGAAATTTCCCTAAAATGGATGAAAAAACAAATTGACGAGTCCAATAGAGGAGCATCACGGAACCGGAACCTCTACCCGATCCAGGAACAGGCAACCCAGATGGAGATCTGGGAATCTGTCAACTGCACGTGTACCGCGACGTGCAGGTGCAGGAAATCCGGGTGCACTTCTCACTGGAAGCTCAGATCTGGGGTAACTGCCGACCAGTTCCGGTTTGCATTCCTGAGAACATTTGTCGATCGCTGCGAGCACCTGAACCTGCTCAAGGCACTGGAAAGAGATGAAAAAGAGTACCCGATCAGCCGGTATAAAGAAGCATATGCGGTCCTGAAATCAATTGATGACGACTGGGACGATCTCTCCCGCACTGCTGCTGCCTACAACAGGACCCTCTTTTGCGATGATTGGGATAAAGATGCCTTCCGGGATGAGTGGCAGGGCATTAAGGTAAAAACGGGAATCTACCACGCGAAAAAGTTCTGTCTTCTCCTGCCGGATACCTGTGTCCCCTATGATACCCGGGCTCTTGGCAGGATACTGAAATGCCTTGGCCTCTCCCCACAGTCTGATTACTATTCGCTGCTTGTGGCAATGCGGGAGAGATTTTTGCCCCTGTTGGAGGACGATAAAGTTACGCTTTCCTCGCTGCGCAGGCTCGATGACCCGGGGAAATGTCTTAAGTTTAATTCATTATTTGTTTCATTTCCGCGACTGTGTTTTGATTATGGGCCCGGGTATCTACCGGCGGAGCGACAGGTCAGTTTTGTGCTGGACAAGTGTTTTTACAATCCAAAGGAGTCAGCGGAGGTTAAGCGGGAGGAGGTCTTTTAGAGGACGCTCATCTGGGCTCCGCCCCTCGCCGCGTGGGCTAGCCCCCAACCGTTACAATTCGCCTATGTAAGTGTGACATATATTTAGTATTAGATGGAATAACTTTCAATATGGCTAAGAGCCGGAATTTAAACTACATCGATATTTTTGCGGGATGTGGTGGGCTCTCACTTGGATTACACAACGCCGGATGGAGAGGCCTTTTCGCAATAGAGAAAAACCCGATGGCATTCGAGACATTACATCATAATTTGATCGTAAAAAAAGATCACTTCGATTGGCCATCATGGCTCCCGATCCAGGCTCATGACATTAATGTGGTTTTGTCCGAACACCGGGATGAATTGAAATCCCTTGAAGGTAAAGTGGATCTTGTGGCAGGGGGACCACCTTGCCAGGGCTTTTCATTCGCCGGGCGGAGATGGGAACACGATGAACGTAACAAATTAGCAGAATCCTATGTTAATTTCATAGGCCTCGTCAGGCCGAAGATCCTGTTTTTTGAGAATGTCAGGGGATTTACTGCACCATTCATCAAGAGATCCACTCAAGGGAATACGTACTCAAAAATTGTCACGGACAAGCTTGAAACCCTCGGGTATACTGTGAAATCTGAAATAATTGATTTCTCCGAATTTGGCATACCTCAACGGAGACGACGGTTTATCCTTGTCGGAGTTAATGAGGGAGGAGATGCACAACAATTTTTTGAAAAACTGCATCAGGCCAAAAAATCCTTCCTTAAACAAAAAGGTCTTTCTACAACAACAACGGCCATTGAGGCATTATCCGATATCGAACGTAACCATGGTGAGTACCCCTCACCAGATTCGGATCATTTCAAAGCCGGGGTGTATGGTAAACCGGATACAAACTATCAAAAATTGATGCGGTTGAATTATTTTCCTGAATACCCAGATAGCCATAGGTTTGCAAACCACAAACCTGAAACTATTGGGCGCTTCCAGATGTTTCTTAAAAATTATCCGCGGAATAAGAATGTTGCAGCGATGTACCGGCAAAATGAGGATTACAAAAAAAATTGCCTTATACTTCTGGATCCTAATCTGCCTAGTCCCACATTGACAACCCTTCCTGATGATTATATCCATTATTCTGAAGCAAGAATCCTTACGGTAAGGGAGTTCGCCCGGCTTCAATCCTTCAATGATTGGTACGAATTCAAGGAAAAATACACAACCGGGGGAAAATTAAGGAAGTCTGAAGTACCTCGATATTCCCAAGTAGGAAACGCAATTCCTCCCTTGTTTGTTGAACAAGCCGGCGTAACCTTAAAGGCGCTGATTTAAATGACAGAAACACTTGAGTTCAAGATCAGTTCTGGATTGAAAAATATAATTGGCAAAGAACTCATTGTGAATGATCTTATTGCGATTTTCGAACTAGTTAAAAATTCATATGATGCCTATGCAAAATCTGTCAAAATTGTATTTATAAATATCAAAGAGGAAAATCGGGATAAAGGTTCCAAAATCCTAATTATTGATGATGGACAGGGAATGTCAAAAGAAGACATAAAAAATAAATGGTTATTTGTGGGGTACTCTGAAAAAAAAGAGTTGGAGAACTTTAACAATAAACGGAAGGATTATAGGGACAAGATCCAAGAGAAAAGAATTTTTGCCGGTGCGAAAGGTATTGGTCGTTTTTCCTGTGATCGGTTAGGTAGGGAATTGACAGTATATACAAAAAAGGAAAGAGAGAATAACATCCACCGATTGGATTTAAATTGGAATAAATTTGAAGAAGACCAAGAACGAGAGTTCCAGACAATTGATGTAAATTATTCAAATGTTGATACAGTCCCAATTGAGTATTTTCCAGTAGGGGATTTTACCAATGGCACAATCATTGAGATGTCTTCATTAAATGATGTGTGGGATAAGAAAAAATTATTACAACTAAAAAAATATTTGCAACGCCTTATTAACCCATCAAACACAGGAAAAGTACCTGAGATTGAGGTTTCTTTAATTGCACCTGAATTTGAAAAAGAAGACAAAGAATCAACGAAGGGAGATTTTGACATTGTTAACGGGATAGTTAGGAATATTGTTTTCGAAAAACTGGGAATCCAAACTACCGAAATTGAATGCTCAATTGATGCAAAATCCGAAAAAATCATTACGTCATTAAATGACAAGGGCACCTATATATTCAGACTGGAAGAAAAAAATGAATTCCCTCTTTTGAGTAATATTGGGATAAAACTTTTTTATCTAAATCCGGATGCAAAAAGGACATTCACTAAACTTATGGGCATCCAACCAGTTCGATATGGCTCGATTTTTCTATACAAAAATCGTTTTAGGATTCATCCTTATGGGGACGAGGGGGATGATTGGTTGGAGCTTGAAAAAAGAAAAACTCAAGGTTATGCCAGATTCCTCTCGAACCGTGAGTTGATGGGCCGCATCGAAATTATAGGAATACAACCAGATTTTAAGGAAGTATCAAGCCGTGATGGTGGTGTCATCAAAAACCAGAATTTTTCCCAATTAACCGATTTTTTTATGAAAAAAGCGTTAAGACGATTGGAAAAATATGTGGTTGAAGCATTAGAATGGGATGCAAAACCTAAAGATCCCGACGAAATAAAAAGAGATAGCTTAAATTTAATTAATGAAATTGTTGGGCAAGTGAAAGATCCAGATAAGAAGATAGATTATAACCCGGAGTTACTCCAGATTTTCCAGAAAAAACAAATTGAAAAAATACCCCAGTTAATTGAAAATATAGCTGCAACAAGTTCTTATATTGCGAATCCTGAGGCAAAACAAAATGCAACACGCCAGATTAAATCATTAAAAACCGCATTTGAAAAGTATGAACTTGTCCAAAGGGAAAAAGAGCGGGAATTAGAAGTTACGCAAAAGAAATCACTTTTCTTAGAGAAAGCTGTTTCTACGGATAAGGAAATACTCATCAATCTTAATCATTCGATTAAAATTACCACTTTTGTTATTGAAAAATTAATAAAAGAATTAAATGAACAGATCAAAAACAAAAAAGACATAAATGAAATTGTTTCTCTTATTGATGAAATTAATTTGGAAAACCAAAAAATTAGGATTTTATCAAGTTATGTAAGCTTTGCAAATTTTGATACGAAAGTTGAATCCATAACCAAAGATATCGTATTGTATATAAGGGATTATATCGAGAAAATTGCAGCTCGCGGCAAAGACATTCAAATCGAGGTAATTAATAGCAATCTCGAATTTGTTAAAAAATTTAAGCCTTTAGAATTATCAATTATCTTAGATAACCTTTTTGACAATTCAAGAAAAGCCGGTGCGACAAGGATAAAGGTTTTGTTTAAAAAAGATAATGAAAAACTTCACGTATATATTTCAGATAACGGAAACGGTATGGAGGAGACTGCGAAAAAATTTATTTTTAAAAGAGGATTTACACTGACGGATGGATCGGGAATTGGACTATATCATGTGAGAAAATTGTTAGAATCTATTCACGGTCAAATCAGATTTGTCGATAACAGCGTAGAAGGATTAGAAAACGGTGCATGTTTTGAGATGATTTTTGAATGAAGCCTATTTTTACAATCCTTTGGATAGAAGACAAAGACTTTGTTATCACATCTCAGATCCCAACTATACAGAAATTCTTAGATGAGTCAGGATATGAACTAAAGTTGATGAAAGACAATGAAGGCGATAAGTATAAGGGAATACTTGAAAACGAGCCAATCATCGATGTAATTGTGACGGATTACAATATTTCTGAAGATGTTAAGGGAATCGATGTAGTGAAATTCGTTCGGGAGAAGAAAAAATTAACAGATATCCTCTTTTATTCAGTTGTTGATGATATTTTCAAAAAAGGTAAAATTTTTAGTGACATGGGACATTTCGGGTTAGTTCAAATCTGCCAAGGAAAAGATGTCGAAAAACCCCTGAAAGAACTAATTCAAAAAAATTTACAACGATTGGAAGATATCGTTTTTTTAAGAGGTTTTGTAATTTCAAGATCCGTAGACTTGGAGATTAAAATGAACGACGTTTTTTCCTGTTATTTTAAAATAAATCCCGATCTTAAAGAGGATTTCCATAATTTTATTTTAGAGAGCAGCTATGTACCGTTTTTTGGAAAAAGTAAATGGCTTAGCCAAATCCTGAAAAAGAAAGGATTTACCAATGATCCAGAATTAATAGGATTGCTCACGCAAGTTCAATGGATAGCGGAACAAAGGAATTTGTTGGCCCACTGTAAAAGAGACACCAAGATTCCAAATATTCTCGTATCTTCCGGTAAAACTGAGGTGTTTGATAAAAACCGTGTAAATGAAATTCTAATCAAAATTGCTGCTTGTGAATCGAAAATTGAAAAACTAATTGCAAAATGTAATAATTAATTAAAAATCTGAAGGAACGCTTCACTTTTTTAGGATCTTACATACAACATTTTTACATTTTATAATATCGTTTAATATGTCTTCTTCCCAAAAATGAATGATAGTCCACCCTTGTTCATTTAAAAGATTATCATTTCGTCTGTCCCTTTCGATATTTTTCTGTATTTTTTTTTGCCAATATGGTGTCAATCTCCCGTTCCACTTATCAAAATCCTTCCCATGCCAAAAATCGCCGTCACAGAAAATTGCAACCTTGTATTTTGTAAAAACGATATCAGGTTTTCCAGAAAGTTTCGCATTTACCCGGTAACCACGGATCCCTTCTTTCCAAAGGACCTTACGAAGCATAAGTTCAATCTTCGTATCTTTTCCTTTAATGGAGGCCATTATCTTACTACGTTTTTCCGGTGTGAAGATATCAACCATGGATTACCATAGTCCTGTTCTATCGTACACCTAAAAAAAGTTAGCAACGTAATTGTCGACTATAGTCTGCGATAGGCATTAACCCATTTTCACTCAATCATCCATTCAGACACGAATGGACAAAGAAGAAATTTTTGGCAAAATACTGCAAGACGAGCGGAAAGCCAAAAAGATATCCCAAGAAAAACTTGCGAAACTCACCGGCCTCGATCGGACATTCATTAGTCTCATTGAAAATGGCAAGCGAAGCCCAACGTTCTCAACCATTTTGAAAATTTGTTCAGCCCTCGAAATTGATCCCTCAGAACTTTTCTCGATTTACGAGAGGAAGGATCCGGATTACTCCGTGAAGAAAGGCGGGAAACATGGAAAGTAAACGGGAAATTCCCCGGTTCAAGATTCCTACCAACATTACCCGCGAGCACATTATCCAAGCGATCAAGCAGATCGATGAGACCGGATATCCGGAGAAGAACGAGTCCCGGAAATATGACCTCATCTACAACGATAAGCCCTATCCTCCGAAGATCATCCTTTCTTTGGCGAGCAAGTTCGCTACCGGATCGGTGCTCGACGTTTCAGAATTTTCCGGGGGCGAACAATTCGCCAATAAATTCCTCAAAGAGCGGGATTTCAAAATCACCTTAAAAGAAGATCCCGAAGTCGATTTTGAATACTCGTCCCATTCCTGGACGATTATCTCCGATACAGTCGCAGAAAAAAAGATGGACAAGTCCTCGTTCAAGCACCACGGGACCGGGATCCCTGTGAACATCCGGCCGTTCTTCGGTATCGAGTCAATGAAAGTCGGCGAGAGAGAAGAAGTCATTCTGTCGCACGGCGTCCTCAACTATGCGGCCCACGTTGAGATGGTAAATGAGAAGAACCCGAGGACCCGGCTTCTCTGGAGACAAGATCTCCAATCGTTCATCCAAAACAAGTTCCCCACTTGGTCGAAATATTTTGATTCCCATACAAAGCCCAACAGTTCGACACCCATATTGAAACTCGTCAAGACGCCATCCAAGAACGCTTACCGGATAATTTTCGAGGACATCAAGCGGTCTTCTGATACCTTCGTTATGGGGAATGTGTATTCGCGGGAGGAACTCAAAGAGCAATTCAAAATTTCCGATGCTTCCATCAACAACGGCATCTTCAAGCCCAAGGAATTTTCATCCGTTTGGCTCTTTGTCACGGAAGAAAAAACACCGGACCGGACACAATATAAGGATTATTTCGACGGTTTTTCACTCCAATTCGAAGGCCAAACACAGAAAAGAACGGATCATTTGATCACCAATCATGAGATAGACGGGAACGAAATCCTTGTATTCTACAGAAAAAAGAAGAACGAATTCCCCAATTATGGGTTCAAATACCTCGGCCGGTTCTTTTATAGGACGCACAAACCGGGAAAAACCTCCTCTGATCCCACACGATTTGTCCTGTACCCGTTGGACGCATCGACCGATTATGAGGATGATGCAGATGGGGTTTCCGATCCGGCATCCACTCCGCAAACCGAGGGCAAGGAGAAGACCAGAATCCAGACATACTACGAACGCAACCGGAAACTACGGGCCCTGGCGATCAAAATCCACGGGACGAAATGTGCGGTGTGCGGTTTCGATTTCGGGGAAAAATACGGTCCTGTTGGGGAAGGCTATATCGAGATCCACCATCTAGTTCCCCACGCGTCGATAAAAAAGGAACATGGCGTCGATCCTCAAAAAGACCTGATACCGGTCTGTTCTAACTGTCACCGGATGATCCACCGACCGGGGGATAAATGGTTAACAATAGAACAGATGAAAAAAGTGATCAAGAAAGATTCCCCGTAAGACATTTCGCAGGGTAAGCCCACGCGGCACGGGGGCAGCGCCCCCGTTTGAGCGTCCTCCTGATCCCCAAAATACGCCCGTAAAACCGTCCGATTGCCCTCCTCAAAAATCCGTGCTCATATATCCCTCTATTCCCCAAAATAAGCCCAGATTGAGCTCCATATAATACCCATTAGAGCTCAATAGCGGCCCAGAGAAGGCCACTTTTTTCATCCTCAACCAAAAACCCATCCGGACCCAAAATCGGGCCTCAAAACGCTTCTATGAGATCGTTTATTTCGTCCGATTTCCAAAATAAGGCAAATCTGATGTTATTTAAAAACGGAGCCCGATTTGGGCTTGTTTTCGATGTATCAAGAGGTAATCGGAGCCCATATTGAGCCCGGATTGGATGAGGTCGGGTACAGGGGGATCCTGGTAATGACGTTTCCTGGGGATCAATCCGCCGTTGTTCCTTTCGGCGATCCTCTTTTCGGACTCGAACATAATTCTTTTGCGATACTGAGTATGGCGCAATGATTGTCGAAAAACCATGCACACGCTTTCCCGCTGCATGGGATTTCGATAAGCAATCCCTCAGAATTGACTGCTGTTCCGAATTTCAGGGGGCAACTTTTCTGTGATGGCATAAAGAAGCATCAGTTTTGATCTGATGAATCTTTCTTGCGTGAATCTTTTTTACGTACCGGAAAAGATTCTGTTCGGACTAACCGGGCGCAATCGGGAACGGGTCTTGGCGAGAATATACAACAAATTGTAAACAGCAGATCCCGTGCCGGGACACGAAGCGAGTACCCTTGCACACATGCAAAAAAAGATCCCGGAAAAACAGTTCAGCACGGCACGGCAGATCCCGGCACGTACCGCCGGACATCCACCTGAGCACCGCTCTTTGCCATGCGCCCGGCAAGCGCCATGATATCGCGGGCGACCTGCTCGTCCACGTAATCCTCGCCGCAATTGGTGCAGATCCGGGCTGGAACCTCTTTGACCACAAGGGTCATCCCGTCCCGTTCGAACGTGACCGTTGTTGTCCCTTCACGGGTAGTCCCATGCCGGCAGATAACGCACTTCATGATTTCCTCCTGGTAAAATTTTCTGACCAGACCACCGGGTCCGGTTCGTATGCTGTGATAACAATTGCCTCACGGTCTACATTATTGTATGCCATGACCACAGGGAGAGGCCGGTGGTTCACCACCCCGGATACAAGACAGCTGGCATAGGGCTGATCCTCCCGGATAATCCTCTATAATAGTGCCACACTTCAGCAGCCCAATGATTTCTCCATCAGAGATCTGCCGCAAAAACATTTGCCTGAGGGCATGGATACGAAATATGAGCCGGTCGTGTACCGGAAACTGTTTCTTTGCAGCATCTTTTTTCATGCCCTGACATCTCCCATCCATGGTTGCCTGCATGAACCATGTAGGTTGTGGTTACCCCAGTCTCCTCCCTTTCACATTTCGTCTCCCAAACGTTCCATCCCTGAAAGTATTCAGCAACCTTTAAATCGAATCCCGTTCTTCAAAAGATAGTCGTACCATGGAGCAGGCAGAGATCGAAGCGGCAATCGAGGCGTTTGAACCATTCCGGCACACCATTGCGCTGATTAAATGCCGGTGCATGGTCTTCGAGTACCTGTTCTCCGCTCTCATGGCAAGCTGGTCCATCCAGAGATATCCCCAGCCGGCCGAACACGACTATTATTACGAGACCGAGGGAGTGCTCGGCTACGCCGGGCGTGTGGTCCCGCCTCTCTTCGAACTTTCGCCCTTCTTTTCAGATGTGAGCTAAGCCGCCGGAGCCCGGACGAAAACACCGGCAGGATGCTTTGGGGAAATTTTCTGCACGGGCACGAACGGTGCCGTTTCGTGAGAATAGTTCCCCGGTATGCTGCCGGTAGCTTCCCGGGTCCTGCGGTCTTTTCTTTTCGGGCGTGATGCTGGTACGGTACACCCGTGTCCGGCATCTTCGCCCTTTTTGCACGTCCTTTGAATACGTTACAAAACCAGCAACGAGGAATCCCTCATGAGAAAACCCTTCATCGTCACCAGTACTTACAGGTGGTTTGTTACCGGGAGTTCCCGGCTTTTCCGGAAATGGCAGGAGAACGATAAAAAACAAAGACCGGGCGGCGGGAAGAGCCGGGCCGGCATGGTGGGTAATTCCCCGGGAGGTGCTGCATGATCGGGACAAGCGCCGGCCTGCTCGAGTTCCAGGCGCTCCTGATCCTCAAGTCCTTTGCCATTCACGCCCTTCCCGCACGGGCGGTCGGGCTTCCGCGGTCGTTCTGCGATATCATCGGCGTGATACAGGACGGGATGTTCGTCGGCGTCAGGCTCATACGGTCGTGCTCTTTTCCCCTGACCCCGGAGGAGGCCCACTGGTGCTACTGGCCCGAGATCGAGATGATGAAATCCTGCTGCCCGGAAAAACCTGTCCGGCTCGAACTCTGGCTCGCCTTCTCCAACGAACGATGGCAGTTTTTTGAGATTTGCGGAGACGATGTCCGGGAGGTGACGCATGCCTGCCCGCCCTGACCGGGCCATATCCCTGTCCCGGGTCCCGTCGGTCCCCCTCTTCCTGATCCCCAAAGTGATCCAGGAGCAGATCAAAAAGAAAGGCACCTCGGTCTTCTCCATCTTCGTGCAACGCAGGCTTCACCACCAGTACCGGGTCCGGGTCGAGACGTTCTTCGAGCATTCCCGCCGGGCACGGCAGGATAAAACGCAGGAACCGGAATCCACCGTGCAGGACGTGCTGGATGTCTGACCCCCGCACAACGCAGCCGGCGGTGGTGAACCATGGACGGCCTGCTCCGTGACGCAGTTTCCCTGCTGATCGCCCCCGGTCAGGTCGCCGAGGTCCGGGCGCTCTCCGACCAGCACACCCATTCCGGCTACTTTTCCGATCCTGAAGCGCTTATCCGTGCCGTTGAGCCGCTCGATGCCGACACCTCTGTTCTGGGAATCTATGTTACACTGAACGTGGTGAACCCGGCGCTCCTTTCCCGGCGGGCAAACCGGATCAAGATGCGCCTCTCCCGCCACGATGCAACCACCGGCGACGCAGATATCCTGCGCCGGCGCTTTCTTCCCATCGACATCGACCCGAAGCGCCCGAGCGGGGTATCGAGCACCAATGAGGAACACTCGCTCGCCCTCGCAAAAGCCGGCGAGATCGCCGGGTGGCTCGCATCGCTTGGTTTTCCCGAACCGGTCAAAGGAGACTCCGGCAACGGCGCCCACCTGCTCTACCGTATCGACCTCGCGAACGATGAACCGTCCACTGCCCTTGTCAAAGGCTGCCTTGCAACGCTCGACGCACTCTTCTCCGACGACCGGGTGAGCGTGGACACAGCGAACTTCAATGCCTCGCGCATCTGGAAACTTTATGGGACCATCTCACGCAAAGGCGACGATACCAAAGAGCGCCCGCACCGGAGGAGCCGGGTCGTTTCGGCCCCTGCTGACCCGGGAGTCGTGAGCCCGGAATTGCTCCGGGACCTTGTGGCACGGCTGCCGGAAGAGCCGCACGAAGACCCGCAGGCTGCACCAGCGAAGGGGACCGGTTTCGAGCTCCGGCGCTGGCTTTCGGATCACGGGCTCGGCGTCCATAGCGAGAAACCGTACAGGGGCGGTACGCTCTTCGTGCTCGACGAGTGCCCGTTTTCCTCGGCCCACAAGGACGGGGCGTTTGCGATACAGTTCCCGAACGGTGCGGTCTTTGCCGGCTGCAAACACACCTCCTGCGGCGGGGGAACGCAGCGGTGGCAGGAGCTCCGGGAACGGTTCGAACCGGGCCGGGCTGCGAAGCAGGAATCCTTTATCCAGAAGCAGCGGGAGTGGAGTAAAGAGCGGGCACAGGCAAAAGCACAACGCGACGGTTCAACGGAACCGGCGCCACAGGTCATACCGGCTTCCCCGGTATCATCCCCACAACCACCGGCACCGCCACCCGGCCCGGAACCGCCGGGGAACCCGGACTATCACGCCCGGGCGCTCGACATCCTCATGAATGGAGACCCGGTGGCGTACATGCTCGCCGCATTCGCACAGGAGCATGTCGGTGACGAGATCCTCGCCCGCTGCATGGTCCTCTCGATGGCGTCGCAGGCGGTAAAAAACTCGGACGGCCTCCATGTCTCGGTCACCGGCGATTCCGGCAAAGGAAAATCGCATGCGTTCAAAAAGATGCTCCGGCAGGTCCCGGCCCGGTACAAGGTCCGGGGCACAGTAAGCAACAAGGCGCTCTATTACATGAAGGATCTCTCTCCCCGCTCGGTGCTGATGAGCGACGATACCGAGCTCTCGGACGGCATACAGGAGATCCTCAAGGCGGCGACCAGTAACTTCCACGAGCCGATCACGCACACGACGGTGACAAAGGATCTTGCCTGCCGGGTCTGCACGATACCCGAGCGGTGCGTCTGGTGGATCGCAAAGAAAGAAGGGACCGGGGACGACCAGGTACAAAACCGGATGCTCACCTGCTGGATCGACGAGTCCCCGGAGCAGGACTCGCGGGTGCTCGCCGCAAAGCAGAAAAAGGAGAGTATGGCGCCGGGGATAGTGCCGGACGAGACTGACGAACTCCTGACCTGCAAGGCAATCTGGGAGCAGGTTCACGACCAGTCACTCTGGGTGGTGATACCGTTCTCAGGCAGGGTCCGGTTCCACGCGATCAGCAACCGGAGGAACCCCGACATGCTGTACGATCTTATCAAGAGCCACGCGGCGCTCTTTTTTCGCCAGCGCCGGCAGGAGGTCATCATTGATGGGACACTGTGCGTGTACGCGGACAAGGCTGATTTTACGGCAGCAAACGAGGTCTTCACGCTCTTAAACGGCACGGCCGGCGGGCAGGAGACGAAGCTGACCCGGCGGGAGGCCAGCCTGCTCGATGCTATCCGGGAGGCAGACCAGATCGAGTACACCATCCAGGAAATCCAGCGGCTCACGGGCTGGCCGTACTCCACTATTTACCGGTCGCTCAAGGGCTACGACAGCCGGGGGAAAAATTACACCGGGCTCCTGGAAAAGTGCCCGGCGATCTCGTTTACCGACCGGACTATTACCTCGACCGGTGAGGACGGGAACACGGTGCGGCGCCGGACCGAGGCGTACGTGTGGGACCGCGAGCTCTACCGGCAGTGGAATGGAGGAGGGGCATGCTGGCTTGACCCCGGCCCGGATGATGGGGATGATAATGACACAGGGTTGTTTCCAGCATTCCAGCAGGTTTCCAGCATATTTCCAGCAAATGCTGGAAATGAAAACGGTGCGTCCGGTGCGCCCGGTTCCTGCAATGGAGAACAAATTGATAAAAATTTTGTACAAGGATCTGGTTGTTTCCAGCAATCTGGGAATTATGGAGCGGTCTGTGAACCGGATGCTGGTACAGAGCAGTCACTGTATTTTGCTGGAAATGCAGCAAACAACGATCCTGATTCGCAAAAATCCACCGGTTCAGCAAATGAGAAATACCCTGCGCCCGGTTTGGTTCCAGCAAAAACTGGAAACGTGCTGGAAAGTGCTGAAAAGAAGCACCCGCTCCGGAGCATCCGGGCAAAGGACTACAAGAAACTCGATATCCCTGAGCCCAAAACCCCGTGCTTTGTCTGCGGGAAGAAGGGCTCGTGGTTTGTGGAGAAATTTACAAAGGATCGCCGGGCGAGAAAGAAAGAAGAGCAGGACGCCCGGCGGCTGTGCCGGTCGTGCCACGCTGCGGCTGTGAAGGCAGAGCAGGAAGCGAGCGTGTCCCTGCCGGGGACGTTCGATCTCTCCAAAATGAAGCGGGTGACAGCGGATCTCGGGAAATGCCCGGTGTGCGGGGTGGCAAAGGTGGAGTGGATTGAGGAGGAGAGCGGGGTGATGCTGTGCGGAAGGTGTTATGAGAGGGAGAAGGCAAATCTCCGGGATGCTGGAAAGATGCGATGAACGCCGCCGCCCCCGAAGGGACGCCCCCGCGGCGGATCAGGACGGGTAAACCGCACTCGCCCCGCCGTGCCCCGGAGGGGCCCTGAGGCGGGGAAGGCTCGTACTCATTGTGTACTGATTATGTTACTGTCGGGGACGTTCGATCTGTCCTCTATGAAGCGGGTGACTGTGGATCTCAGGAAGTGCCCGGCCTGCAGGGTGACAAAGGAAGAGGGATGTTGTTACCTGATCTTTTTTTCATGTTTTTTTGCGTTTTCAACGAGCAGGTCGAAGTTATCCGTAATCATTTCAATCAATTTTTTGCTTCTATAGGGCATGATGATGGGGAATTTTTTTGAATTAATTTTGCATTGTATCCTGAACCAACGACTATACTTATGATTTCGTCGTATAAATGAAAAATGAAGACGATAGTTAATCCCATCGAGATGGAGGCGAACCATCTCGCTATATCCACCCTCTTTAACTTTAGTTTTATTTATCGTCTTTTCAGAAAATTTTTTGTTAGATTTTATGGGGACACTCATCTCATGGATCCTTCGAATATCAACAATATCGGTTTGATCGGCAAATAATACAATTTCCAAGCCGTTAAGAACTTGTAATTGATTCAATGAATCAATATCATCTGTATTTGTTAATTCGACAATCGAATCGTGCTCACCAATTATTTCGTATGCTTCACCATGAATAAGGAGAAGGAGGAGATTTTCGTTTAGTGGGCAAAAAATCTGAAGACCCGGGGACTGGAAACCCGTTAAATCATTATTTGTAATCTTAAAATAATTATTTTTGACCACGGGAGCGTCACTGGAGATGAAATGCTTCTGAGTTTTGTTCACCAGCAATAATGGTTTTAAATCAGAAATTCCTACGACACCACTCAATGCGGTCCCAATGAAAAATTTGTATAAATTTGGCATTGTAATTTTGAGGGAATCGATGTATTCCGGGGAATATTCTTTGAATTCCTCCCGTCCCTTCATCATGGGTTTGATGTATTTTTTTACAAAAAAATCAACATAATTATCTGCAATCATCCGAGCATCTTTTGTTCTTGCAAACTGAAGGAGAAGGAATGTATGCAGATTGATCCATTCTTCCATGGTTAAACCATTTAGATTCTGCTGTTCGATAATCTTCTTAATTACAGGTGCTTGAACATCTTCAAGTCCTTGTAACATTTTTTCGAACGCAGGATCTGATCCATAGAAATATTTGCCTTGGCACGTCGAACTTATTGGACTTAAAACAACATTTTGGGATCTGAGAATATATACAAATACTTGACTTTGATCCTTTGAAAAATTTCTCAGATAAAATTGAGGAACATAATGTTGTTTTTTGCTATCAGACATATTAGATCTCAAAATTTTCAGTTATTACGAAGCCGTTTCTCTTCGCGTTTAATCAAATTATCATTCTCAATTTCCTTTTCCAACAATACTTGAAATCTTGCATAGATGACCTTATAGGTATCGTTCCGGTGTAAAAATCCTTGAGAAGATACTTCCAGCCATTATTTTTATTTAATCATTTCTGATAACGAATTCTCAACATCTTTTTGGTTCAGTCACGGCTAAGTACCCCAAAGCTCCAATCCTGTTTCACCCAACGGCGCCCGAGGGTGGAGTAAAAGACATGACTGACTTTGTTCAGACAAGTGAAACCAAGCATGCGGTTCGGAAACTTTCGAGCCCGATCGAGGACGTGGCGACGTTCAATACCGTTGTCCAGTCCGTGATCACCACTAACCCCTTCGGGTGTGTATCGTATATGACCGCCGGCGAGAGCCACCCCGCCGTGGAAAAGACCAAGGAAGCGTATACCGCGAAGATCATCTACCAGGACAACGAGGCAAAGATCTGCGGCACAGGTACGCACCGGTTCACCAGCCTTGCCGGGTATAATAACGGTGCAACCGCCATCCTCGCGAATACGGCCCTCACGTCCGCTCACGCGGGCGTACCCGCCCACGACACCGACAGCGACAGCTGGTCCGTGACCGTCAAGTGCCACGATCCCAATGGCGAGATCTACAACATTGTGTTCTCCCGGGACCAGGTCATCCTCACCTCTTATGAATCTGAGGATATCCGCACCAAGGTCGATACCTGGGCCGACAGCGTGCCGGAACTGGCCTGAAAAATCGCCTGACGGCAGAAACCGGGGGAGTGACCGTTCCGGTCACCCCTCTCTTTCGCCGTTTTTCGCGGAGGGCCTTTGAATGGATATCGAATTTTCCGCAATTATTGCCGGGCTCGTCCTCCCGCTCTATCCCCTGCTCTTTGCCATCTACCAGCGGATCGGCAGGTATGATGAGATCGTCGAGGAGTTCAAAAAACTCCGGGACGAGCACCAGAATTACCGGGAGAAGTACCATGGAACCTGAGACCGAAACAAAAGACCAAAAGGTAAAACAGCCGGTCGCAACCGTGACCGGCCTGTACCGGGGCACATTCGCCGGCCTTGTCCCGCTCACGACAACGACCCCGCTGACGCAGGACCAGGTGCGCCGGAACCCAATTTTCTATGAGCTCGACCTGAATCACGAGTACATGGATGAGAACCTGATCATTGATCTGATCTACGACAATCTTTCACCGCGCCGGCTGCCGGACCTGTTCCGGGGTACAGACCTCCCCCGGGGCATCCGGTTCTGGCAGGACTGGTTTACCATCCCGCCCTATGACGAGATGCACGACATTGATGGCCGCCGGGTGTACCCGCGTGCGCCGGGCATCCACACCGTGCAGGTCCGCACAGCCTGCCGGAAGTTTGCACAGATAGGAAGAAGCCGGGATTTTTCACCGGAGAATGGCGGCTCCGTGAGCCCGGTCTTCGAGATCCTGATCGCCGGTGACGATCATGTTTGAGAACGAGACGCAGACCCGGTGCGCCATCTGCGGCACCGGGGTTCTCCTCGGAGCCATCTTTGTCCTCGCGCATTTCCCGGTTATCCTTCTTGTTGTGCCGGTTGGAGTGCTCTTCCTCGGCCTTGTCGCCGACCCGGAGGAGACCCACGCGGTGTGGTACGGGATGCTCAACATCCTCGGCATCTTCGACCTGTCCGTGCTGACGGATGCAGAGCGGGAAAACTACGCCGAAAAACGGCATTACTTCTGGTTCGGCGAGGTCGCGATGGCCTCGGTCCTGGCTGACCTGTTTGCCGTCCCGGTTGGGATCTTCCTTGCCGGCCGGGCGGAGATGACCCTTGCATTCGTCGGCGCTGCGGTCCTCTTCCTGCCGCTCTTCGTCTTCCTGCCGAAGCTGATCCAGCGGGCGATGAAGGCGGATGTGGATGCAGCGATCGGGACGTTCGGCAAGAACGAGCAGGTCAAAAAAGTATTCTGGACTATGTTCGTTTCAATGGCCGGGCTGGTCCTGGCCCGGGTCCTGGACCCGGCGACGGCGCAGCAGGTGGTGGGGGTGATTACCGGGATGGGGGGATAATCCCGGAGTCCCGAGGGTATCACAATCCCCTCATTTTCCCCAACACACGCTCACCGGTTTTTGCGCCGGCCACCGGCGTCCGGTCACTTTCACACCGCTCATGGCCGGATCTTTATCCCCCTCAGTGGGGCACTGATCCGGTGCTATGCAGATTGAGATCCGCAGGGGAATTTCGCTCCAGCCGGGCACGTTCAACGCGGTAGTTGCTCCCGAGAAAGAGATAGTCACCGCCATCAACAGCAACACGGATCTCCAGCGTTTCCTGTTCCTCTACATCGGAGGAAACTACTCCCGGATCCTGTCGGGCATCAACCGGCAGTCCAGGAACTTCGATGTCCGCCGGGCATTCACCGCCCACCAGCTTTTCACCACGCTCCGGGAGGCGGGCCATACCGTCGTCTTTGTCGAGCACGACCCTACGCTCTTTGATGGTGCAGCCGCCATGCTCGAACCAGTTGCCGGTGCACTCAGGGAAGTTGGACGGGAGTCGCTTGTCATCATCTATACACCGGTTGTCGATCGCACATTCTCAGCACTCGCACGGAAAGCAGATCATTACATTGAGCTTATTCCAATCGAAACGAACCTGAATCCAACCCGCACCACCCGGGTCATGAGGCAGTGCGGCCTGCGTCCCTCCGGGCAGCGCACGCTGGAGGTGTCGTGATGGGCAGGACGTTTCCCAGTGTCCGGCAGGGAGTCAACAGCACAGCGGACCGGTGGGCCCGGTCGGCCCGGGCGCTCAGGAAGGAAGACCAGCGATACGGGGAACTGCTGGTGAAACTGGCAAAGACGCATTCGAGCGAGGCGTTTGTTGCCTGCGACGATCCCCTTGAAGGGGTGAACTTTTCCGTGTTCGTCGAGATCCTCAAGCGCCTGGACAAACTTGAAGCGGACAAAAGAGAGCATGTGGATCCTTGACTCCGCGTACCGGGATGATGGTATCGATCTCTGGACAAAAGACGGGACCGTAACAAAAGTCCATTACGAGTACAATCCGCCCTTCCACGTCCACTTCCACGACCCGCACGCTCACTACGAGATGATCGAGGCCCTTGAAGAACGGTACGACGCCGAGGAGTGCACCATCCGCACCATCTTTGGCGGGCTCCCGGGCTACGCGGTTACTGCCGGCCGGGACGTGGCCGAGGCGATCGAGCGGCAGGCGCAGTGCGAGGTCGATCTCTTCAATGTGGATGTGCGCCGGGACCAGCGGTTCATGGCAGAACGCGGGATCTCCCCGTGTCTGGGGGAAGGCGAAGACCGGTTCTCCCCGGAGATTGCACATACCCTTTCTGTTATGGATATCCGCATCCACGGGGACCCGGCACTCTCTGCACTCCCCAACGAGATCGAGGTGACCGGTGGCCGCACCGAACGGATTACCGGTGAGACAAAAAAGGTGCTTGCCGATCTCTTCGGGCTTGTCAAATCGGTTGATCCGGATGTCATCCTCATGCCGGACGCCGATTCCTGGATGCCGAAGATCCGGACCCTGGCACAGCAGTATGAGCTCGTCATGCCGTTCTCCCGGAACGGGAAGTACCGGCAGATGGACTCACGCTCGTACTGGAGTTACGGCCGGATGGAGCACAAGGAATCTGCCCTGATCCCGGACGGGCGTATCCTGATCGACACCGAACAGTCGTTCGTGTACCGGGAAGGCGGGCTTGATGGGGTGCTCATGGCCGCCCGGCTTGCGGGGCTCTCCCCGAACCTCGCGTCCCGGTTTACGCCCGGCACGCTCATCAGCAGCTACGAGACCTGCGAAGCGGTGAAACAGGGGATCGCGGTGCCGTTCCGCAAGAGCGATCCTGAGCAGGTACGCAAGCTTTCCGCGCTGCAGGCTGCCGACCGGGGTGGGATGATGTTCCAGCCAACACCGGGCACGTTTGAGAATGTCGAGGAGATCGATTTCACGTCCATGTATCCCTCGATCATCGTGCAGGCCAATCTCTCACCGGAGACGGTCGGGCACCAGGAGCGTGTGGGGTTCCTTCCCACTGTGCTCAAACCGTTGCTCGAACTCCGTATCAAAACAAAGCAGCTCAGGAAGACCGAGCCCCGTTTCGCCGGCTCCGATGCGATCCTGAAATGGATGCTTGTTACCTGCTTCGGGTACACGGGCTACAAGAATGCGAAGTTCGGGCGGATCGAGGTGCACGAAGGGATCACGGGCCGGTCCCGGGAGATCCTGCTCCAGACCAAGGATATCGCCGATGCAATGAATTTCCGTGTGCTGCACGGGATCGTGGACTGCCTCTGGGTGCAGGGATCACCGGTCGAGGCGCTCAGGGAGCGGGTCGAGAAGGAGACCGGGCTGTTCCTCGAAGTCGAGCACTTCGACTGGATTGTCTTCCTGCCGCTCGCGGATGGGTTTGGCGCTTACAACAGGTATTACGGCCGGCAACCGGACGGGAGTATCAAGGTCCGGGGAATTGCTGCACGGAGGCATGACACGCCGGAGTACGTGCGGGAGATGCAGCGCCGGATGCTCGCGGTGATGGCCCGTGCGAAAACAATCGCGGAACTCGAAACGGTACGGGAAGAGGTCGCAGGTATTTTCCGGGAAACGGTAAACGGCCTGGCCTCAGCGGATCCCCGGCAGATGGTGATCAACCGCCGGATCAGCCGGCTCACGTACGCCCACCGGTGCATCGAAGGCACGGCGGTGCAGGCATACCGGGATCACGGGGTCGGGATTGCGCCCGGCATGAAGATCCAGTACGTGGTGACCGATGCCCGGCGGTACCGGGTGGAACCGGCGTGGTGTGCGAAATCGTTTGATATCCTGTTTTACCGGGGACTCATCGATAAAGCGTGTGCGGAGATATCGTACGCGTTTCCCGCGGGGGAACCCCTGAAAAAAGCCCGTAAAACCGTCCGATTGCCCTCTCCAAAAATCAAACCTCATATATCCCTCTATTCCCCAAAATAAGCCCATATTGAGCTCCATATAATACCCATTAGAGCCCCATAGCGGCCCAGAGAAGGCCACTTTTTTCATCCTCAACCAAAAACCCATCCGGACCCAGAATCGGCCCTCAAAACGCTTCTATGAGATCGTTTTATTTTGTCCGATTTCAAAAATAAGGCAAATCTGAGGTTATTTAAAAACGGAGCCCGATTTGGGCTTGTTTTAGGTGTGGAGAGGGGTAATCGGAGGCCAGATTGAGCCCGGATTAGTGCAGGTCGTGGGGGTAATTACCGGGAGGGGGGATGAGACCGGCACCCCGGGCAGGGCACGTACGGGTAACCATACCCCGTCAGGGGGCCCCGCCTTCTTAATATTCAATCGTCAGGTCGCCGGCAACTTCAATCCCTTTTTTAAGGTCGGAGTCAGAAAATTTCTCAAGTTTCAGGGCCAGTTTTCTCCCGTTTCTTAAGGTCAGGATCGCAATCCTGTCGCCCCTGGTTAAGGGGGATAATTTTACCATAACCGGTTTTCCGTCACGT
>Ga0326727_10009010_pt1 | contig 24912 bp, 21 predicted proteins | sample MB2enrmetagenome_FD_207643 | JGI IMG/M metagenome (GOLD analysis project Ga0326727, IMG submission 207643) | Lab enriched peat soil microbial communities from McLean, Ithaca, NY, United States - MB29MY | ecosystem: Environmental > Terrestrial > Soil > Wetlands > Peat | place: USA: New York... | reverse complement strand
CAATCACGGTGTGGCATTTCGGCAAAGTCATCCACGAACTGTACGAGAAGATTCAAGCGTCACTGGCAACGCTTTCCGCCAAAGTGCAGGAGAATCTCTCCGGAGTGCGTGTGATTCGAGCGTACGCTCAGGAAGAGGCGGAGATTCATGCATTTGACGAGCCGAACCGCGAGTACGTGGCGAAAAACGTGCAATTGATCCGGATGTGGAGCATGTTCATGCCGTCGCTGCAAGCGATGATCGGGACGACGTTCCTGATCGTGCTTTGGCAAGGCGGGTACCGGTTCCTGTACGGACAGATGTCGTTGGGCGCGCTGATTACTTTCAACACGTATTTGAATTTTCTGGTGTGGCCGATGATCGCGCTCGGGTGGGTAACCAATATTTTCCAGCGCGGCGCGGCGTCCATGGGGCGCTTGAATTACATCTTGCGGGCCAGGACGCAGATTGACGATCGCGACGCCACACTCCCGGCTGAAGGGCAGCCCGAGGGCAACATCGAGTTTCGCAATTTAAGCTTTACTTATCCCACGACGCTTTCCGGGAACGGCGCGCCTGCCGCCAACGGCCATGAACCGAAGCCGGTTCTGCGCAACATCAATCTCGCGATTCCCGCCGGCTCAACGCTGGCCGTCGTCGGGCCCACGGGGAGCGGGAAAACGACGCTGGCGGCGCTGGTGGCGCGGCTGTGGGAGGTGCCGCCAGGCCAGTTGCTGATCGACGGGCACGCCATCCGCGAATGGCCGCTGGAAACGCTGCGCCGGGCGATCGGCTACGTGCCGCAGGATACTTTTCTGTTCAGCGAAACGGTGGGGGAGAACATTGCGTTCGGCGTGCCGGCGCACGATCCAGTCGAAGTTCAGGAAGCCGCGGAAATCGCCAGCTTGCACGGCGACATTCTCGCGTTCACCAATAAGTACGAGACGATGGTAGGCGAGCGCGGCATCACGCTTTCCGGCGGGCAGAAGCAGCGCACGGCCATCGCGCGCGCGATTGTCCGCGATCCCCGGATTCTGATCCTGGACGATTCCCTTTCCGCCGTGGATACGCAGACTGAAGAAAAAATCCTGGGGCAATTGCGCGGCGTGATGCGCGGCCGCACCACGATTCTGATCGCCCACCGCACGTCCACGGTGCGCGACGCGGACCAGATCGTTGTGCTGAAGGACGGCCAGATCATCGAGCGCGGCACGCACGATGAATTGCTGGCGCGGCAGGGCTACTACGCGGATTTGTACGAAAAGCAGTTGCTGGAAGAAGAGCTCGAACGGGCATGAGCATTATTCAAGAAGAAGAAGCGCTAGGAAAAGCGTACGATTCGCAGCTCATGAAGCGGCTGCTGGAGTACATGCGGCCGTACAAGTGGCGGGTGGTGTTCGCCATGGCGCTGGTGTCCGTGGTGACGCCGCTGGAGCTGGCGCCGCCGGCGCTTTTCTGGAAGGCCATCGACAAATACCTGGTACCCGGCACAACGGGAATTATCAGTGTGGCCCAAGCAAAGCATGGATTGCTGCTGATCAGCGCGATTTACATACTCGTGCTGCTGTTCGATTTTCTGGCGCAATACATCCAGATCCGGATCATGCAGCGGGTCGGTCAGCAGACGATGTATGACATGCGCAAGGAGATCTTCGGGCACCTGCAGCGGCTGCCCATGACTTATTTCGACAAGAACCCGGTGGGACGGCTGATGACGCGGGTGACCACGGACGTGGACGCGCTGAACGACCTTTTTGCAGCCGGCGTCGTGACCATGATCAATGATTTCTTCCTGCTGGCGGTGATGGCCATTTGGCTGTTTTCCATCGACCGGAGGCTGGCGCTGGACGCGCTGGCGGTGCTGCCGTTCATTTTTGTGGTGACGCTGGTCTTTCGCAAATACGTGCGGGACGCGAACCGCAAGATCCGCACGGCCATCGCGCGGATCAACGCGTTTTTGCAGGAATACATTTCCGGCATGGCCGTGGTGCAGCTTTTCAACCGCGAGCGCAAAGCACGAGAGGAGTTTGCGCGACGGAACAAGGACAATATGCTGGCGTGGCGGGATGCCATCCTCGCGTATGCGCTGTTTTATCCCGCGGTGGAGTTCCTGAGCTTCGCGACCATCGCCCTGATCTACTATTCGGGGGGAAACCGGATCCTGGGCGGAACACTGAGCCTGGGTGTTCTGACCGCGTTCACGATGTACGCACAAAGATTCTTCCGGCCGATTCAGGATTTGAGCGAGAAATTCAACATTTTGCAGTCGGCGATGGCGGCTTCCGAGCGGATTTTCAAGCTGCTGGATGAGCCGATTACCATTGACACGAATCCGAACGCGCAGGCGATCGTAAAGCCGCGCGGTGAAGTGGAATTCCGCAATGTGTGGTTCAGCTACCGCAATGTGGCCGAACCCGCGGACGAGGACTGGGTGCTGCGCGACGTTTCCTTCCGCATGCTGCCCGGGCAATCGTTTGCCATCGTGGGGCACACCGGCGCCGGAAAGACCACGCTAATCTCCCTGCTACTGCGCTTCTACGATATTCAGCGCGGGCAGATTCTGCTGGATGGCGTGGATATCCGCTTGCTGAATCTTCAGGAATTGCGCAAACAGTTCGGCATCGTGCTGCAGGACCCGTTCCTCTTCACCGGCACGATCGAATCGAATGTCCGGCTGGGCACGCCGGGAATCACACGGGAAGGCGTCGAGCACGCGCTGCGGGAAATCGGGCTAGGCGAGTTTATTCGATCGCTGCCGCAAGGCGTGGCCACGGATGTGAACGAGCGCGGCTCAACTCTTTCCGTTGGCCAGCGGCAACTGATCAGCTTTGCGCGGGCCCTGGCGCACAATCCGCGCTTCCTGATTTTGGACGAGGCCACCTCCAGCGTGGACACAAAAACGGAATTGCTGATTCGCGAAGCCCTCAACCGGTTGCTCAGCGGCCGCACCGCGCTGGTCATCGCCCACCGTTTGAGCACCATTCAGGACGCCGACCACATTCTCGTTTTCCACAAGGGCCGCCTGCGCGAACAGGGCGCGCACCAGGAACTGCTGGCGCAGCGCGGCATTTACTATCGCTTGTACCAGTTGCAGTATAAGGAGCAGGAGCTCCAAGAACCGCTGGCTAAGGATCGCCTGGCAGGCTCTTCACCGCTGCCTGCTTCGCTCCCCACCAGCGATTGAGCATCATCTCTCTCATGCCACCGATTCCCTTACTGCTCTCCGCCGGTGAAGCTTCCGGGGACATGTATGCGGCGCGCCTGGCCAAAGCACTGCAAGAGCGATTGGACGTGGAAATTTTCGGTATGGGCGGACCGCAGATGCGCGCGGCCGGCGTTGAGATCATCAGCGACTCTTCCGAAGTGGCAGTTGTGGGCTTCACGGAAATCCTGGGTCATCTGCCGTCGCTGCTGCGGGCCATGGACCGCCTAGTGAGCGAAGCGGACCGCCGGAAGCCCGCGCTGGCGATTCTCACGGACTTTCCCGGCTTTCATCTGCGGCTGGCGCGCAAGCTTCTTCCGCGTGGCATTCGCAATGTCTATTACATTTGCCCGCAATTCTGGGCCTGGCGTCCGGGGCGGGTGCGGTTGATCCGCGAGCGATTTGTGAAAGCACTGTGCATCTTTCCGTTTGAAGAGAAGTTTTTCCGCAATGCCGGGGTGCCCACGCAGTTTATCGGGCATCCACTGGTGGGCGCGGTCAGCGCGACACAGAACCGCGCGGAATTCTGCGCGGCGCGGGGCCTGGACCCCGACGGCAAAATCGTCACTGTTTTGCCAGGCAGCCGTAAAGGGGAGTTGGCGCATCACCTACCTGTCTTGCAGGAGGCCTGCGCGATAATTCATGGGAAGGCGCCCGCACAATTCGTGGTCGCGGCCGCGCATCCGCAAAACGTGGAGCGATTGAAGGCGGGCTGGCCGGGGGCGCTGAGTGTGCGCGTGGTCGAGGGTGAAACGTACAACGCCCTGGCCTGTGCCGATGCCGCGATTGTCTCCAGCGGCACCGCAACGGTGGAAGCCGCGTTGCTGGATGCGCCCATGGTGGTGATTTATAAAGTTTCATCGTTGACGGCCGCTTTGGCGGGGCCCCTTGTGCGCACACCATTCTTCGCCATGGTGAATCTAATAGCGGAGCGCAAGGTGGTCCCGGAATTGGTGCAGGATCGCTTCACCCCGGAGCGCGTGGCGGCCGAGACCCTGCGCCTTCTGGAAGACGCTAACGCGCGAGAAGAATTGCGGCGGGGCCTGGCCGAAGTGCGGCGGAACTTGGGGCCGCCAGGAGCCGTCGAACGCGCCGCCGGCCACATTGCCGCTTTACTGGGCCCTGGCACTGGCAACGCTTCCTAAGGCGTTGCTATCCTATGTACAGGCACCGGACGCGAATCCTCCGGAAAGGTAAACGATGACACGACGCCAATTGGGCCTCTCTGCGCTGTGGCCGGCCCTGTTCCTGATTCTGACGACTTTCTGCTCGCCGCTGCGCGCCCAGACGGTGCGTCCAGCGAGCTTTCTCGCGGATCACTACGAGCTGGCCGCCTATCTGGACACCACCGGGCAATCCATCAACGCGGTTGTGAAGATCGATTTCCGCGCCGTGGACGTGTCCACGAACCTACGCGTCGAATTACACCCCAATCTGGAGGTGAGGGACGTCAAAACCGCGGACGGAAAATCGCTCAGTTTTCAGCGTGAGAATGACAACCCCCTGGACGTGAACGTGACGCTTCCCGAGCCGGTGGCCGTGGGCAAGACCGTGACGCTCACCATTAGCTATGCCGGGCTATTGGTCAATGAAGAGAATAGCCCGGTGCCAAATATCCGCGTGGCATCCATCGGGAAGGATTGGGTGTACCTGCTGCTGCCGTCGCGGTGGTTTCCCCTGACGGGTTATCCGGCGAACCGCTTCACGGGGACGTTTCGGCTGAATGTGCCGGATACGATGGCGATGGCGGGGACGGGCAAAGCCGATGCGCCGCAACCGCTTGCGCCACGGGCCCCTGCCGAGGGCAAGCGCTTGATCTACACGTTTCACTGCGACCGCCCGGAACCCAACGGATCCTTCGTGGCCGGCCCGCTGCAGTTGAACCCCAAGCAGGCGGAGGGGATCGACGTGGCCGTGTATGCGCCGCACGCCGATTCCGGCAAGGCGCAAGAGTTCGCGAACATCGTCGCGCACCAGGAAATTATCTTTTCGGATTTGTTCGGGCCGCTCCCGGACCCGGACCTCGCCGTCGTGGAATTGCCCGACGGCACGCTGCGCGAATTTTCCGCGCCAGGTGTGGTGATGCTGGGCCATCGCATGTGGGATCCCAAGTACAGCGATCGCACCCTGAGCCGCCTAGTGGCGGGCCAGTGGTGGGGGAACGAGGTGCTGGCGGCTTCGACCGCGGATGCATGGATCAGCGATGGACTGGCGCGCTATTCCGAGGAGCTTTACGCCGAGCAGAATTTCGGCAAGGAAGCCGGTTTGAAGGCCATTGACGAATTTGCGGTGGGTGCGCTGATGTTTGAGGATTCGGCCCCGGTGGCGCAATCGGCGCGGCTGGTGCCGTACTCCGCGGAGTACCGCTCCGTGGTGATGAACAAGGGCGCGATGCTCTTTCACATGCTGCGCGCGCAGATGGGCGACGTGGCCTTCAAATCGCTGCTGCATGCTTTCTACAATAAGTTCCAGGGTAAGACCGCCACCATGCAGGATTTCGAGGGCATGGCCATCGCCACCGCCGATGCCGCGGCCAAGCGCGGTGGAGCGCCACTGAACTTGCAGGGCTACTTCTCGCAATGGCTGAACTCCACCGGCATTCCGGAATTTACGCTGGAGTATGTGACCTACCGGACACGCAAGGGTTTTCGCATCGTCGGCAAACTCAAGCAACCTCAGGACACCTTCGCCATGCCCATCCAGGTGCGCATTGATACCGAAGGAAATCCGGAGTGGAAAACCATTGATGTGGTGGGCACGGAGTCCGATTTCATGGTGGAGACTTTTGGCCGGCCGAAAGCCGGCGGCATTCACATTGATCCGAACAATTTGCTCCTGAAGAGTTCGCCGAGCCTGCGCGCGCGGGCCGCGATTGCACGCGGCGAAGAACTCGCCGAACTTGGCAAATATTACGATGCCGTGCAGCAGTACCAGCGGGCGCTCAGCATCCAGCCCAACCGTTCACTGGCGAATTTCCGCATGGGCGAGGCGTTTTTCTACCAGAAGAACTATCAGGCCGCGGCCAACGCCTTTCGCGAAGCCCTGGCCACGGTCCCGGAACCTTCCGAGAAGTGGACGGAGGTGTGGGGCCACATCTACCTGGGCAAGATTTTCGATTTGCTGGGGCAACGCGAGCGCGCCTTGAACGAATATAGCAAGGCGCGGCAAACCAACGACAATACCGGGGGCGCGCAGGACGTCGTGGAAGCGCTGGTGAAGAAGGCCTACCAGGAAAATGGCATGCCTGCGGTCACGCCCGCGGATGCGGGTTCCACGCCAGCTAAGGCGAAACCCGCCGATATACCCGAGCCAGCCTCCGGCGATAGACCAACGTTGAAGAGGCCGAACCCGTAGGAAGCTGTTGCGAAGGCGCTACGATGGAAAAATCTGTTGCGTCACTGATGGATGAAATCCGTAAGAACGTAGCGCTACTTGAATCCAGCCTGCCGAAACGGATTGATGGATGGGCTCTCTCACAGGTGTACAAGCTACCGTTCAAAGTTTTGGGTTATCGAGAAGCACTCGCCTGGAGAATGGCAGAATTAGGCCGCGCTGCGTTCGAGGAGTTCGAGAAAGATAAATTAGCAGCCGCAATCGTGTTGACGCGGGCAGCGGTCGAAACTAGCGCCGCCTTGTGGTACTTGTGCGGGAAAGTCGAGGCCTCCGTTGAGTCCGCTGAAGTCGGAGATATTGATGATTACCTGATGAAGATGAGTATGGGCATGGCAACCGATCCGCCTACTGATCCCGAGACAGGCGAGGCCGTCATGCCGCGGCCCATCAGAATTGGCAAGTTCCTCGACAGCGTTGAAAAGGATGTAAGTGGCTTCAATCGCCAGTACGGATACTTGAGTGAGTATGCTCACCCCAATTGGGCAGGGACCGTTTATTTGTACTCCAAACTCGACAAAGAAAACGGCGCGGCTGATTTTGGCCAGAATATCCGGAAGCCTGAGGGCACAAAGGTCGCGGGCGTTGGCAATCTAAGCGTCGCCTTGCTGATGTTCGAGAGAAGCTATAATCGGGTCACTGACCTCATTCCCGACTTCACAAGACTGTGTGAAGAGAGATTGAAAAAGTCGGCAAGTTCCGGCGCCCCGTGACCTCAAGAGGCACGTCGTTCCAAGTCTAGAAAGATTGACAGTGGTTGAGAGTGTTTGGCGAGTGGCGCAGCCTTAACCTCCGAAACGAACTTGGGTGGCCTACCCTTTGCGCTTTTTGCAAAGGGTGGGTCCGCTCTTCTCCTCCCAATACCCCCTCAGTGCGCGCAGCATTCGAACACAGTACCAGTACATTAATTATTGACACGGTAACTTTTTTGTGTTATCATGGGTTGTGAATCGTCGGCACAAACCCGCGTGTGCTTCCCGGAACATCCTCCCCAGTCTAAATCCCAGACCACTTTTCCCTCGTCCTTTTGTTTTTTCTTCGCTTTTGGGGCCGCAAACCGCCGCTAACTCCAATTATTCCCGTACATCGGCGGCATTCTCCCGTAAGTCCGATCATTCCCGTACATACGCAAAAACAGGGGGGTGGGTGTGTTATCGATATGATAACGTATCCAAAATATGTCGGCGCGCCGACATCTTGGAGTGCGGCGGCTGGCCGCCGCTTTTTGGGGGTTGCACAGGGGCGCCAATTGAATTGTATGGGAGGAACGGATGGCATCGCAAAGGCGGGAGCAAGCTCCCGCACTCCAAAGTAAGCTTTCGCCGGCACCAGGAAAGGACAACGAGGAAGAACAGGAGGAGAGATCCCTCGACCCCGGTGCAGCACGCGGGGCGCACAAACCGCGCTGCGCAACCCGACGCGCCACAATGAGGCGCGGGAGAGAAAGTCGGGTCGCTCCGCTCCCTTCGACTGCGCTCAGGGCAGGCGGGATGACAAATCACGGGTCACGCGTCACGGCTCACGCCTCCCTCCTACGGCGGGCAGGCAGAAGGCGTCCGCTACACGGAGGAGAGGGCGGTGAGTTTGGCGTTGGGGACGGATTTTTGTTGGATGAGGACCTGGAAGCGTTCGCCCATGCCTTCGGGGTAGATGAGCGTTTTGAGCTGGAGGCGCGCGCGGACGCGGTCGGTTTCATCCATGCCGTCATGGTAGAGGTCGGCGAACTGATTGCCCTGGCCGAGGGCGAGCAGGAACGCGGTCTGGTGAATAAGGCCCAGGGTTTCCAGGCCTCGGCGTTGGGCCCAGAGCCGCAGCGCGGTGAAATTGACGTGCGCGGTCAGATCCTGTTCGCCGGGCGCGGCGTAAAAGCTCTCGTTGGCTTGATGCTTCGCGTAAGCGAGCAGGGTGCCCGCCATGTGATGGGAATCGAACAGGTCGGCGGCTTCGTGGCCGTAGTCAATCGTCAGAACAAAACCCCGCTCCAGGCGCCGCGCGATCTCGCCGATCCAGTCGCAGGCCTCCAGGCCCGCTTCGGCCTGTTGACCTTCTTGGAGGGTAATCTGCTGCGCGGCGAAGTATTCGCCGATGGCACAGGTAGAAAGCGGCATCAGAAGTTCCACGAAGGTGCCGCCGTCGTTGCCGACGAATATTTCCTGCAGATGAGCCTCCTGTTGGCGGACACGATGCACGGGGAGCGCGTCGAGCAGCTCGTTGGAAAAAACGCAACCGGCGGGGATGTGGGCTGGAATTTCGATGGAGGGGCGGCACTTCCCTACCTGAAGATAAGGCGCGAGATGCTCGGCCATCTGATCGCAACGCGCGGGGGAACGCTCGACGGCCACATAGCTCAGCGCGGAGTAGAAGTCCGGCAATTTAGTTTGCGCGAATTCCAGGATGTGTTTGGCCAGGTGGCCCACGCCCGCAGCGGATTCCACCAGCAAAAACTCGGACGGGCGATTCAGTTGCTCCCACATTTCGGCGAACTGGCGCGCCAGCAGGCGGCCAAAAATAGGGTGCACGTCAGGACTCGTGTAGTAATCGGCGAATCGCGCGGATTCCGGCTGGCTGTAGTAACCGTGTACCGGATGGTAGAGGCACTCGCGCATGTACTCGGCAAACGTAATCGGCCCAAAGCGGCGGATGCGTTCAGCGAGAAGTGCCGCGAGCGGAGTCATGCGGAAGCGGCTCCCGTGGAGAGTTCCTTGCGGAGGGTGTCCCAAGTGGACTGGAAGACGTCGCGGGCGCGGGCATCGAATAGAACGAAGTAAACGGACTCGAGCGAAGAATCGCCCTTAAGATGCTCGATGGTTTCGCTGAGCATGATGTGCGCGCATTCGTCGAGGGGAAAGCCGGAAACGCCGGTGCCCACGGCGGGGAAGGCAATGGATTTGAGTTTGCGTTCAGCGGCGATTCGCAGCGAGTGCGCCGTGGAGGTGCGCAGGGATCTGGCGGTGGTGGGCACGCCGCCGAGGCCCATGCTCGCGGCGTGAATGACGTAACGCGACTTGAGTTTGCCCGCGCCGGTGATGGCCGCATAGCCGACGGGGATGCTGCCGATTTCGTTGCACTCTTGCTGGATGGTGTCGCCGCCCTTGCGGTAGATGGCGCCGGCAACACCCGCGCCGAGGATGAGATCGTTGTTGGCGGCGTTCACGATGGCATCCACATCCATTTCGGTGATGTCGCCTTGCTGGATGATGATGCGCTCGGAGAGGGGTTTCATTGAAGGTATTGTAAAACAGGATTGAGCGAGAGCAAGGCGCGCTGGGGAGTGGTTGGCGGTATCGGTTAACTGTTGTCAGAGATCAGAGACCAGATATCAGCGATCAGGAGGCGGATTCTCTCAAGGTCAAATGAGCCGGCCGTACGTGTCCTTTTTTCCGGCTGCCCATTAGCTAGGATGGGATTCGCGCGCTTTCTGGATGCGTTCGACGAGCTGGGCAAGTTTGCGAAAGTGCTTAAGGCGGTCGCTCTTGCCGCGAGCATTCTGACCGCTGGTGGACGGGAGAACGTAGACCTGCGCGCCGTAGAGATTGGCCTTCTGCAGGCCGTAGTTGCACTTGCGCTGGGCAAACTGCTCGTAGACGATCTTGCCGTTGAAGGCCACCACACGCGGCGTGAATTCACCAAGTTTTTGTGAGAGAACAATGCGGCCTTCGGCGAAATCCTCGCGCGTGAGTTCCTCGACGCCCTTGGTGGGTTTCTTGACCAGATCGGTGAGGCCAATCCCGAATTCGATAATGCGGCGGTCGTCGGGATAGTCGAATGGTTCGGGGACCACGCCCGATTCATAGAGCATGGGCCAGAATTGATTGCCGCGGCCAGCGTAATAATGGCCGGCGCGGACGGAGGACTCGCTGGGATTGCAGCCCACGATGACGAGCTTCATGCCTTTGCGGAGATAGTCTGGAAGTGTCTTCATTCAGCGTTCACTCGAACAGGAGAACAGATTTCTCGCGGCGCTGCAATGGTTAGCTTTTCGTGCCGCGCGAGCCGATGCATGGATTCTACTTGCCTTTGAAATTTGCGGCACGTTTTTCCACATAGGCCGCGAGACCTCCCCTGGCATCCTCGCTAGTGAAGAGCAATTGCTGCAATTCGCGCTCGAGTTCCTTCAATGGAGCGCTTGTGGATGTCGCCATATTTCCTTTTCTTGTCTCTCCGTCTTGGGAATCTTCCAACCGTTCCGACTAACTATCCTCTAAAGCGGCGGCGGGAACGGCCGCCACGTGCAATTGCGTGTCGTCGGCGGGGCCGAGCAAGATGCCATGGAGGAAGATGCCGACGATGAAGTCGGTGAGTTCCTCGGCGCCGGGATCAACCTCCGGGTTGTGCCATTTGTAGACCCAGTTCATCATGCCGAAGAGGCTGAGAACGGCAATGCGCGGATTGAGGACTGAGGCGGAGGCTTCGGCAGCGACGCCATCGAAGATTTCGCGGGCCAGGTTGTAGTAGCGGCGTTTGATGGCGGCGACTTCGCTGCGAAAAGGCTCGTCGAGGGCCTCTTCTTCGTGGGAAAGGACTTTCATCTCGTGAGGGTGGGAGAGAAAGTATTCAAGGTGGTTCTGGACCAGGAGCCGGAGGCAGACTTGGGGGTCGCGGACTCCCTCTAAACGTGTGCGGAGGCGAACCACGATATAGGTAAAGGTATTTTTTTGAATTAGATAGAGGAGTTTCTGCTTGCTCTCGAAATAATAATACAGGCCGGAAAGAGAGACGCCAGTGGCGCGGCTGATTTCCCGCATGGAAGCGCCTTCAAAGCCGCGCGTGGCGAAGATTTTGGCTGAATGGCGAAGGATGTGGAGGAGTTTGGATTGCGAGTCGCGCGGAATGGGGAGCGAAGTAGCCATGGCGTCTCGAACGCTCGTTCGAGAACTGTAAAACGCCCGCATCAAAGTGTCAAGGCCAGAGTCATTGAAAAACTGCTCAATGGACTCAGGCTTCACAGAGGGAAACGGAAACCGGTGACTTCCGTTTTGCCTGCAGGAGAAGGGCTGTTTATCCGAGGGAAGAATAAAACGGCAGATCCCGGCCGAGGCCCTTTTCTTTGGCGAGGTGGAAGACCTTCACGGCGACGGCGAGATCCCAGGCGGCAATGCCGTTGGATTTGAAGAGGGTGATCTGGGAATCGGACGTGCGCCCGGGGACTTGGGCGGCGACGAGTTGCGCGAGTTCGTGCACATCGTTCCAGCGCTGGGGTTGCTGCTGGAACGCGATGATGAGGTCGCCCGCCTCTTGCTTGGACTGTTCGAGGGAATCCACGAAAATGAGATTGGCTTTGGCGACGGCGGCGGCTTCGAGTTCCTGTTTGTGAGCGTGATTCGCGCCGATGGCGTTGACGTGGACGCCTGCCGAGAGATCGCTGGCGGCAAGAACGGGACGCGGAGATGTGGTGGCGGTGGAGATGATGTCCACGCCGCGAGCGGCCTCCGCGGCAGAGTTCGCAGGAGTGACGGGGATTTGTAGGCGGCGGGACATCTCTTCACAGAACTGGGCCCGGCGTTGCGCGTCGCGGCCATAGGCACGCGCGGCAGCGAGTTTGCGGACGGCGGCCAGGGCTTCGAGTTGGGTTTTGGCCTGGCCACCGGTGCCGATGATGGCGGCGGTGGCGGCGCTCTGGCGGGCGAGATACTTTGTGGCGACACCGGAAGCGGCGCCGGTGCGCTGCCCGCCAAGGTAATCGGCTTCGATGAGAGCGAGAAGATCGCCGGTGGTCGCGCTGAAGAGGGTGACGAGGAAGCAGAGCTTGCCCTTCACGTAAGTGTATTGCTTGGTGGCGACGAAGCCGGCTTCCTTATCGAACGCGGCCATGAGATGGAAAAAGCCGCCACCGCCAAGTTCGAAGCGGCGGCGCGGGTGGACGAGAACGGAGCCTTGGCCCTGCTTGCGGGAGATGTCTTCGACGGCGTCGATAGCCATGGGCATGGTGAGGAGTTGGCGAACTTCGGATTCGTTGATGTGCAGGGTCATGGGATTCCCGGCAAGCTAATTTAGCACAGTCCGTCATACCTCTCCGCGGTACGTGTGCACACAAGAGACTGGGCGCATTTTCGGGCAGAGGAGAAAATCGAAGAAGGACGTTAACACAGAGGTCACAGAGGACGGAACACAGAGAGCACAGAGAAAGGCGAGCCGCGCCATCTCAAGGAGCAGTTGTGAGAGGGGTTTGGTGGCGGGCGGGGGATTTCTTGGAGGGGGGAGCTTCGCGGATGCGACGGACTAGGGTTTGGTTGAGGTGATAGGCGCGTTCTTGCTTGGCACCATCCATGACGTGGAAGCGAAACTCGGGCTCACCCTTGGGGCCTTTGCCGACCTGGATGGGGAAAGCGCCGCAGAGGTCGTTTTCGATATAAGCGGTTTCATAGCGGGATTTCCTGGCGTTCCAGGTGAAAACGCGAAGCGTGGTGAAATCGCAGGGCTGCCCTTCCGGGCTGCGGGTGCCGGCAACCAGGTATTGCGGATGATCGCCCTCTGGATCGGTGACGCGATTCAGCTCAAACCAGGCTAGGGGACGCACGTTCGCGGAGTTGGTGCCTTCACGCACCGCATCCGGCACATCGAGGGAAACGAATCGCGCGATGACCCAGCCCGCGATGGGAATGGTCTGATCGCCAGGCTGCGTTGTGGTGGTGATGGCGGAATTGCGCACGACGCCTTCGCCGGGAGGGCGCGTGGCCACACCACGAACGAGAAACCAGTCTTCCTGCTTCGTTTCTTCGGCGTCGCCGGAAGTATCCTTTTCGTCGGAGGCTTGGACCCAATCGGCCACCGCGCGGCCCAAGATTTCGAGTTCGGCGCCGCGGCCAAACTGGTAGAGGCGCGGCTCCGTGCGTCCCGGCGCGACGCGAAGATTGGTGGTGGTCTTGGTGCGGCCGCGAGCCTGGACGGGCAAGAATTTGGCTTGCTCGAGGAGTTTGGCGCTGCGCTGCCAGAGTTCCGGCTCCGTCAAATAGCGGCCATCGACCCATCCGGTGACACCAGCAGCGGTGCGCACTTTGACGTTGTCGTTGCGGCGGGCGAGGACTTCAACGCGGTCCCCATAGAGAAGGACGCCAAGCTGTTCGCGCACCTGAGCGACGCCACTCCAGAGAGTGACGCTGCGTTCACTGACATAGGCAGCACCGAGTGACTCGTGTTTCGGGCGGAAGAACCAGGCCAGCAGGACCACGAGACACAGAATCGGCACGGCAACGAGAAGCCTTCGCTTCATTCGCTATCTCCGAAGGTGGCGCCGACGGCACGCGCCGCGTGAACGATTTCGCAGCCGGGTTCGATGAACTTCATTTTTTCCAGGGCTTCGTCGAGAGACACAGAAGCCATTTTACCGGCTTTGAGGCAAACCATGCGGCCGAATTGACCTTTGGCGACGAGGTCCGTGGCGGCAACGCCAAAGCGCGTCCCGAGAATGCGGTCAAAGGGGGTGGGCGAGCCGCCGCGCTGGACGTGACCCAGGACGGTGACGCGTAACTCCTTGTGCAGCATCTCGCGAAGGATATCGGCGATGACATTGGTAACTCCGCCGGGGCCGACAGGGGGAATGGGTTTGCCCTGGGGATCAACGGCGGGGAGCTTTACACCTTCGGCGACGACAATGAGGCTGAAGTGCTTGCCGCGCAGTTCACGGGCGCGGACGGCGTCACAAACAGCATCAAAACTGAAGGGGATTTCGGGAACGAGGATGATGTGGGCGCCCCCCGCAATCCCGGAGTGGAGAGCGATCCAGCCAGCGTCGCGGCCCATGACTTCGATGAGCATGACGCGGTGGTGGCTTTCGGCGGTGGTATGGAGACGGTCGATGGCCTCCGTGGCGATGACCAGCGCAGTATCAAAACCGAAACTGACTTCCGTGGCGTCGAGATCGTTGTCAATAGTTTTGGGGACGCCGACGATGTTGACGCCTCGGCGAGAGAAATCGCGGGCAATGTGCTGGGTGCCGTCACCCCCGATGACGATCATGGCTTCAATGCCAAGGCGGCGGGCGTTATCCATGCAAAGATCGGAATAGTCGTTAACGACTTCCTGGCCATTTTCGGAGGTCTTATAGGCAAAGGGATTGCCACGATTGGTGGTGCCGAGGATGGTGCCGCCACGCGGAAGAATGCCGCTGACGGTTTCCTCCGTCATTTCCTTCGCGCCTTCGGGCCAAATGAGGCCATCGAAACCGTTGCGGATGCCGATGACACGCATGTTGTGTTCATAAATGGAGGAGCGAACGATGGCGCGGATGACGGGATTGAGACCTGGCGCGTCGCCGCCGCCGTTGACAATGGCTAAGGTGCGAACGGAAGATTTCATGGAGCCTCGCAGAGGACATTTAACTACTTGACGAATTGTACCTGATTCTCGGGCGTAGCCGACGTGACACAGCGCACCCGTGTGAGTCCGGAAAGGTAACAAGAACGAAAGTAAGGTGAGAGACACAGGGGGATAAAAAATGAAGTTCTTGAATGGAGTGCAGCCGTTGGCGTTGCTGGTGTTGCGTGTGTGCCTGGGAATAATTTTCGTGTATCACGGATATCCCAAACTGGTCCATGCGAACGCAGGAATGGGGGAATTTTTCGTGATGCACGGGTTGCCGGGATACCTCGTGCCGGTGGCGGGAATCCTAGAGAGCTTCGGCGCGCTGTTGCTGGTGCTGGGATTGTTCACGAGGCCGGCGGCGTTGCTGCTGGCGATTGAGATGGGCGTAGCGATCTGGAAAGTACACAGCGGCCACGGATATATGGCGGTGAAGGAGTACGAATTCCCGCTGGCTGTGGGGGCGGCGTGTTTTGCACTGGCTACGGTGGGAGCTGGGGCTGTGTCGATGGATTATTTGATCTTCGGAGATGGCGGGAAAAAGAGACGGGTAGCGAAGAGCGGCAAAGAGTAAAGAGAAAGTTCGCCACCATCTCGGCGAATTGAGGTGGAGGGCGGCGCCGGACCGTCAAGCTTGCGCGACGGGACCTGGCACAGCGACGGGCGGACACGCGGGCGCAAGCGGAAGTGCAATCCACAGGATCAGGTAGACCAAGACGCCGGTGCCGGCGCAGAAAATGGCCAAGAGCCAGAGCACGCGAACTAGCGTGGGATCGAGATCGAAATAATCGGCAAGGCCGGCACAGACACCACCGATTTTCTTGTCCCTACTGGAGCGCATGAGGCGCTTGGGTGCGATGACGCAGGGAGGAGCGCCCGCGGCCGCCGTATCAGGCTGTCTTGCGCCGCAGTTGCAGCAATACTTGGAACCTGGGGCGATTTCCTTCTGACAACATAAGCAGAGCATAAGGTACCCCCACAAAGCGGTATCGAAAGGATTCTAAACATATATACGAAAAAGGGGAGGAAAAAGTTTCACGGAGAGAGGGCAACGAGGAGAGGCAAAAATCAAGAGTACAGCGAGGAGTGATCGTAACTTGGGGAAGGGCGGTGGAGACATTGAGGTTTGTTGGCGGGGCATGCACTTGTAAAAGCGGCGCCAAGGCGCCGCACTCCAAGAAAAGGCTTCCGGTCTGAAGCCCTGAGCTACAGGGATAAACCCAAGAGGAAGACCAGGCAAATTGGCGATCTTGCCGAGATGGGGCGCAGCATGCTGCGCCCCTACGAGCAAACCCAAGAACCGGTCTAAAGACCGGCCACTACAAACCCAACAGGAAGGCGCCCGCCTCCCCGACCAGGTCGGAGTAAACGCCAGGCGGCCGCTTGTATCTACAAAGGCGAAGCGAGTTGTTAGTAGGCTAGGAGGTGGTGGACGGCGGCGGTGAGGTCGTCGGTTTGGGGGAGGATGGCGTCTTCCAGTTTGGGATGGTAAGCGCAAAATGTGTCCATGGCAGCGACACGCTTGACCGGAGCGTCGAGTTCGGCGAAGAGTTCTTCGGCGATGCGCGCGACGATTTCGGCGCCGTAGCCCCAGCTCAGCATGTCTTCATAGGCAACGATGACGCGGTTCGTTTTGCGCACGGTGGCGGCGATGGCTTCCCAATCGTAGGGAGAGAGCGAGCGAAGATCGAGGATTTCGACGGAAATGCCTTCGCGCTCCAGGGCAGCAGCGGCTACTTCGGCGCGACGAACGACGGCACCGTAGGTGATGATGCTGACCTGTTCGCCTTCCTTGACCAGGCGCGCTTTACCGAAAGGAATGGTGAAATCCGGGCCGGGGTATTCGGAGCGATTGTAGGGCTGGCGGTACAGGTGTTTGTGTTCGAGGAACATCACCGGGTCGTCGCAGCGAATGGCGGTGCGCAGCAGGCCAGCGACGTCGAGGGCCGTGGAAGGCATGACCACGCGCAAGCCGGGGCAATGCGTGAAGATCGATTCGCCGCTCTGGCTGTGATAGACGGCGCCGCCGGTAAGGTAACCGCCGATGGCCACGCGAATGACGGCCGGGCACTTGAAGGCGCCGTTGGAGCGCCAGCGAAGGACGCAGAGTTCATCGCGAATCTGCATCATGGCCGGCCAGATGTAATCGAAGAACTGGATTTCCGCGACGGGCTTCAGGCCCCGGGTGGCCATGCCGATCGCGCGGCCAACGATGCTGGCTTCCGCGAGGGGCGTATTAAAGACGCGATCGGAGCCGTATTTGCGCTGTAGACCGGCGGTGGCTTTAAAAACGCCGCCCTTCCCTTTCACCTCGCGGAGAGCATCCTCGCGGCTGGCATCGGCAACGTCTTCACCGAAGACGACGATGCGTTCATCCTGAGCCATCTCATCCTGGAGCGTTACGGCGATCATTTCGACCATGGTCTTGGGAGCGGCCTGGAATTTCGGCTCGGCGGCGAAGCTCGCGGAAGTGGGGTCGATGTCCTGCGAATAAACGTGCAGCGGGATGGAGGAGGGTTCAGGATGCTCGGCGGCGAGGGCCTGATCGGCGGCTTCGCGGACTTCGCGATCAACCTGGGCTTCGAGGGCTTCAATCTCTTTCTGATCGAGAAGGCCTTCGCGAATGAGGAAGAGCGAAAACTTGGAGAGCGGATCGCGGCGAGCTTCAGCTTCGCGCTCCTCGGGAGTCTTATAGAGCTTTTCGTCGTCGGAAAGCGAGTGGGAGTAGGGACGCGTGACGCGGGCGTGAACAAGCGCGGGGCCGCGGCGCTCGCGCGCGTAGGCGATGGCTTCCTTGCAGACGGCGTAGCTTTCCAGCGGGTCGGTGCCGTCGCATTCGGCGACGTGCAGGCCGGGAAAACCCTTGACCAGGCGGGAAATGCTGCCACCGGCGGTTTGCACTTCCACGGGAACAGAGATGGCGTAGCCGTTGTCCTCAATCAGATAGAAGAGGGGGAGCTTCTTGGCGCAGGCGACGTTGAGCGATTCCCAGAATTCGCCTGCGCTGGTGGCGCCATCGCCGGAAGAGACGTAGACGATCTCTTCGGGTTGGTAATGGACGTGTTCCCCCAGCGGGGCCTGCTGCGCTTGCTCGAGGGCTTTATGGCGATGCTCGTAGTAGAGCGTTGCTTCGGCGGCGCCAGCGGCCTGGAGAAACTGCGTGCCGGTGCAGGAGGATTTGCTGACGAGATTCCATTTCGGATGGCCCCAATGGGAGGGCATCTGACGTCCACCAGAGCTGGGATCGTCCTTCGCGCCGACGGCCTGGAGAAGAGTTTCGAGAGGCGTGACACCCAGCATGAGACAGAGAGCGCGGTCGCGATAGTAGGGATAGAGCCAGTCCACGCCGGGACGCAAGAGAAGGCCGGCGGCGGCGGTGACGGCTTCATGACCGGCGCTGGAAATCTGGAAGTAGATTTTGCTCTGGCGCTTGAGCTGAATTTCGCGGTCGTCGAGGCGCCGCGAGAGATACATGGTGCGGTAAAGGCGGACGAGGGTGTCACGGTCGAGGCCGTGGTACCTGGGCGATTCCAGCTTGGCGATCTTCACGCGAGTTTGCACGGCCATTCGGTTCGCCCTCGTGGTGGAGAGGAATAATATACGCGCGAACTTGTATTATACCGGACGAAGGCGGCGAATCGATAGGAAAGCGGGGAGGTTTCACCGCAAACGGCAGCACTATACCAGGTCGTCAAAGTGCTTTTCGGTATCGGGGAAGAGGGCGTCAGCGGGTTTGATGATAATTGGCGAAGCGCCCTGAAATGGTTCCTCGGAAGGAATTCGTTGCAGCCAGCGCTGTCCGGAAAGTTTTTCGTGATTGGAAAAGTCCAGACGCACGAGGAGCTTGACGGTTTCGGAGGGTGCGGCTGGGGTTGGTTCGGGCTTGTCTTTGCTCTTCCCCTTGGACTTGTCCGGATTCTCGGATTTTTCGGGTTTTGCGGCATCTTCGGGAGGAGCAGAGGCAACTCGTTCAAATTTGAACAGGAGTTTCTTGTCAAGGCGGTAGGCCTGCTTCCAACCCTCGAGTTTGTGGCGCGCCTGTTGGACCTTATCTTCGTCTTTTGCGAAATCAAATTGAATATAGATGTGGGGCATGAAATAAGTTTGCGGCGCGCGGGGGGAGTAAGTCAAGAAAACGGGGGAGTGAAGGCGCTTGATCACCGACGAGCGCGGCGTAGACGCCAGGCGGCGGATATAGGAGCTAAGGCAAACCCTCGAACAAGCTTGGAGAATTTGCAGTCTTGCCGAGATGGGGCGCAGCATGCTGTGCCCCTACTAGGCCGAAGGAGACCCAAGAGCGGCCCACCCCGCAACTTCATCCGGGGCGCAAACGACGCGCCTCGGAAGGACGGGCCCTACAAGAACCAACCCAAGAGCACAGTCAGGAGTGACTGTGCCACAGGGACAACCGGTGCGCGAATTGAGGTTTGGTGGCCGCACGTGCGACCGCAAAAGCGGCGGCGAGCCGCCGCACTCCAAAGAGTTCGCTGTTCAAATTTGGAGCCTTGGTGAAATTTGAGAATGGAGGGGAGTTAGGGTATCCTGCCAACTCCAACTATGAAGAGGTCGCGGGCCATTCCTATCGCTCCGGGAAAAATGAGCGCGTGGGTGTGCTTGGTGGCAGTGGTGCTGCTGTGGGCTCCGATGTGGGCAGCGGCATGGCCAACGGATGGCATGGACTGCTGTAAGAACGGCATGTGCCTGGCGCACAGACACTCGAAACCAGCGCCCTCCCGGCCGCAGCAGGCAGGTGCAGAGGAAACGCCAATGGACTGCGAGCACCATGGCGGAAGCGGCATGAGCGACTGCTCGATGGCCTGCTGCCATGAAGGCAGTCAAATCCTGGCGACGCCTGCGATTTTTGTGATGCCGGCGCCCGCAACCATTGCGCAGCCGAGCGAAGCCAGGACAGCAGCCAGTAGCTTTGCGCCGACGGAATTTGTGCAATCGTTTGAGCCACTCTCTCCGCCTCCTCGCACGCCTCTCTTCTCTCTGTAATTTCCCGCTTATTTTCGTGAAATGGAACATGTTCCGGGTCCAAGCGACTCGCCGCGGATTTTTCCGCCATGCAACGGAAAAGAATTCAAGATGCAGCGAATTTTGCCTGTCGTGGCAGTCGTATTTCTTTTTACGAGCGGAGCGTTTGCCACCATATTGGGAACAGTGCGAGGCGTCGTACACGACCCGCAGCACCGGCCAGTGGCCGACGCAGAGGTGAAGCTGAAGTCGGCGACCTCTGATTGGACGCAGGCGGCGCAAACAGACCAAGATGGGGCGTTTTTGTTTACAGCGGTGCCGGTGGGCGATTACCAAGTGATGGTGACAAGGAGCGGCTTTGCGGAGGAGCAGGAAACGGTCACCGTGGTCTCGGCTTCCTCGCCGACGCTGCATTTTCAACTCAGGATCGCCGCCGTGAATCAGACCGCAACCGTTTTGGCAGAAGGACAGGAAGAAGTGGCGAACGTCGATTCCGTAACGCCGACGACACTGGTGGCGCGCGCGGACATCGCGCAGACGCCGGGCGCGGACCGCACGAACGCGTTGCAAATGATCACCGACTACGTGCCAGCCGCCTATGTAACGCACGACATGTTGCACATGCGAGGAGGCCACCAGGTGGACTGGCTGATTGACGGCGTCCCCATACCCAATACGAATATCGCTGCCAATCTGGGCCCGGTGATTGACCCGAAGGACATTGACTATCTGGAGGTTCAAAGAGGCAGCTACGAAGCCGATTATGGGGACCGCACGTATGGAATCTTCAACATCGTGCCGCGAACCGGGTTCGAGCGGAACAATGAGGCGGAGGTCGTCATGAGTTTGGGGAATTGGTACCAAACAAACGATCAAATCAATTTCGGTGGGCACACCGAGCGCTTCGCCTATTACGCGAGCTTGAACGGAAACCGGAGCAATTACGGGCTGCAGACTCCGATTGGACAAGTCTTTCACGATGCGGAAAATGGCTATGGAGGATTCGCGTCCTTCATCTACAACCCCAATTCCCAGGACCAATTCCGGCTGGTCACGTCTTTGCGGCAGGACTACTACCAGATTCCCTACGACCCGAATCCCAACTCAATCGGAAATCAGCAGTTGGAGGCGGCGGGGGAGTCGCCCAGTTACGGCCTCCGTGATGGCGAGCACGAAACCGACGGCTATGTTGCGTTCTCATGGATCCACACATTCAATGCAAACCTGCTGCTTACGGTTTCTCCCTTTTATCACTACAACAGCGCCGACTACCAAGGTGGGGCGAACGATTATCCCGTCATTTCGACCATGGATCAGACCGCCAATTACGGGGGTTTACAGGCGGCCCTTACCGCAAACGCTTGGAAAAATGACATTCAGGTCGGAGTGTACGGATTCGTTCAGCACCAGTACAACCTCTTCGATAACCAATTCACGGACGGCAGTCAAAATTTCCCCGCTTCTTCGGTTGGGGTAACGGGAGGGCTGGCGAGCATATTCATCAACGACAAGTTCAAACTGACCTCGTGGTTGACCTTAATTGCCGGCCTTCGCCAAACACACTTTACGGCGGACGTCGTGGAAAACGCGACGGACCCTCGCTTTGGCGTGGCCGTAAGAGTTCCACACCTCAACTGGGTCTTTCGCGCCTTCTACGGTGACTTTTACCAGGCCCCGCCACTCGTGACGGCCACCGGCCCACTGCTCGGTTTAGCGAACAGCCAGAATTTTACTTTCGCGCCCCTGCGCGGTGAGCGGGATGAAGAGCACCAGTTTGGTGTCACCATTCCATTCCGTGGCTGGGCGCTCGACGCAGACACATTCCAAACACGAGCGACGAATTGGCTGGATCATAACAATATCGGAGAATCGAATCTCTTCTGGCCGATCACGTGGGACGCCGCCTTGATTCAAGGTTGGGAACTCACGCTGCGGTCCCCCCGCCTCTGGCATCGTGGCCAGTTTCACCTTGCCTATGCGAATCAAATCGCGCAAGCAACCGCACCGATCACTGGGGGCTTGATCTGTCCTAGCCCCGTGACGCCGGCATGCCCACTAGATATAGCGCCTGGACTTTCACCGGTGGACCATGATCAGAGAAACACATTGAACTTGGGTTTCCATGCGACTCTTCCCTGGCGGTCGTTCGCGTCCGTGAACGCGTACTACGGTTCGGGGTTCACGAACGGAATTCCGGACACGCAATATCCCGGGAACTCTCTGCCGGGGCACACCACGTTCGATCTATCGCTAGGGAAAAGCTTCGCGGAGAAATACAGCGTTTCCGTGACCGTACTGAATATGGCAAACCGTCGCGTGGAGTTGGACAACAGTCTGACGTTCGGAGGATTTCACTACAGCGACCCGCGGGAAATCTACGGGGAATTCCGCTATCGATTTCATTATTGAGGAGCAGCGATGAGACAATTCATTCTACTTTTGCTGGGGACGTTTGTTTTGTCGAGCGCAGGCTGCCAGACGACACCGGTGAAACACTATGCGATCCAGGCGGAGGTGATCTCGGTGGACGTGCCGAAGAAGATGGTAACGGTGAAGCACGGCGAGATACCGGGATTGATGCCTGCAATGACGATGAATTACCTGGTGGCGGATGAGAAGCAGATCGCGCCGCTGAAGCCGGGGGACAAGATCAGCGCGGATCTGGTGGTGGGGGAGAACGTGGGGCACCTGGAAAAGATTGTGCTGGTGGAAAAGGCCGCTGGGCCGCCTCCTGCGGGCGATGCGCAACAGCATGTGCATTGAGCACTTGCGTTCATGCTGGGAAAAGAGACTTGCCTCGAGAAAAGGGCGCAGATAAACTTTTCAGCGAGAACACAGATGGCGATGGAGTTCGCCAAAACCGCCGCGGCTGGAATTGCCGGGGCTGATGACTCCTGGCTGCCGGAGGGCACCAGGAGTTTTTTGTTAGCGGGAGCCAGAGCAGCCGGACAGGAGAAACGTTGCGTCTATTGCTGATTGCGGTGTTTGGAGCCATCGGGACGCTGGCGCGCTATGGATTGCAGGGGCTGGTGCAGGTAAAAATGGGGAGCACATTTCCCTACGGCACGCTGGCGATCAATCTCACAGGGTGCTTTTTCCTGGGACTCATAGGGCAATTCACGTTGAATCGCATGGTGATCTCACCGGAATTGCGGATGGCGATTGCGGTGGGATTTTTCGGCGGGTACACGACATTTTCGAGTTTTGGCTGGGAGACGGCGAAGATGCTGGAAGCGGGCGAGTGGCTTTGGGCGACGACGTACGTGGCAACGAGCGTGGTGCTTGGGCTGTTTCTTTCGGTGGCAGGGATACGGCTGGCTAGCCGGTTCTAGTGTGGGGTCTCGAGAATGGAGCGAACAAGTTCGGAGTCCTGTGGGGCCAATGACTTTGAGGAAGGACGCCGAAAACCCTTCCTTCAGGGGCTAAAGCCCGCTGGTTATAAGGGCTTCACGCCGGGGCTGAAGCCCCGGCCTCCTGAAGAGAGAAACTCCAATCTAAGGTACGCGCTGCGAGGAGTGCATCATGACACATCAGAAATTTGAAGGCGAACGGACGCTGATACGCGTGCATATCGGCGAATCGGACAAATGGCACGGCAAACCATTGCACGATGCGATCGTGCAACTGTTGCGCAAGGAGGGATTTTCCGGCGTGACGGTGCTGCGCGGTGTGGGCGGTTATGGCGGCTCGAGCATCTATCACACGGACAAACTGTTGCGCATGTCGCAGGACCTGCCCATCGTTCTGGAAGTGGTGGAAACGCAGGAACGCATCGAGCAGATCCTGCCGCGGCTGGATGAGATGGTGGACGGCGGGTTAATCACGCTGGAGAAGGTTCGTGTGATTCTTTACCGACCGGCCTCGCGGCAATAGCGAGGTGACGGCCTGCGAGGAACGTTGGGCAAGAGCGCGCTGGGAATGTACACGCGCGGCTGCTTTCGAGCATCCTCGTGGGGCTGTTGTGGTCGCAGGTATCGGTGAAGGCGGCGTTTTCGTTTTCGGCGGTGCTTTTTTTCTCGGGGGCGATTCTGATCGCGCGGTTGCGGAAATAGAGGGGTTCGCGGCAAAAGAAACGGCCGCCACAAAGGCAAAAGAAAGCCAAGAGCGGCCCGCCCCGCAACCTCATCCGGGGCGCAAACGACGCGCCTCCTTCCTACAGCGGGCAGGCAGAAGGACGGGGTGTCTACGGCTTGCCGCTCAGGAGAACAGAGCTGAGCAGGAATCCAGCCACGATCCCTCCGCTGCGGCCCGCAAACGGCGCGGGCCTTCGGTTGGGATGACAATCGTTTTCGAATTCGCAAGATGGGGTCGAGGGTGCTCGACCCCTCCTGAGGCAAGAAAAACTCAGGAGCCAATCTTCCCGGTGAGGAACCGGGACGCACACACCGCGCAAGATCAGCTACTACATCGGATTGCGGGGCGTCGGGGGTGCGTGGTGCGCGATTATGGTTAGGAGTGTTTTTCGGCGAGGGCTTTGGAGACGCGCATGCGGCGCTGGACTTCCGCCTGAAGATAGCGGCGCAGGTTTTCGGGGACGATGCCGGGATCCGCGAGTACACGAAGATCGGATACGGTAAGGTGAGGCAAGAAGGCGAGCACGGTTGCCAATGGCGCGGAGGGATTGCGCACAAGCGCGAGGCGCACATTGTAGGTCTGGGACCATTTGCGGTGACTGGCGATGGCTTGCACGACGCGAAGAGAAGTTTTCTCGCGCGCCAGGGCCTTGAGCACCTGGGCCTCCGTCAGGAAGGGATTATCGAGGGCGACAGGCAGGACATTCGGATGGCCTTCGGCTACGAGTGCGCCGGCAACGTGCGTGGGTCCGCGGCGAGCGAGAGCAATCTTCTGGCCCAGTGGCAATTGCGGGAGGCGCGCAACGATTTGGGCCTCGGCAAGACGTTTGAGCTCCGCGGAGGAGGCGGGCGAGAGGGCGAACTGCACAAGATCCATGAGGTAGATGTCGCGCAGCAAGCGCAAACAGGCGAGGCGCGGGGCACGCGGATGAAAAAGCAGCGCGCGCTTGACGGAGTAGCTTTTCAGGAGACTCTTGCGCGTGCCAATGTCTT
>Ga0326727_10009009_pt1 | contig 24919 bp, 22 predicted proteins | sample MB2enrmetagenome_FD_207643 | JGI IMG/M metagenome (GOLD analysis project Ga0326727, IMG submission 207643) | Lab enriched peat soil microbial communities from McLean, Ithaca, NY, United States - MB29MY | ecosystem: Environmental > Terrestrial > Soil > Wetlands > Peat | place: USA: New York... | reverse complement strand
CGAGGAGCAGAATATCGGGCTCCATCTCCAGGGTCATGGTAATAGCCTCGTCGCCGTCTGAGGCCTCGCCAATGACATCGAAGCCGTCTTTTTCGGTGAGCATGTTGCGCACACCGATGCGGACCACGGGATGGTCGTCCGCCACCACGATACGGATCGGTCGTTCCATTTGAGCGATTCACCTCCTGATGCCAAACCGGACCCCCTGGCGACGTCGAGCGAAAGCCGCGGAAGGTCCTTGCCAGGGCCATTTCCTACGCTGGAAATCCTGCCTCCAGCATACTCTCCAGACGGCGGGCGGCGGCGCGCAAATCGCCGATCACGCCGGAGGAGTCATCCAGATGGTTACCATTCGACTCCAGTACTCCGGACTCGAGCAATGCGCCCAGCCGGGCAGCCTGCAGGGCGCCAGCCATGCCGCAGCCCCCCTTGATGGCATGACCGATGCGGCGCGCCTCGGCGGCGTCGCCGGCGGCGATGGCAGCCTCGAGGGCGCGGATGCGGTGGTCCAGATCGGCGACGATGGCCGAATAAATCTGGCGGACCGCGGCTGCCGGCATCATTTCTCGAAGCTCGGCCAAAGTTCTAGGACTGACGACCGGATCGCCGGTTTGCGCAACGGACGCCGGGCCGGAACTGGGCGGTTCGGAGTGAGCGGCCCGGGGCGCATGCGCTTTGAGGAGCTTCTGCAGTCCGTCGGCCGTGAGCGGCTTGAGCAGGAATCCGTCGGCGCCAGCGACCATCTCGTCCGGCGCGTTGCTGGCGCTGATGACATAGATGCTGGCCCGGCTGCGCGCGCGGAGCTCCGCAATCAGCTCGCTGCCGCTCAGGCCCGGCATCTGCGCATCCACGAGAATGACGCGGGGAACACATCCGCCGTCGGCCAGTACCTCCAACGATGCTTCGCCGCCCGCGGCGGTGTGAACCGTATAGCCGCTCATGGTAAGAACCGTGGCCATCACCTCCCGGCTGACCAGGTCGTCGTCGATAAGCAGCACGGTGAGAAGATCCTGCTGAGGACCGAAATCGAGCATGACACTAGTGTGCCACCGCCAGGGCCGGAATGGGCAAGAAATCAGAGCCCAAATCCGGACCGGGGGGTCAGCCGGCGTCAAGTCCCGGCGGCCGGCACATGGAACCAGCGCAAGCGTGCCGTAGCCGTGGCCTGCGTTGCCCGGCCCGGTGGTGCATGATCTCGGGCGCTCCCGTGCCCTCGGTCCGGCGGCGATTGTCCGTCCTCAGCTGGCGCTCACCCGGCGCTAAGGGCTCGGGTTCCGGGTGTACCGCTCCACCATGGCGGCGGAGATCTCCGCGCTGCCTGGCCAGTGGCCGCGCCTCTGTCCGGCATGAGTTTCGTAGCGATCGAGATGATCCGGGTCGGGCTGGACCACGCGGCCGTTCTCCAGGAAGAGCAGGCCGGCTTTGTTGGTGGGCATGCGGGCGACAAAGGCTTCGGCTTGGTCAAGGGCGGCGCGCAGGCGGGCCAGGACGGCTACCGGATCGATGGGCTCGGCGGTTACCAGCGCCTTCCAGTCGGCGGCCGAATGGCGGGCATTGCGGCGAATCTCGGCGATGAGGCCCTCCGGCGTGAAGCCCGGCGACTTGTCTACCGCGGCCCACACGATGGCGCCCAGCGGAAGGATGGTTTCATGGGTGGTCACGAGATCTACGATGTCGCGCACCTCACGCCGTCCGGCAGCGGCCATGGCCTTGTTTATCGCCAGGTCAACAGGATGCAGGACGTAGCCGGAGACCTCATCTCTCTCGGCGGGGAAGAAACGGTAATCGCTGTCGGCCACCCATTCCAAACGAGCGGATTCATTGCCTGAGACGATCTGGGCGGTGTGAATCGAGGGAAGCTGGCGCAGCCAGGTGACGGCGTAGCCCGCTGCTCGCAGAGCGCTGACGTCGTCGAGAGCGGCGGCGGCGACCCGTTCCTCGCGGTCGTGGAAGACGTCAATGTCGCCGGAGTAACGCAGAGTGCTGCGGTTCAACGGCGTCGAGCCTCCAACAAAGCTCTCCGGATCGCGGTGCGAAGCGAGCAGATGGAGAATTTCGGTTTGGAGTCTAGTGAGCGGCATGGCAGCCTTGGGCGACACAGGCCTGCTCGATCCGCTCGGCGAGACCGCGGGCGACGAGATCGCCCTCGATGCGCAACGCGCGCGCGACGACCAGCGCATCTTCGGGGGACGGTGAATCGAAGCGGCGGAAGTTCCACAATGCGTGCGCGCCATACTCCGCGAAGGCCTGCCTGTAGAGGGTCACGTAGTCGGGTTGGATGGCTTCTGTCCTCATGAGATACTGCCCTGCTGCCATTATGAGCGCGGCAGTACAGACCGGCAAGTCTCCGAAGACTGAAGGGACCCAATAGCTCCAGCGGTCGCTCTCACCGGAGTCCACGCGGGATGGTGAAATTCAGCTTCCGTCGTGCCGGGATAGGTGGTGCTTTCCAGCACGATCAACTGCCCCTCGTGGATGTGAGGAGCGATGGACTTGACCGTCCCCACGACATAGCTCAGATCGGGTTCGTGGTGCTGATCGAGCGGAGTGGGCACGCAGACAATGACCGCGTCCATTTGGGCGATCTCGGAGTAATCCGCCGTCGCCCGGAAGCCCGACTGTTGCGCCTGCCGGACGGCGGCGGGAAGGATGCGGACGATATAGGAGCCGCCGGCGTTGAGGGTCCTTACCTTGTCCAGGGCAATATCGAAGCCCGTCACCCGGAAGCGCTCGCCGCTGAACAACAGCGCCAGCGGCAGGCCGACATATCCCATCCCCACGATCCCGATGCGGGCCTGGCGGGTTTCGATTTTGTGCTTGAGATCGGGCAGCCGGCAGGGAGCGGAAGTTAACATAGTCGTCGTGGTAATGCCTCGCGGAGCGGGAGCGCCGGGTTCAAAGCGGATTTGAGATCTGTGCGTGGTTACGAAGGGATTGGCGCCGGGTACATCCATGACGGGAAAATGAGGGAGGGGACGCAATGGTTCTGCTGATTTTGTTGGTGGTTTCGTTCTTGGTCTTCCGGCTCGCGGGTTTGGAAGTGGATTGTTTTGCGGACTGGCAGGTTGCTCTGCGCGCGGCGCTGGGCGCGATGTTTCTGCTGACGGCTTCGGCACACTGGGGACGACGCCGGCCGGATCTGATTCGCATGGTTCCACGGGGCTTCGGCGACGGCGGGCGATGGGTGACGCTGACGGGAGTTGCGGAGTTGCTCATTGCTGTTGGGCTGCAGGTTCCGCAGGCCGCGACTCCAGTTGCGGCGCTGGCTGTTGCAATGCTGGCGTGCATCTTTCCCGCGAATGTGAAGGCGGCGCGGGAGGGGTTGACGATCAAGGGACAGCCCGTGCCGGGAGTGGGCGTGAGGCTGGGAATTCAAGCGGTCTTCGTTTTGGCCCTGGCGGCCGCGGTGTGGCCGGGATGGGGAAGCGCCTGGCCTCAGGGCAGATAGGATCCCGTCTGCAGGTGGTGTAATATTCTCAGCGGCGTAGAAGTGAGCCGTTTCGGAATTCGGATTCATGGGAGCTTCGATTTGGCCAAGTATCTGGTTACTGGAGTTGCGGGTTTCATTGGGCGGTCGATCGCCGCGGAGCTGCTCAAGCGCGGTGAAACGGTGCGCGGCATCGACAATTTGATCACCGGCAAGCGGGCCAATCTGGTGGGCTTGGAAGCGATGGAGTTCATCGCCGGCGACCTGGCCGATCCGGCTGCCTGCGCCCAGGCCTGCGCGGGGGTGGAGATCGTCTTCCACGAGGCGGCGCTGGCCTCGGTTCCGCGTTCGGTGGCCGACCCCGTGGCCACGAATGTGAACTGCGTGGACGCGACCCTCAACCTGCTGGTGGCCGCGAGGGAGGCCGGGGCGCGGCGGGTGGTCTATGCCGGATCCTCTTCGGTGTACGGCGATGCGCCAACGCTTCCCAAGCATGAGGAGATGCTGCCCAACCCGATCTCTCCGTATGCGGTGGCCAAGCTGGCCGGCGAGCATTACATGCGCGTCTTCAGCCGCGTCTACGGGCTGGAGACGGTGGTGCTGCGCTACTTCAACGTCTTTGGCCCCTACCAGGACCCCACTTCGCACTACTCCGGCGTGCTGGCCATCTTCTGCCGCAAGATGCTGGCCGGCGAGCAGCCCACCATCTATGGCGACGGCGGGCAGAGCCGGGACTTCACCTACATCGACAATGTGGTCCACGCCAACCTGCTGGCCGCCGCGGCGCCGGCCGCGAAGGTCTCAGGGCAGATGATGAACGCGGCCACCGGCACGCGCATTACGCTGAATGAGACGTTCGGGATTCTGCGTGAGCTGACGGGCTACGACGGCAAGCCGGCTTACGCGCAAGCGCGCGCCGGGGACATACGCGACTCCCTGGCCGATATTGGGCTGGCCGGGGAACTGCTGGGCTACGAGCCAATCGTCGATTTTCGCGAGGGGCTGCGCCGCACCGTGGAGTGGTATCGCGCCGGCGGAGTTTAGCAGGCGAACTTCGCGCATTGTCCACCAGGCAAATCGGGCCGCTTTTCCAGACCGCGGTTTCTTGAAGACTGGGTAGTGTCCTAATCTGAAGGATCTCCACGAAGTTTTCTACCGCACGGTTTTAGCGGTCTTTGTCATCTGGGTTGGATTCTACTTCTTCGTTTTTCTCGCGCATCCGTTGTTTTGCGACATGCGGCCAGAGCCACGCAACCAGAGCCGCTCCCAGTAGAGGTACGGCAATAGTTTGAGTCTGTCCAGCGTCGGACATGAAACCGCGCATCAACACACGAATCAAGATGGCGACCAGTCCATAACGAAGGACAGGAATCCATCCGTACCGCCTTGCCGCAAAGACCACAGCGACAATACAGCCGCCAAAGAACAGGAGCAAGAAAACGCTCACGATTATGAAAGTCATGTCCTACGCCTCTGCGATCCTCAGATTCTCGGTGCTGTATGAAATCTGCGTTGACGGGAAACAGCGTTGCAAGGGGACTGCTTGCGTTAGTCATCGAACACGATTGGTCTCCCATGTACGCAAACAAGGTAGACCACGCAAGTAATCAGCGGGCCGACGAGTAGAGATGCAACGATCCATCCGCCGAATCCAGCAACCCTTCGCTGCGCGGCTTTAGCGATAATAAACCCAAGCCAGACGCGCAACGCCAAAAACGCCGCGCCTCCAACAAAAATGATGAGGTAGGAGATGAGATCATCGACCATGAGGTTCGTTCTCCCGATTTGCGCTATTATAGACGGAGAAGCGAAACCCCGTCTGGGGCCGGGGTCGCTCGTCCTTTGAGAATAGTCTACTGCAACTCTCTAAGCGCATATCAGCGCATCAGAGGGAGTTGTGCAACTACAAAACGAGTATTCGGAGGCAAAGTACTTTATGACCACCCAAGATCAGGATGCCGTCATTGGTCGTTTGATGCGCGAACAACGAGAATTAGAGGCAAGACGGTCTGCCCTCGGAGCAGAGGCAAGGCGCATCCAAGATAACCTGATTTCTCTTGGAAAGGCGCTACGAGACCCTAGTCGAGTAGCGCTGGACACGGAAGAGGTATCACCTGAATTCGAGTCGCTAGCGATGCCTTTCCACAGGATTTCTCTTGATGAATTGGAAGAGGTAAAGAGAATACTTCCCCTCTGCCGTGATTACAGAGAGACAGTCGCGCAACTTCGATTGAAGGCAAAAAGCCTAGAGGAAGCCGGGTGGAAAAAGTAATACAGGGTTCTGGCGATTAGCGCCGATTTGATTCAATCTTATCAAACGTTTTCCCCAACTCGTCCATTCGCTTGATGATGCGGTTTGCCGCGTGGTCGATAGTCATTTTCAGAATCCAGGTCCAGCAGGTTCCAGACACAACGGTAGCAATGGCGAATTGATTGATTGTCATTAACTCACTTCCCTTCGATCACTCTGCTCCGCACCCATTTCGTGTTACATTCTGTGAATATTTGGTCCGTTTGAATCGACAAACAGGCGGAAAGCGAACGTCTTATCCACCCATACTGCTGCTAGGCGAATTTCAACGACAAATTGGTTTCCGTTAAGGACGTGCTCAGGCTTTCTTGCATTAGGAAAGTTGAAGTTGTCGTTGTTCCACGCGATCCAAGTTTTCGCCGAATGATCCCAAAAGGCAATATCTAAATCTTGTGCTTCTCCGATACCGAAATTCATGGGCAGAAGATCATTCCGAGTTTCCCCATACCTCTTGGCTGACGGCATGGTGCTGGCAGACCATCTTCCATCCATCGGCAACACCATCGTTCCGGACAAATCAAAGAATTTCAGATACGCTCTGACCCCAGTTGCCACGGAACTTGGAAAATGTCCTTGTGGGCTGTTTACAAATCTGACATGAGCAAACTGGTAATTGACTGATCTATCAGTTTGGTTTAGAGAAATAAGTTCGAGCTTTTCGGCTCCTGGATCGCACAAGACTATATTTGGCTTTGTGTCCTCAATTTCCTGGAGCTTTTGAGCGAGGTTTGCTTCGCTTCTCTTAACTATCGCCAATTCTTCCAGTTGGTTGGAGTGGAGATTGGACGCAGATTTGATAATCCTCCAAAGGATATGGAAGAAGAGAATTACGACGTAAGGAAGCAGAATCACCAGAATGAACAGCCATTTATGCTCGTTCCATTCGCCTGTGGAAATAAGTCCGAGGTAGTAGCTAAGGCCAAGGGTGGCAAAGTTCATCAACAATCCGATTGTGAGGTCGCGGCCCCAAGCAAACTCTCCGAATGCGCCGTCAAGGACAAGCCGAGCGTATTTCAAGTGTTCGGTCATGCCCGCAATTCTCCCACCGTCCACCGTCTCTAGTCGAGGGATTTGTGATACGTTTTCCGCTTCATGGTGAAGCGTTTGGCGGTATTCGCTATGCTCGAAACATTAGCGGCAGTCGGCTCCTTGGCCGGTCAAACCGCGCTGTCCAACCCGCCAGAAAGCCGGGTCACAGCATAGGACGCTGGCTAGGGCGGAGGCCATCAGACAGGCTCCCAATAGGGCAACGCCAACAGTCCACCGTCCGCGCCCGTCAATGTAAAGGCCACAGCCGCCAGCGAGCCAAAATCCGCACGAAGGCTGAAAAAACCAAATTAGGACACTACCGAATACCGGGGTCTATTGACGAAATGCTCCCAATGACGCACAATGGCGGGGATTTCCTCAGCTGCGAATTTTCGTCTGGAACAGCAGGGATTACCTGCGGGAGAGATTCTGAATCTTGATGGGATTGAGGTTCACACCCCTTGCCGGACGCTCGTCCTCTCCAGCGCGATTCGCCGTACCAACCCGATGAACAGCCTCGGACCGGCCTGAGCCGGAACCGCTCTACGGCTTCCCTGCGCGAGCTTTGGGAGGTGCTGGTCCGCCGCCGCCTTTTGGCGGGGTCCGTCCTCGGGGGATTGCTGCTGCTGTGCCTTCTGTATTGCCTCGTCGCCCCCAACCAGTACGAGGCCAGCGCTAAGGTGGCTCTGCGCCAGGCGCCCGCCTCCTCGCTGCGGCTGGAGGCGGCCGATCCGCTGGCTACGATCTCCCTGCTCTCCGCGCCCTTGCAACTGGAGACGCTGGCCGACATCTTTCGCAGCGACCGGCTTGCCTGGAGGGTGATTACCGAGCTCAAGCTCTACCGGGAGCCGGGCTTCGTGCGCCGCTTCGACCGACGCTTTCCCGGCTTTCACGCCGATGCGCCGGCCGCCGACGCTCAGGACTATCTGCTGGTGAGGTTCCAGAAGCAGCTCCGCGTGCAGACTTTGCCGCGCACGCTACTGATTCAGATTCGCTTTCGCTCGCGCGACGCGGCTTTGTCGGCGGCCGTGGTGAACGCTCTGATCCGCGCCTACGATGAGCAGGAGACCGAGTCCAGGCTGCAGGCAACGGTTCAGCAATCCGGCTGGCTGGAGAACCAGCTCAAGGACATGAAGAGCCGCATGGAGCGGGAGCAGCAGCGCCTGACGGCCTTTGAGAGCGAGCACGGCATTATCGGCGCACCGGCGGCCTCGGCCAATGCCGGGCAGCCCGAGCCCGAGCACAACCCCACCTTGCTGGAGATCGACGAGCTGGGCCGTCAGCTGGTGGCCGTCAGCGCCGATCGCATCCTGCGCGAGGCAGAGTACCGGGCAGCCTCGGAGGGCGATCCGGAGTTGGTGATCGCCTCCGATCCGGGCCTGCAAACTCAGGGCGCCAACCTTGCGACGGCAATGCTTGCGCAGCTTCGCGCGCGGCGCAGCGAACTCGAACAGGAACAGGCCCAACTGAGCGCCGAGCACGGTCCGAACTTCCCCCGCGTGGTCGAGATTCAGCGCCAGTTGTTGAATATCGACAAACAAAAGCAGGCCGAAGACGCCAAACTTGTGGCGCAGTTCCAGAGCGCCTTCAAGACGGCCGCCGATCGCGAGCAGGCGGTGCGCAAGAGCCTGGAAGAGCGCACAGGCGAGGGCATGAAGCGCAACCAGGCGGCCACCGAATACGCGGTCATGCGCCAGGAGGCCGACTCCAGCCACGATGTCTACCAGCGGGTGCTGGAGAAGGTGGAGGAAGCGGGGCTCTCGGCCGGCGTTCACAGCTCCAATATCGCGGTGGTGGATTCCGCGCGCCAGCCGGTGAAGCCGGTGACGCCCGACCTGCCGCTATACATGTCTATCACGTTCTTCGTTGGACTCTGGCTGGCAGTGGGAGGCGCTCTCATGGTCGAATCGCTGAGTCACTCTGGAACGCGGGCCGCGGCGGTGTTGCTGGCGGCGCTCGTGGCCGGCGCAATGGCCCACGGGCAGGCGCCCACGCCGACCACCTCCGGCCTGCCTTCGGGAGTGGTGCGCATTCCCTCCACGCCGCTGACGCAGAACCTGCCCAATCCCAAGGAAGCGCCCACGGTGTGGAACAACCCCGAGGGCGCAAACCAGGCTGGGCCGCCGCCGGCAGCTCCGTCATCCGCGCCTCCCATGCCGGCGCCCATCGCTCCCGGCGACACGCTGGAGATCGGCGAGTACCACACCCCGGAGTTTCATTCCCTGGCGCGCGTCTCGCCGGCGGGCAAGGTGACCCTGCCCCTGGTGCGCGAGGTGGACGTGAACGGAATGGACGAGCAGGCAGCCGCGCGCGCCATTGAAGCGGCGCTGGTGTCCAAGGGCATGCTTCTCCATCCGCAGGTCTCGGTGATGGTGATCGCCTATGCCGGGCAGGATGTGAGCGTGCTGGGCGAGGTGGCGCGCCCCGGAGTCTATCCCTACACGCTCCATCATCGATTGCTGGACCTGATCTCGGCCGCCTCCGGGTTGGGGCCCAATGCAGGCCGCCTGGTGAACGTATTCCATCGCGACGACCCCAAGACTCCCCACCCGGTAGTGCTGGACCCCAGCGGAACCGATACTGCGGCTGACCACAATCCCGAACTGGCTCCCGGCGACACGGTCCAGGTGAGCCGCGCCGGGCTGGTGTATGTGATCGGCGATGTGGTGCGCCCAGGCGGCTTTCCGGTGGACCCGGCGCAGGGGCTGACCGTGGTGCAGGCGCTCTCGCTGGCCTGGGGCACGAGCCAGAACGCCGCCACCGGCAAGGCCTTGCTGATCCGCGAGCAAAAGGGCGGGCGCACCCTGACCACCCTCAACCTGAAGCGCATGATTCACGGCCAGGAGCCCGACCAGCCGGTCCGCGACCGCGACATTCTCTTCGTCCCCGACTCGGCGGCCAAGGAGATCTGGAACAAGTCCGTCGAGGCGGCGATTCAATCGGCCATCGGCGTCACGATTTACGCCGGGCTGGTTTACTCGCAGAGGTTTTAGGCAATGAGGAGAATTGCCTGGGTTCTGTTGCTCGCATTCGCCTTTGCGATTCCGTGGGAGTACTCGCTGAATCTGGGCGAGCCACTGGGCAATGCCGCCCGCATTGCCGGCCTTCTGCTTCTCCTGGTAGCGATTCCGGCGGTTCTGCAGGCCGGGCGGTTGCGCGCTCCTGGGCCGATGCAGTGGGTCGTGCTGGCTTTTTACCTCTGGTTCTGCTGCTCCTATTTCTGGACCATCGAGCCGCTGGCGACCCTGGATAAGCTGCGCGGCTACTTCCAGGAGATGATGATCGTGTGGCTGGTGTGGGAGTTTGCCGAGAGTCCCCGCGATCTGCGCGCGCTGCTGCGCGCTTATGTGATTGGCTCGTGGGTGCTGGTCGCGCTCACCCTGGGCAGCTTCAACTCACCGGATGCCATCGCCGCCGGCCAGATTCGCTTTGTGGCCGAGGGGCAGGACCCCAACGACGTGGCCCGCTATCTCGACCTGGGCTTCCCGCTGGCCGCGCTGCTGCTGAACTGCGAGCCGCGCTGGCCGGGCCGCCTGCTGGCGCTGGGCTATCTGCCCCTGGGCCTGGTGGCCGTCTTCCTCACCGCTTCTCGCGGCGGGTTCCTGGCGGCGGCGGTGGCGCTCGCGGGCTGCGCCATTCTGCTCGGGCGCAGCCACGCCCGGGGAGTGCTGGCCGGAGCTTTTGCTTTGCCGGCCATCGCCGCCGCCCTCTGGTTTTACGTTCCGCAAGGAACATTCGAGCGCCTGGCCACCATCCCCAGTCAGCTCCAGAGCGGCAGCCTGAACGATAGAACGAATATCTGGATTCCCGGCTGGCATGCCTTTACCCGGGCGCCTCTCATCGGCTCCGGGGCGGGCAGCTTTGTCAGCGCGGCCGGACTGGCGCCCATCAACACGGCCCACAATACGCCTCTTTCCATCCTCGTCAACGGAGGCCTCTGCGCCCTGTGCCTGGCCGCGGTCATTCTGGCCTTGGCCGTGCGGTCGGTGCTGCGGACCCGCGGGCCGCTGCGACTGGCGCTGGGGACCTCGCTCGCGGTCTGGCTGGTCACTACGCTGGATGCCACGGTGGAAGAGAATCGCACCACCTGGCTGCTGCTGGCCCTGATTGCGCTGGCCGGCAGGCTGGCCGTGGAAGAGCCGGCGGGAATGGCGACCTGCTTTTCAGCACGAGTGCGGGAGCCGGAGGCTGGAACGGCCTCCGAGCCCGTGCTATAGACTGGCGGATTGGAGCGGTTCCACAATTCACGTGCCGTTTCTGGCATCGTGCAAGGTGGCATTTTCTTAGGGAAAATGCCACTTGAGTGCAGTGGTTTCGGGGTTCAGCAATTGTGGAACCGATCTAGCCGGCTATCATGTTTCCCATCCCCCAAATCGCGCGGCTCTTCCATGGCGGCAGCGTCAATCGTCGCATCTTCCGCGCCGCCGCGTCGGTCACTGCCGCCGGCATTCTCGTCAAGATCGTCGCCACGCTCAAGGAGATTGCCGTAGCCGGGGCCTATGGCCGCTCGGACGCCATGGATGCCTTTCTGGCGGCAGCGCTGATTCCCGGCTTGCTCATCAACCTGATCTCCGAGTCGATGAACCAGGCGCTGGTGCCGACGCTGATCCGGGTAAGGGAGCGGGAGGGCCACGACCGCGCCCAGGAGTTGCTGTCGAGCTCGATGCTGTGGATGTGCGTGCTGCTCGCGGCGGTTTCGGCGGCCATGGCTCTGGGGGCGCGCGGCTTCTTCCCGCTGATCGCCTCGAACTTCCCGGCCGCCAAGCTGGACCTCTCGGTGCGCATCTTCTACGCCCTGCTGCCGGTGGTGCTGATCACCGGCATCGCCACCAACTGCACCGCCGTTCTGAATACCTTCGACCGCTTTGCCTGGCCCGCGCTGGCGGTGGTCATCAACCCGGTGACGATCATTGCCGGCGCGCTGCTGCTGAGCGGCCGGCTGGGCATCTGGGCCATGGTTTACGCCACGCTGGCCGGCGCGGCGCTCCACGCGGCGGTGGTGGCGGGCATGATGGACTCGCACGGCTACCGCTTCCGGCTGCGCTGGCACGGCATGACCGAGGCCACCCGCGAGGTGGCGCACCAGTACGGGCCGGTGCTGCTCAGCGGGGTGGTGGCTTCGGGCGGCCTCCTCGTGGACCAGTCGATGGCCGCCATGCTGCCCGCCGGTAGCGTCTCCGCGCTGGTCTATGCGAATCGTTTCGTGGGCGTGGTTCTCACCCTGCTGGCGGGCGCGGTTTCGACGGCGGTTACGCCCTACTTCTCGCGCATGATCGCCCTCGGCGACTGGGCCGGCTGCCGGCACACGCTGCGCACCTGGGTGCGCCTCACTGCTCTGGTCTCCGCGCCCATCGCCGCGGCGCTGATGGCCGGAGCGCACCCGCTGATCCGCCTCACGCTCCAGCACGGCGCATTTTCGTCCGGCGATACGGCGGTGGTGGCGCCGGTGCTGATGATGTACTCGATTCAGATTCCTTTTTTCGTTTGCAGCCGGGTCTTCTACCGCTTTCTGGTCGCCATGCGCCGCACCGATCTGATCTTCTACTGCGGCACACTCAATCTGGTCCTCGACATTGTGCTCAACCTGATTCTGATGCGCTGGATCGGCGTGGCCGGAATCGCGCTTGCCACCTCGCTTTGGACGGTGAGCACATTCGTGTTTCTCTGGTATTGGACAGCCAGACTTCTCCCTCGGGCTGCCAAGGGGGCGGCGTGAAGATTCCCAGGCCGGCGCAATATCTTCTCCGCTTCGACGATCTCTGTCCCACGGTCTCGCGCCCCCGGTGGCAGCGGTTTCCGCCCCTGATTGCGGAGTTCGGCATCCAGCCCATCCTGGCCGTAGTTCCCGAGAACCTGGACCACGAGTTGCAGCGCTCCCGGCCGGACCCGGAGTTCTGGGCGAGGATGCGCGCGATGGAGGCCGCGGGCGCCACCATCGCCTTGCATGGCTACCGGCATCTCTGCACCAGCGAGGGGCTGAGCCTGATGCCGCTGCATCGGCAAACGGAGTTCGCCGGCGTTCCCGAGGAGACCCAGGTCCAATGGATTCGAGCCGGACTTGCGATTCTGCGCGGCCAGGGGCTCAACCCGAAGATATTCGTTGCGCCGCGCCACGGCTTTGACAGCGGCACTCTGCGGGCGCTTGGCGCGGAGGGGATCGCGGCCATCTCCGACGGCTTTGCCCGCGTGCCTTTCACGCGCGGCGGCCTCACCTGGATTCCCCAGCAGCTTTGGGCGCCGGTGGAGAAATCGCAGGGCCTTTGGACCATCTGCGTTCACAGCAATACCGCGCGCGAATCGCTGGCGGTCCAGTTGCGCGCCTTTCTCTACAGACATGCCGCGCGGTTCACCTCGGTGGATCGCGTTTTGGCCGAATTCGAGCCGGCTGAGCTGGGCCCGGTCGAGCGGCTCTACGAAGCGTTTGCGCTCTGGCGCTTCCAGGCCTCGCGAAAGAGGAAGCGGCTGCCGCAAAAACTCGGAACGCGGCGCTTAGGGTGAGCCCGTCCGCCGGTGCGCGCGCCGCGCTCGGCCATTTGCTTCTCGGGCTTTACCGGCATTACGAAAGTCCACAGCCCTTAGGAGACCTTACTCCCGGCGTTGCTCGATTATATTGGATTCCGACTCGCATCTTACCCCTGGGCCGGAAGTCAGCCCACTTGACACAACTTTATCCCCTTGAAAGGACCGCACCCATGCGCACGCCCTTGGGTGAATTGGGGGGCAATTGCAGGGCCATTCCTCCGCGCTGTTTCGCTTTTCCTGTTGATCTCCGCCGCGATGTGCCACGCACAAGCCGGCTGCTCCCAGCCGACGAGCGCCACCATCGTCCCTGACACCTGGTACGCGGGAGTAATGAACATCGTCACCATCACGACTCCCAACGTCAATATCTTCAATATCGGGTACTACTGCGACAGCGTGGACCTCACGACAGGCAGCGGAGCGGAAATTCCGGTAACATGGGAAGATATCAGCGGCACGGCGGACTCCGCGACCATCGGCGTCGAACCCGCGGCCAGCGTCCCAACGCAGACGGCCCTCTTTGTGCTGGAGAGTTTCTGCGATCCAGACGCCAATATGCCCTGCCCGGCCGGTACTGGCGCCAACGACATCGTCTGGAAAGTCACGTTCCCGGTTCAGATCGTGGGCTGCCCCGCGCCGGCCATCACATCGGTAACTCCCAGCGGGTGGTGGGCGGGACAACAGCAGGACATCACCATCACTGGGAACTGCTTCGTGACCTTATCCGACCCCAGCGGTCCGTCAAAAGTGACCGTGACGGACGGCGCCGGCGCGGTTACGCTGAGCAACGTGACCGTGGTCGGCCCCAACCAGATCACGGCCACGGTGAACGTAACCAAGAAAGCGCCCGCCGAAACCGTCACATTGAAGGTCACCAACCCGCCCAGCGGCGGCGGGCCGCAGTCCGTCACGGCCAGCCCCGCGCCCGTCGTCCTGCCCGTGCCCGTCATCAAATGGAAGGGCAACGCGATCAGCGGCGACAGCACAAAGAACCAATCTGTCATCGTCGGCCAGCCGGTCGAGCTGACCACGACTCCGGCCACGCTCCCCGGCGGCTTCACCGTCAGCAAGAGCACTTGGGATATCGACGGGACGACGATCAAGCAGTACCAAGGCGACGCAAGCGGAATCACATTGCAAGAAACCGATCTCGACACCCAAAACACAACGTATTATTGGCTCTATCCAGACAGCGGGCTCAACGTGACATATACCTATTGCGCGACGGATACAAACGGAAATCAGATCTGCACCTCGCCACAAGCCAAGGCCACCTACAAGGCAACCCGGCCGACGATGACCTTATCGACATGGGATTCCAAGGAAGCAACGATTGAGCACTTCACCGAATGCGCCTACCACAACGAAAAGGAGCCGTACCTCGGCTATGGCGACCTCAGCGGCCCGGTGCTGGGATGCCCAGGAGATCAGGAAGGAACGGTGGGGATTAAACTGACAGCATCTGGTGCGTCGGGCGGGAAGTATGTATTCGTTCAGATCGTCGACAGCGACTTCGGTCTATACACCTATCCGGCCCCCGCGGGAGGAGGCGCCGCACCCCCGCCCGATCTTTGCGGGCCCCATGCCGGACTGGATGGTGGCATGCCGTTCCCTGGAGTGTATAAAGACGACCCATCGGTAGCCTATGACGGACCGGAGTTGCCGCTTGACATCGGCACCGAACCGGCAACTGCGACAAGGAACTTCCACGCTACTATGTACCTGTTGTGGCAACCCGACCAGCTTTCCGGAACGAATACAGAATCCATTCCAGTTCCGATTGGACACCAGGACTGGCAGTTCATTGCCACGGCGTTCCACAAGCCTCCCCCAGGAAGAGATAAATGGAGCACAAGCAGGACGCCAACGGCAAGCGGAGACGAAGGTGAGGGCTTCGTGCCCGCGACTCCGTCTGACAATGAGCTGTACGGTTATCCTCTTTGGGCCCACCTCGCAAGCACAGTCTGCAACGTCAGCCAGTGGATCAACTGACGGTGGGCCCTGCGGCTGCGAGCTTTGAAGTTACCGACCAAACACACACTGCTGCATCAGTGAGGAGGATCAATGATTACAATTCGAGGGGCTTTCAGGGTGAAGCTTCTTACCGCGGCAATGATGATCGCCGCATCCCTAGCGCCCGCTCAGGACGCGGCGCCATCAACCTCCCCAACTCAGGGTGAGGGCCACGTTGGGCCAATCCGGCATCCGGGGGCAAGCTCTCCCTCTTTTACCCTAGCTCTGCATTCAGGAACGCGTAACAGGAATGCCTCTGAGTTTCGTGCTGGATCCGACGTATGGATTACGATTGTCGAGAAGAATATTACCAACCACACTATTGACTTTTCAGGATCTTTTTCAGGCGGCGTCGACAATGCGTTCTTGTACGACGTGAAAGACGAAGACGGAAAGCCCGCCGAGCAAGTCCAGATGTCGCGTCTGGAGAGCCAGATGGGCAATCCGTACTGGAGCGACATCTTGGCTGGCGAGAGCGAAGCCCGAGAGGTATTGCTAAGTCAGAAATATAAGTTCGATCGACCTGGCAAGTATTTCATTCAGGTCTCCCGCCCCGACATCGATTTCCTGGACAAGGACGGCAACCGTGTGGTTGTGAAGTCCAACATCATCACCATCACGATCACTGGCTAGCCATTGCTTCATTCCGCCCCAGACGCGCCAGCCGCCTCCGAGCCGAGGTGTTTCTGGCTGTGTTATTGTCCTGAGCAGGCCATCGTTGCTCCTGGAGGAACGACAATGAAGGCCTTGAAAATGCTTGGAATGAATCTCCTGGCGCCGATGCTCCTGTCGTCTGCTGTGGCCCTGCTTGCACAGACGCCGGGAAAGACAGAGCCCACATTTTCCTTAGTGATCGTGGAGGAAAAACTCAACTCAAGTTACCCGGCGACCGAGCATGAATTGCTGGTGAAATACACCAATGTTTCCGATGTTGCTCAGAAGGACGGCTGCGCCCTAACTCCGTGGGCATACAAGATGGTGGTTCTGCGCGACGGCGTGCCAGCCGAGAAGAGGAAAACCCGCAGTACGGAGGCCGAGGAGCCCCCCGATCCTAACCGGATCAAGGTCCACATTACCGAGGCGGATAGCTGTCAGGGAATCTCACGAGGGATCAATCCAGGAGAAAGCGTGACATTCACATTGTGGCCCAGTTCGGAGTACGACATGACCGCGCCCGGAACCTACGAGATCACCGTGACAAGGGAAACGGACCGATGGGACCCTGAAAAGAGTGTAACGGTCAAGTCCAACACGCTCACCATCGTCGTGCCGGAGCCGGGGGAGGGTGCGCCGCAATAGGCCGTGCCAGCAGCGGTGCAGGCTCGGACGCGGCAGCCGTCTTTTTGGAAGGCTCTCGTCGCGGCGCGAGACCATCCCATTTGCAGGGGGGAGCTTTTCGGGCGCTGTCAGTTCGCGCGGCTCCAGCGCGCGGGCCTGGGATTCCGCTGGAGCAGGTCGCCATACAGCGCCTCCCAGCGGTCCAGGATCGCCTCCAGGCTGAATCGTTCGACGGCAAGCCGGCGCGCCCGTTCGCCCATCGCGCGGCGCTCCTCCGGCGGGGTCCGCATCATCCTGGTCATGGATTCCGCCAGAGCCGTGGAATCGCCGGCGGGCGTGAGCCAGCCGGTCTGGCCGTCGAGAAGGACTTCACAGGTTCCAGCGCCGTCGGTCGCCACCGCGGGCAAGGCGCAGGCGGCGGCCTCCAGCAGTCCCATCGGCAGTCCCTCCACACGGGAGGAAAGGACAAATCCATCCGCGGCCCGCATCCAGCGCGTCAAATCCGGCTGGAAGCCCAGGAAGCGGACGCGCCGCTCCAGGCCAAGCCGGGCGGAGAGCCGGAGCAGGTCGTCTTCAAGCGGCCCGCTGCCGGCGATCAGGAGCCTGGCCGGCTGCGGAACCTTCGCCATGGCCGCGAGGAGCGTGGGATAATCCTTGACCGGATCGAGGCGGCCCGCGGCGAGCCAGAGAAACTCCTCTTCGAGTTCCAGTGCGTGGCGGACGGCGATCCGAAGCTGCGCGTCGGGCCGCCAAGCTTCCGCATCCACTCCATTGGGCAAGACGGTGAGCTTCCCTTCGGCAACCATGGAGGCGGCGAGGTGCGCAGCCGCGGCGGCCTGGCTTACGGCCGTGACTCGATCCACGAGCCAGCCGCTCAAGCGATAACCCAGCCGGCGGCCGGGAGTGCCCGTCGAGCTGCTGTGCAGCGTATCCACCACCACCCGCACCGGCGCCCCCAGTCGCGACCAGCGCGCCAGCCAGGCGGCGTGAGGCAGATGAGCGTGGACCACGTCCGGGGATTCGCGCCGGAGCCAGCGGTGGAAGCGAATCCATCCGCGCGGATCGGCCAGGCCCTTGCGCATCCGGAGGGTGAGAAACCCGGCTCCGGCGGCAATCAATGCGGCTGCCGCATCGCCTCCCGCGCCGGAGAGCGCCACCACGCTGACCCGCCAGCCGCGCCGGCATAATCCCTTGGCCAGCAGGATGACCTGGCGCTCGGCGCCGCCGATGCGGTCAAGACCGGGAATGACCAGCGCAACGTGGCTCAAAGCCGGCGCTCCTCGATTCCGGAGTCGCGGAGCTTCCCGCCGTGGATTGAGGACTGGCGGGGTTTCGCAGCTAAGTGGACAGCGTCGATCAGGTCTTCATAGGCGCGGATCGCGCGCTCGATTCTGAACGGATCGATGAAGGAATGGTCAAACCGCTGCCCCGGCGAGAGCGCTTCGAGCGCTTCGAGCAGAGCGCTTGCCAGCGCACTGGCGGAGACCTCCGAGGCCAGCCAAGCGCCAGGTTGGCCGCGCAGCAGGTCCGCCACACCTTCCGAAGCCGGCAAAGCGACAATAGGCAAGCCGCCGCCGGCCGCCTCCAACAAAGCATTGGGCAGGCCTTCATGCCGGGACGAAAGGACAAATGCCGACGCGCCGGGAAAGTATGCCGAGGGATGGGCAACGTGGCCCGCGAAGCGCACAGCGCTCTCCAAATCCAGATCGCGGCATTGAGCCTTCAGCGCCGCTTCTTCCGGGCCGGCGCCGGCGATCGCGAGGTCCGCGTCCGGAAAACGCTTGCGCACGATGGCCAGAGCCCGCAACAGCAGGTCGAAGCCTTTTTCCCGCGAGAGCCTGCCCACTGCCAGCAGATGCGGGCCGGGACCGGTCCAAAGATCCGGACTCCCGGCGATCGCAGTGCGAATCGCATCCACATCCAGGGGGTTTGGCAACACCGAGAGCTGACTCTCCTCAATGGCAAGCTCGGCGGCCAGGTCTTTGGCCATCGCCGGGGTCTGGCAGATGACGCGGTCCGCGCGGCGATAAAGCAGCCGGTAAAGCAGGCGCGTATAAGCGGGCAGGCCTCCAAAGGCCAAAGCCGCGGAGACAGTCCCATTCTGCCGCACCAGGACGCGGGTCCCGGACGGAAACAAGGGGCGCAGCAGCAGCACCAGAAAGTTGAGGTGGAACATTCCGGAGAGGATTACATCCGGCTTGAGCCGCCGGATCAATCGCAGCAGCTTGAAGGCTCCGGAGCGCACCCGCGGCGCGCCGAGAGCGTGGATCTGGATCCAGGACGGCACGGTCTCGGAGCCGGCATCGGCCTGGGTGACCAGCCCCAGGTGCAGCTCGTAGTTTTGGCGGGAGAGGCCTCGCGCCAGCAGGGCAATCACCTGCTCGGCCCCGCCGCCACCAAGATGTGGGACGAGCAGGAGAATCCTGGGACGAAGCATCGTTAACTTTTCCACAGGTAGGTGAGTATACAGGCTGCAGAAAGAGGAAGGATTCCGGGACATGTGCACCAAACGGCATCCGAGCCAGCTAGAGCTTTCGTTGATTCCATTCCCGTTATGTCCTGGCTGAAGCCCGAACCCGCAGCCCAAACGGGCTTTTCCACAACATAAATGGGGAAAGTACCCAATACCTTCGTGTTTGTATTGCTGCGTTTCATTTTGTGCAAAACTGGTACAGTATCTTTGTATTCTCTAAGAAACTACCCGCAGACTCGAAAAAAACTGCACGGAGCACACGCTTTCTTGGGGCTGACGCCCCGTTGCCCTAATTTGACCTGGTTGCATGGAAACGGCCATGACGGACCGCACCTCTACGTTGATAGCGAATTTCTGAGCAGTCTTCCAGAGCATGCCCAGAGATTGCGGAGAGTGCAGGCCGTCCCATGTTTGTTTCCGAAGCGTCTCGGTTCGTCTCTGAGTTGCGAGTCAGCGCCACGCAGTCCGCGCCCCACATCGTCGTGGGCATCACCCATCCACAGACCTGCCTGACGCTGACCGGACGCCTGCGAGCGTTGCGCGAGGCGGGCTTTCGCGTGACTCTGGTTTCAAGCCCCGGCGAACTGCTAAGCCGCACCGCGGCGCGCGAAGGGGTGGAGTCGATTGCCATTCCGATACAACGGAAGATCGCGCCAATTGCGGATATTGTGTCGCTGGTGCGGCTCTGGCGGTTGCTGCTGCGGCTGAGGCCGGAGATGACCGAATTCAGCACTCCCAAGGCCGGGCTGCTGGGCACCATTGCCGCCTGGCTGGTAGGCGTGCCAGTGCGCATTTACATGCTGCGCGGGTTCAAGGTTGAGGGTACTCGAGGCTTCAAGCGGCGCATTCTGCTGGCGGCCGAGCGCGTGACTTCAGCCTGCGCGCAGGTTGTGCTGTGCAACAGTAACAGCATGCGCGCCGAGGCGCTGGCGCTGGGCGTGGCGCCCGAGGCCAAGCTGAATCTGCTCGGAGACGGCAGCAGCAATGGGGTCGATGTGGAGCGGTTTTCTCCCGGTCCAAGCGATGTACGAGACCGCCTCGGCCTTTCGCGGAATGTTCCGCTGGTAGGTTTTGTAGGGCGGTTGACCTGCGACAAGGGGCTGCCTGAGCTGATGGAGGCCTTCGAAGACATTCTCAAAGCGCAACCGGCGGCGCACCTGCTGCTGGTGGGGTGGTTCGATGCCGCGGAAGACGCGCTTGGCGACCATCTGCGAACCCGCATCGAGAGCCATCCGCGCGTTCATTGCACCGGGTTTGTGGCCGATACGGCGCCTTATTATCGCGCCATGGACGTGATGGTCCTGCCCACCTGGCGGGAGGGCTTTCCCAACGTGGTGCTGGAGGCCGCGGCAACCGGCATTCCCGTGGTCACAACCATCGCCACGGGGTCGCGCGACTCGGTGGTGCCCGAGGTTACCGGCCTGCTGATCCCGCCCGGTTACCCGGAGGCCATCAGCGAGGCCGTGCTCAAGCTGCTGAGCGATCCCGCGAGGCGGGAGCGCATGGGCGTGGCAGCGCGGGCGTGGGTGGTTGAACACTACTCGAACGATCGCGTTCTGGGATTGATCACAGCGTTCTACCGGAGCCTGTTGGCGCCGGCAACGCGGGGAAACCTGGCCGGCCCCGCTACGGCCTTGGCTGCTGTGCCACGCTGACCCCTGGAGCGCCGGCCTGGGCGGGAGGCGCTTCGAGCGTATGCGCTCCGGCCCCGGCCGCGCGCAGGGCCGGGCCGGGCGCGATGCCCAGAACCAGCGTGGCGGCAGCAGCAAAGAGCAAGGCCGCGCCAACCGCCACGCCGACATGGGGCGCGGAAACCGCGGCCCCGCTCTTCTTCTCCGGGCGATGCGCCGCGGCCAGGGCCAGCCGCAGGTAGTAGGCCGCGGCCAATCCCGAGTTCAGCAGGCCGATGATGACCAGCCAAACCGCTCCGCCATCCACCGCCGCCGAGAAGGAATAGAACTTGGCGAAGAATCCGCCGGTGAAGGGAATTCCGATCAGCGAGAGAAGGAAGAAAACCAACAGGCCGCCTAACAGGGGCGAGCGGTAGATAAGCCCGCGATAATCCTCGACCATGGGCAGCGCCTCGTCGTATCCGCTCACCAGGGTAATGACGGCGAAGATGCCCACGTTCATGGCCGCGTAGGCCGCAATGTAAAAACTGGCGGCGGCAATGCCTGTTGCTCCCAGGCCGGCGAAGGCAGCCAGCAGATAGCCGGCGTGGGCGATCGAGGAGTAAGCAAGCATCCGCTTCACGTTCTGCTGGCGGAGCGCGGCCAGGTTGCCCACAGTCATGGAGAGGACGGCTACGATCCACAGCAGCGGCGTCCACAGCGCATGAAGCGTGGGAAACAGCTCATAGATTACGCGCAGCAGCAGCGCGAAGGCCGCGGCTTTGGGGGCCGTGGACAGAAGCGCGACCACCGGCGATGGCGCGCCCTCGTACACATCCGGCGTCCAGATGTGAAAGGGCACGGCGGAGACCTTGAAGAGAATGCCCACCAGCATCAGCGCCAGGCCGGCCAAAATGAAAGCCTGGTTCCCGGTCGAAGACGCCAAGCGGGCGATCTCGTAGATCTGGGTGGTGCCCGTGGCGCCGAAGATCAATGCCACGCCGTAGAGAAGGAATCCCGTGGCAAAGGAGCCGAGAAGAAAGTACTTGATGGCCGCCTCGGGTCCGCGATCTGTGTTCTTGCGATAGCCGGCCAGAATGTAAGTGGAGATGGACGAAATCTCCAGGGCGATGAAGACCACCAGCAGCTCGACCGCGCCGGTGAGCAGGCACATGCCCACCGCGCCAAAGACCACCAGTGCATAGAACTCGCCCTGATGATGGCTGTCCTCGGGCAGCGTGTCCAGCGAGAGCAACAGAGCCACCAGCACAACGCCGCTGATGAGCACATGAAAGAAGACGGTGAAGGCGCTGGTTTCGACGGTCGCGAAGAAGCCGGCGCCCTGGGGCAGGGAGAGCTGCAGGAGACTGGCCCAGAGGGCAAGCGTGGTTCCGAGCGCCGCGACCCAGCCCAGCAACCGGCGCGGAAATGCGGACGGCAGCGAGGCGTCAATCAGCATCACGGCCACCCCGGTCAGCGTGAGGACGACTTCAGGGAGGATGCGGAAGAGATCCTTGTGATCGAGAAAGAAACGTAAAACAGGATTCAAAAGAGGAGTCACCGCTGGCCCTCCCCTGGAGATGAAACCGGCAGCGGCGGCAGAGCCGGAATGGGCCCATGCAAGACGGCCGGTTCCTTCATCTGCGGAGGTTGCACGCCCTTCTCGATCGACGGCAGCCACAAGGACGGCGCCACTCCCATCGCCAGCATCAGCGCGGCCAGCGGCCACAGCGCGGCCAGCTCCCGGAAGTGAAGATCGCTGGCGGGCTTCGATGCGGTCAAATGGCTCTCGCGCCCGAAGAAGAGCCGCTGCACCAGCCACAGCATGTAGGCCGCGCTCAGAATCATGCCCACGCTGGCGGCAATCGCCCAGCCTTTGCTCACATCGGTAAACGTGCTCGACAGGATCAGGAACTCTCCTACAAAGCTGTTCAGCATGGGCAGTCCGATCATGGCCAGGGACGCGATGACGAAAAACGTGGCCGTGCGCGGCAACCTGGCCGCCAGACCCCCATAGGAATCGATCTGGCTGCTCGAGTAGCGATCGTAGAGAAAGCCCAGAAGCAAGAACAGCACGCCATCGACGACGCCGTGACTGAGAATCTGGTAGACCGCGCCGGTCTTACCCGCAAATGTAAAGCCGTAGATGCCCAGCAGGATCAGGCTTAGATGGCTCAGGCCGGCAAAAGCCAGCAGGCGCCAGAAGTCGCGCTGGACGAGCGCCAGGCACGCGCCGTAAAGTACGCCGATGACGGCGAGGGCAACCAGGTACGGAGCCGCCGCTCGCGCCTGCGCCGGGAAAAGACCAATTTGGAAGCGGAGCAGGGAGTAGAGACCGAGCTTGCCGGCCACCACCATCGCCAGGGCCACCGGCGCTTCGCTGAAGGTATCCGCAAGCCAGCCGTGGAGCGGGAAGACCGGCACCTTGACCGCGAAGGCGAAGAGAAATGCGAGAGCCACCCAGAACAATGGTCCGGCGGAAATCAATCCGAGGGCAACGTTGTTTTGAACGACGGTGAAGTCGAAGCTGCGGGTCTGGGAGTAGAGCCATAGGATCGCCGCCAGCAACGGCGCAGAGGGAATGAAGGTGAAGAGGAAGAACTTGAGCGCGGTCTTGGGTCCGTCCTTGCGTCCGTACATGGCGATCAGCACGGCGATGGGGACCAGCGACAGCTCCCAGAAGCCGAAGTAGAGCATCAGGTCGAGCGAGATGAAGACGCCGAACATGGCCGTCTGCTGGATGAGAAAGAGCGCGAAGAAGATCTTGCGGCGCTCGGCGATGGCGTTCCAACTGGCGACGACGCCCACCGGAGCCAGAAGGCCGGTAAGCACCACCAGCCACAGGCTCAGCCCATCCACGCCCACGTGATAGAAGATAGCCGGGCTTTCGATCCAGGGAATGTTGACGGCGAACTGGAAGCCGGTTGCGCCCTTATCGAAGTGCGCCGGCAGATGGAGCGTGAGGCCGAAGGTGGCCAGGGAAGTCAGCAGGGCGATCCAGTTGGGCAGCTTCCAGCGGTCGGGCGCGAGCGCCACCAGCACCGCTCCGGCCAGCGGGGCAAGCAGGATCAGCGTGAGAATCGAGTTGTTGATTGCGGTTACATTCATTGACGAAGAACCTAGCGAGAAACACCCAACATTGCTGTAGCTTGCGTTGTCTTGAAAGGGCACGGCTCTAACCGTGCCACATGATCGCGAGAGAGATTAGGGCTTTAGCCCCTGAGGGGCGCTTTTCGGAAAACTTCGTTAGGTTACTCCTTTCCTGCTTCCGGATTCATTGACTCTTCAGAGTTGTTTGCCGATCTCAGATCCTTGAATGCCATCTGGAGTTGAATCAATCCGGCGGAACAAACAACTACGGATATATCAAAACCAAGATGCCACACGTCCTTATGACGTATCCAGAAATGAAACGCTAATACCCCTGAGCCTACAACCTGTACCAACGCCATTGCCACACGGCGAGTCTTCCACCGTGCAATAATCCATAGGAATAACCCAGCCGACAGAGTACCTATAGCCAAATCTCGTAGAAGACTGGTAGTGACAGAAGATCTCCCAAGAATCACCGCCACGCATACAACGATGAATAGAAAAAAGCCAACCAAATAAAAGAGGAGAAAGATGAATCTGTGTTTCCGTTCATTTTGCATCGTCTTCTCCTCTCAATTGAATGATATTCCTACACGCATCAAATTCGTCAGGGGCCAATGCCCCACGTTCATTTATTCCCATTTGCGGCATAGCTAAAGCCGTGTCCTTTCAAAACATTCAGTATCGAGACGTCCAAACTCAATGCCCCGCCATCTTACCGACAAACTCCAGTGAAGCTGCCCAAGCCGTTGCCCATGGAACCACGAGAAAAAGCAGCACCGCCGCCGCGCCGGCTGCCAGCCATGCCGCATAGGAACGGATGTTGCCCGACTGCCAGCGCTGCAACAGCGCGCCGGCAAAAGTCGCGATGCCTCCAAGCAGCCACGCCGCGCCGCCCAACAGCGCCTTGTCCACCACCCATCCCAGGAGGTAGGTGGAGATGGCCAGCAGCGGCTTAACCACCGCCGCGCCGTAGAACTCGTCGACGTAGTATTTGTTGGCCAGCAGCTTGTAGCCGGCGGGAAGTGCTGCAGCTGCTCGCACCGGGAGCGTGGACTTCTGCCGGTAGAAGAGGTGGGCCAGCAGCCAGCCGAGCAGCGCACCCCCCACGGCCGCGCCGCTCAGGATCAACTCCAGTTGCGCGCTGCCGCCCCCCGCGGCTC
>Ga0326727_10009008_pt1 | contig 24919 bp, 15 predicted proteins | sample MB2enrmetagenome_FD_207643 | JGI IMG/M metagenome (GOLD analysis project Ga0326727, IMG submission 207643) | Lab enriched peat soil microbial communities from McLean, Ithaca, NY, United States - MB29MY | ecosystem: Environmental > Terrestrial > Soil > Wetlands > Peat | place: USA: New York... | reverse complement strand
CATTCTTGGATGCACGGAATTGGGGCTGCTATTGCGGGCGAGCGATTCCCCCGTCCCCATCTTTGATACCACCGAGCTCCATGTGCGCGCTGCTGTTGAATATGCCCTCGCCGATGAGAGAGAGTCTCTCCCTTGACTCAACGCCAGGCCATCGCCTACCATTTAGCCAACGATAATTACCTGTGCGATGAATAGAGAGGACAACTTCAATGGAACAATGCCCAGTCTGCGGGAGAAGCTATGGGGTGACGCACTCCTGCCCCGGACCTGTGGCAACCGAGTCCTTCGCGGCTGCAAAATGGCCTGTGCCGGCGGGTTTTGCTCCCGTTCGCTATTTCCGCCAGGCGCTGGCTATCGCACGCTTGGATGACGCCGCCGTCATGGCTGCGTCGCTCGACAGGAAGGCAGTCCTGTATGGGTGGAGCATTTGGGTTCTGGGGCAGCTCCTCACGGTTGCAGGCAACTTGTGGGCTCGCGAGCGGGGCCTAGCCGAAATTAAGTGGGCTGTAGCGCTGCTTACCGTATTGTTCGTGGTCTTGCTGGGTACGATTCTAGTGCTCGCCCAGTACGGCCTCTGCCACCTGCTGGCGCGCTGGTGGTTTGGGGCGCGAGGCACTTATGCAGGCGTTATGCGCGCCCTGCTGCTGGGCTCCATTGTCACATGGCTGGGGGTGGTTCCGTACGTCGGGGTGTTCATAGCGGGACTCTGGGGCGTCGCTGTGATGATGATCGTATTCGAAGACGTGGACGGCATCGGACGGTTAAGAGCTTTCGGCCTTTCCCTGGTCATCGGCCTCATCTTCCAGGCCCTGATGCGCGCCCTCATTGTGGCGCGTTAGACGGCCGGCGTTGGTTGGCGCAGAGCCTTGGCTCTCCGTTTGGCGAGCAAGTACCCACCTGCGAGTCTGTCGCCGGGATTCTCGTCCAGGTAATCCCTGTTTTCCGCCCGCTTGGTCTGCGCCCACAGCCATGGAGGGGACACCCTGCGCCACCCCGCACAGAGCGCGACGCACCCGTCCTTATCTGTCCCCATGTAGCCGGGATGTTCCTTGGCGGGATGGGCCACGCCATTCCGAAGAACACTATGAACCACCAAGACACGAAGGCAGCGATTGACCCATTGATCCATTGAATCATTGATTCATTGAAAGAGCCAAGGCAAGGGCCCTTCAATGAGTCGATTGGGATTAGCCCATTGATCCATTGGATCATTGATTCATTGAAAAAAACGAGGCAAAGGCTCTTCAATGATTCGATGATTCGATGACCCAATGACTCAATCCGATTCGTGCTGGGCTAGGTATGTGGACACATTGTCTCTTGACGGACCCTCCCCTCCGTGGTAGCCTATCTTTGTGAGAACCTCAATCCCCGAGGAAGTCCTTTCCTCGGTAATCCGACAACCCGCTACAGGAGGAACCAGGTCTTTACGCAAATCACCACGACTTACACCCGAACTGCTCGCCGCAAAACGGAGCAACGCCCGGCGCTCCACCGGACCTCGCACCCCGGCCGGAAAGCAGAACTCGAAATTGAATGCCTTGAAACAAGGCCACTACGCCGCGCCCGAAAACCACCACCAAGTCATGCTGGCCCTGGGCGAAGACCCGCAAGAATTCCAAACCCCGGTATGTGGTAGGTCGTAGGTGGTAGGTGGGGAAACACCTCCCCCCCCACATACCACCTACGACCTACCCCATACGGGTAGAGCCAGTACGCCGTACTGGAACCTTTTTACAGAGGGATGATGGGGTGGCGAGCGGGGCTGATTTTCAACCTGCTGCACCGTTTCAGTGACCCTCTGTTCGTCCCCGACGAACGAGACCACAAGGAATACGCGGAGTACCTGCGCGAAACAGGCTACCAGCCGCCGGGCGAGCCCGAGCGCCAGGAACTTCTGCGTCTGCTGGAAGAGGAAATCGCCAGCGTGCGGGAAGAATTCGATTATGCGGAAAAGGCAAATGAAGAGAGAGCGGCGATAGAACGGGAGGCCTGCCTGGCGCCGGAGGGGGAAACGTGGAGCATGCTGCCGCGCCAGGAAGCCGCTCTGGACCGCTCCATTGACCCCGCAGGCGCGGGGTGAGGATGCTGCTGAGGCTGCGGAAGGAATTTACCGACCTCCCGGTCTCTGCTGCCGGTCAAGACGATGGCGAGAGGATGGAGAACATGGAGGGGGTCCAGGAAAGCGACATTATGTCATACACCTCGCAGGGCGTTGAAGCGAGAGAAAACTCAAAAATGACGGAACGAAGCGGGAATGTTGTTGAAAGTAAAGGTACGTGGTAGGTGGTAGGTGGGGGAGTTGTGGATGGTGAATTATGAATTGCTCTGCTTCTTGCTGGCGCCGCTTGCCGCCTGCTGCTTGCCCGCTGGTCCGTTTGAGAGTAGCCGGAGCCGGCAGGACTCTTTACGCAGACGGGTGCAAGGGACAACACGTCGTCCGCGTCAGGGAAAGAGGGGCCGTAGTAATCTCAAAAAATGAGCGAACGAAGCGGGAATGTCTGTGAAAACAAAGGACCGAAAAAACAGGATCCAGGATTCGAGATTCAGGAGTCAGGGAAAAACCACAGGTGCATTCCTTGAATCCCTGCCCCCTTGCGGGACTGAATCCCGAATCCTGAATCCCCAATCCTGCTTTAAGAGTGAACGAACGATGCGGGAATGTCGCTGAAAACAAAGGGTCGCGTTTGGAGAATCGGGAACGAACCGGTAATGTTATTGAAAACAAATTCAGTTACGAGCAAGATGCAGGAATCTTGCTGAAAACAAAGGAGGTAGATAGTATGCCGTAGGTGGTGGGCGGGGGAAAGAACAGGATTCAGGATTCGGGATTCAGGAGTCAGGAGTCAGAATGAGGAGCATCTGCTCTCCACCGACTGCCTTCTGCTTACTGCCGACTGCCTACTGCTCTTTGGAATCCAGGGTGCGACAGAGGTAATGCGAGTCTTCCAGTCTGAGTCTTTTGGCGCAAGCCAGAAGTGAGACTAATTGTCTGCATTGGCAAGCTGCTGGCTTTGACAACACCTGGCAAACCGCGTAAGATTATTGATTTGAATCAATTCAGTAGTTCTGAACAATGGAGGATTATTTATGTCTGTTAAGGTTGGAATCAATGGCTTTGGGCGCATTGGACGAAACTTGTTGCGTGCGGCGCTCAACGATCCAGGAATTGAATTCGTAGCGGTCAATGACATCACTGACCCGAAAACCCTGGCTCATTTGCTGAAATACGACTCGGTGTTCGGAATCCTGGGCGCCGATGTTGCTCATGGCGCAGACTGCATCACGGTAAATGGCAAGTCAATCCGGGTTTTTAAGACCAAGGACCCCGCAGACCTTGATTGGTCGTCTCTGGGCGCAGAGGTTGTGGTTGAATCCACCGGCCTTTTCACCAAGGCGGAGGACGCAAAGAAGCACCTGAAGGGCACCGTGAAGAAAGTCATTATTACGGCGCCGGCCAAAGGTGAAGACATCACCATCGTGCTGGGGGTGAACGAGCACGCCTACGACCCGGCCAAGCACCACATCATCTCCAACGCTTCCTGCACCACCAACTGCCTGGCCCCGGCGGCCAAGGTGGTTCACGAGACCTTTAAGATTCTCAGGGGTTCGATGACCACCATTCATGCCTATACGAACGACCAGCGCATCCTGGACCTGCCCCACAAGGATTTGCGCCGGGCTCGCGCTGCCGCCCTGTCCATGATTCCCACCACTACGGGCGCTGCCAAGGCTGTGGGCCTGGTGTTGCCCGAACTGAAGGGCAAGCTGGATGGTTACGCCATGCGCGTGCCCACGCCGGATGTCTCCGTGGTTGACCTGGTGGCGCTTGTCGAGAAGCCAACCTCCGCGGAAGCCGTGAACGCTGCCTTCAAGAAGGCCGCGGAAGGGCCCATGAAGGGCATCTTGCAGTATGTCGAAGAGGAGCTGGTCTCCAAGGACTTCACCGGCAATCCACACTCGTCCATGGTGGACGCTGGCTTCACCAAAGTGATTGACGGCACCCTGGTGAAAGTCGTCGCTTGGTACGACAACGAGTGGGGTTACTCCTGCCGCGTCAGGGACCTGATCAATTTCGTGGCGAAGAGCCTCTGAGGCAGTAAGCAGTAGGCAGTAGGCAGTAAGCAGTAAGCAGCAGGCAGTCGGCATCCGAACGATGTCTGTAGCCAGTTGTACGTGCTGCATTCACCTGTTCGTTTATCTCACCCATTACTGCCAATCGCACTCGGAAGACCAAGCGGCTTGTTGGCGATTTTCTCGCGGGACGGCAGAAGGGGGATAGGCACCGATAATCAACGAAGCCCGAGGGGGCAGCTAGGCGGTGAGGGGGTCCAAGTTCGTTAGCGTAACCGAATCCGACGGAAAAGCGGTAGGCACGAAGCAGTGACTACAAGACACTGACCGGCGGCTACGAGGAAGTCGGACGAATGCTGAGCGGGATGATCGCGAAGCCTGGCAGTTTTGCGCTGGCTTCGTGAGATCTTGTGGGAATTGTCGCTGTTGCTTTCTGCTTACTGCCTAGTGCCTACTGCCGACTGCCTGCCTGACGGAACACATTTTCATTGGAGTCAATTCATATGCCAAAGCTCTCTATAAGAGATATTAACTTATCAGGTAAGCACGTTTTCATGCGCGTGGATTTTAATGTCCCGCTGAACGATGCCTCCGAGATCACCGATGACACCCGCATTCGCGCCTCGCTTCCCACCATCCAGTACGCCCTGAGACAGGGAGCGCGGCTGATTCTGGCTTCACACCTGGGAAGGCCCAAAGGGAAGCCCAATCCGAAGATGAGCCTGAAGCCGGTCGCCTCACGCCTTTCGGAGCTTCTCGGCAAGCCCGTGGCCTTCGCCGCCGACTGCGTGGGCCCGGAAGTCGAAAAGCAGGCCCAGGCGCTCAAGGACGGGGAGGTGCTGCTGCTTGAAAACCTGCGCTTCCACCCTGAAGAGGAAAAGAACGCGCCGGACTTCGCCCGGCGGCTGGCGGCCCTGGCCGAGGTCTATGTGAACGACGCTTTCGGCACCGCTCACCGCGCGCACGCTTCCACCGAGGGGATCACTCATTTCCTTTCGCCCTGCGCAGCGGGCCTGCTGATGGAGAAGGAGCTCGAATATCTGGGGAAGGCGGTCGAGAACCCGGCGCGTCCGTACGTAGCGATTGTGGGTGGCGCCAAGGTCTCCGACAAGATCGAGCTGCTCGAGAATTTCGCCAAACTCGCGGACACCGTGCTCGTCGGCGGCGCCATGGCTTACACGTTCCTGAAGGCCGAGGGGGTGGAAGTCGGCCAATCCAAGGTTGAAGATGACAAGCTGGAAAGCGCCAAGGCCCTGCTGAATTCCGCCAAGAGCAGCGGCAAGAAGTTCCTGCTGCCCATCGACCACGTGGTGGCGGAGAAATTCGACGCCAGCGCGCCGGCGGAAGTGGTGAACGCCGCCAGCATTCCCGCCGGCCGGATCGGATTGGACATCGGGCCTGCGACGCGCGCCGAATATGCCCAGGAAATTGCCGGGGCCAAGACCATCGTCTGGAACGGCCCCATGGGCGTCTTCGAGATGAGCCAGTTCGCGGAAGGCACCCTGGCCATCGCCAGGGCGGTTGCCGCTTCTTCCGCAGTCTCGATTGTTGGCGGCGGCGACTCCGTGGCGGCGGTGAAGAAGATGGGCGTGGCGGATAAGATCAGCCACATCTCAACCGGCGGCGGCGCGTCACTCGAGTTCCTCTCCGGGCTGAAACTCCCGGGGGTGGAAGCGTTGACAGACAGGGCATAGGGAATTGGGAATCTGGAAACCCACATTTTGCTCTCCCGGCGCGTGGAGTTGATCGCTCGGGAGAGCGCGGAACACATGCTCGACAGCTGCGAAGTCGTGGGAAAGATGCTTCGAGCCCTTATCCGCTCGCTGCAGGGCAAAGGCAGGGCTTAGCTGCTTGCTTCCCGATTCCCTACACCCTATTCCCTACTCCCACTTAAGAGGACTGCACAAATGAGACGACCTGTAATCGCTGGTAACTGGAAAATGTACAAGACCATCGCCGAAGCGGTAGATTTCATCGAGAAGATCAAGCCGGTGGCGGCGCAGGCCGGCCATTGCGAAGTGATCGTTGCTCCGCCCTTCACGGCGCTGGCCGCCGCCGCGGCAGCAGCCAAAGGTAGCAAAGTGTCGGTGGCTGCTCAGAACTGTCACTGGGACAAGGAAGGCGCGCACACCGGAGACATCTCGACGGGGATGCTCCGCGACGCCGGATGCACCCACGTGATCGTCGGGCATTCCGAGCGCCGCCATGACTGCGGCGAAACCGACGCGCAGGTGGACAAAAAAGTGAAAGCGGCACTCGCGGCCGGACTGACGCCGATTGTTTGCGTGGGGGAAACGCTGGCGGAACGCGAAAAGGGTGAAACCGAAAAAGTCCTCGAGCGTCAGTTCATGGGCGGCTTGGCCGGGTTGACCCCTGTGGACTTTTCCCGTATCATGATTGCTTACGAACCTGTGTGGGCCATCGGTACCGGACGCACTGCCACACCGGAGATGGCGGCGGAGGCGCATCGCTTCCTTCGCCGGCTGGCTCGCCGGCAGTTCGGCGCAAGCGAGGCCGAAGGCGTCAGGATTCTATACGGCGGCAGCGTCAAACCTGACAACGTCGGCGCGCTGATGGCGCAAGAAGAAATTGATGGGGCACTGGTCGGCGGGGCGAGTTTGAAGGTCGATTCCTTTACTGCCCTGATAAATTACCCGCGCGGCTGAGACGCCCGGAGAGAGATTCCATAGCATGATGGCGGCAATTCAGTTGATTCACATCCTGTCCAGCATCCTGCTCATTGGCTCGGTGCTTCTTCAGGGCGGAGAAAACGTTGATATCACCGCAGCTTTCGGCGGCGTCAGCCAGGCGGCCTTCGGGCCTCGCGGCTCCGTGACCCTGCTGGCAAAGATCACCTGGGGCCTGGCAGTGATTTTCATAGTCACGTCCCTAACCCTGGCCATTCATGCGTCCAAGTCCTCTTCGGGTTCGGTGCTGGAGCACGCACCCATTAAGTCAGCGCCCATGTCGGCGCCCGTAAAGTCACCGCCGGCGTCGGCGCCCGTCCAGTCGATACCTCTGACGCCCGCTCCGGCGAAGAAGTAGCAAGAGCAGCCGTCAGTTGTCAGTAGTCAGTTATCAGTAAGGACCTCCCTAGTGCGCGGTTGGGGACCGACGAACGACGAATGACAACTGAGAACTGATGACTGAGAACTCCCTCATGTGCGGAAGTGGCGGAATTGGCAGACGCACCAGCTTGAGGGGCTGACGGTCGCAAGGCCGTGGGGGTTCGAGTCCCCCCTTCCGCACCATACGTTTCTGATCCTGGAATGCAACTCGACCAGTGAAATCCTCTTCAGGCTGATCCCGCGAACTTACTCAGTAACCCGCTGATGACCCCCGCAAGACGCTCTGCGGAAAAGGTCTCCGGCAGAGGAATGGTGAGCGTGGGGCGTTGTGTTTTCGAGTCAGTATGGAATAGTGCAGCAAGGCCTCGTTCAATTGGCTCGAGAGGAACCGTTGGCCTCGGCACACTGCCGCGAGTCGGGACGATTGACTCCAAGAAGTTCAGGCCGGCTTCCAGCAACTTGGCGGCGGCCTCGGCCGGTTCAGGCACGAGGGGGCGTGGATGTGAATCGGCGGTCACGCCTCTCTCAGTAGCACTCTTCGACGCGGCAACTCCGGCCTGCGTTACGCGCTCGACGGGAGGCACGGGAATGCTGACGGGCAGCGGCTCGGCTGTTCGGCTCCGTTCAGCTTCCTCCACCCCCCTGGCCGCCTGCGCCTGAGCGGAGGAGATCGGCACCGGCCGGCCCGCCTGGTCGCAGAACGTTTCCTTGACGACCTGCATCATGCTCTTTCGGCCGAGTTTCTCAAAACTGACCTCGTCGGTGGTCGAGTCAAATAACCCCGAGAACAACGCCTTCTTGAGCCGGAGCGTCTCCCAGACGCGCTCCTCGATGCTGTCCTCGGTAAGCAGATGGATGACCTGCACCGGCTGCGCTTGGCCGAGGCGGTGGACTCGCCCAATACGCTGCTCGAGCCGCGCTGGGTTCCACGGGGGCTCGAAGTTCACGACCGCCGAGGCAGCCTGAAGGTTCAGCCCCACCCCACCCGCGTCGGTGGAAAGAAATACTTTACAATCGGGATCAGTCCGAAATCGGGTCATCAGTTCGCCACGTTTTCGGCTGGGGATGTTCCCGTGCAACGACACCCAGGGGATTCGCAGCTTGGTCAGTTCCTGGCTGGCAAGGAAGGTCATTCGCTCGTACTCGCTGAAGACCACTACCTTGCGCTGTTCTTCGACCGCCAATTCACGTATGATCTCGCAAAACTCCACCAGCTTAGGAGAGAAATTGGTCTCCTTGTCGAACAAGAAGGTCGAGTTGCAAAGCATGCGCATGTTCTGGATGCAACAAGTGATGCGGCGCAGGTCGATCTCGGAGAGCCAACCCTGCCGCTGCCATTTGTGCATAAGCCTGGCGAGGATCTCGTTCTGCTCCCAGTAGGGGCCGGCCTGCTCGTGGGTCATGCGCACGCGGAAGATCTGGTCCGTGCGTTCGGGCAGCTCCGGGAGCACTTCCTTGCGAGTTCGGCGGAGCAAAATGGGCTCGAGTTGGCGATGGATTTGGTCCAGCCCGCGGTAGCCAAGCAATTTCCCTTTCTCGTCTTCCATGCGGTGTTCTTTGAGAAAACGGAAGGCGGGCCCCAAGCGGCGGCCGTCCACAAACTCCACCACCGAGTAGAGTTCTTCGAGCTTGTTCTCCAGAGGCGTGCCGGTGAGCACGAAGGCGTACCGGCTCTTGAGCTGCTTGATCGTGCGAGCGGTAACGGTGGCCCAGTTGCGAATGCGCTGAGCTTCGTCGAGGATGATCAGGTCCGGGCGCAGGTCCTGCATGTCTGCGAGGTCCTTCAGGACGAGCTCGTAGCTGGCCAGGGTGAAGAAAACCGGCTTAGCGTAGAGCCTCTTCCGCTGCGGCGCCGGCCCGTCGATGACTTGCGCTGGAAAGTCGCAGAATTTCTCGATCTCAGTCTTCCACTGGTATTTTACCGAGGCAGGCGCAATCACCAGCACCCGCTCGATGCCGCGCCGCCGCCGCAGCAGTTCGGCGGCAGCGATCGCCTGAATCGTCTTGCCCAAACCCATGTCGTCGGCAAGGACCACCCGCCCGCGACAGGCGGCAAAAAGCGCGCCGCGAATCTGATAAGGAAATAGCGGCACCTTCAAAAGGCCATCCAGCGGGCGTGAGCCCTTATCCAACTGCGCAAGATAGCGGCGTTCGTCCTCCAGGCCGCGGGCTAGCTCGTTTTCGCGATCGAGGAAGTCCAGCACATCGCTGTAAACCACGGTGGTTTCGTCTGCGGCGCGGAGCTTTTCCAGCACACGCTCGAATTGGCGAAAATGTTCCCCGCGCAATAGCCCCTCGGAGTCGAAGTACTGGACGGCGATTTCTCGCAAGGCTGGTGCGGCGTCAGCGGGCAAGCGCAAACGCACGCTCAGGGTTTCCCCATAGTGCAGCGAGAGCGAGGCGCGGGTACGTTCGTACTGCTGTCGATGGAAAGTTCGGCCGAAGCGCTGACGCAACTGAAACAGCAAGGCTTCGATGTGCTTGCAAGTGCCCAGCGTGTTCACGGCAAAATCCGGGCAGGAGCAGAAATTCTCAAACAGGCTGGGGCCGCGCATCGCTACCCGGTACTTCCTGCCACTGGCTGACTTCACCTCGTAATCGCCGTAAGCCCTTCCCAACGGCTCGGCAAGGATGCTCTCAATGGCCGTGCGGGCTCGCTGCTGACGAGCCGAAATTTGTTCCTCGACTAACATTGTTGGACCTCCGGATTGAATGGGCGACAAGGATAACAGGAATGGGAGAGCGTTTGAATACCCCGACGGGGAAGGCACACGGTTCTCTCAGAGTCGCAGTGGTCGGGGCGCCAAAAATAAAGGTGTACTATTCGCTGGGTTGCACTGCTTTGTTCATCGGCACCTTCATTCGGCAGAACCCTGCTTCTCGCCCGGTTGATCAACTGCCTGACGAGCCTTCGTTTTCCTCAGCCCGCTGGCAGCAATTACCCGGTCGCGGGCACGCAGCTTTTCCAGAATCTTGAGCCTTTCGGAAAACGGACGCAACGCCAGCCGCTTCCGCCTTTCCTTATCCATATCCATCCCTGCTCCTGTAGCACTAGTTTCTACGACCTTGTTGCGCCGCGAAGATTTTCCTCCGTGTCCTCAGTGCCCGAAGAGCTTCAACACAGAGATCACTGAGACCCTCCGTGGTCTCTGTGTTAAGGTTTGAGAGGCACGGAGGACACGGAGAACCTCGTTTGGGTTGCGGCCAATGCGATGGGTTGGTCAATCTGGCGCAGGTCGGCCCTGGCCTGTTCCGTCCAAACAATGCGCTTAGCCATTGCGGCGCGGGAGTGCTTCCGGTGTGGGTTCCTCGCCCATCTTTTCCCAATCGTCCGGGATCAAGCCGAAATCCGCCAGAATTTCTTCATGCGGGATGGGCGGGTGGTGCTTGAGCCATTCGTCCGCCTCTGCGATCGCCTTACTTTCGGCATTGCTCAGGGTGTCGCGATCCTCCTCGGGCGGAACCATGGTCTCCATCAGGTGGACCACAGCGGCAAGTTGGGCAGGCGCGAGTTCGTCGAGCAAGTGATGGGCGTGTTCTCGATCCATGTGCATACCTTCATTAGCATACACGGTCATGAACACAATGGTAGCTCGAATTCGACGGACCGCGATTACGCGCTGAGCCGCCGCCGAACCGCCGTGCGCAGCCGGACCGGCCCCACCAGCCCGGACACCAAGAGCGGCGAGTCCTTACTATAATGCTTCCAGGTCGCGAAGGTGGAGCGTTCCCCAGTCGGCTTGGGCTTGCCTTGGAGATACCACTCCGGTATGACTTTGATGGCGCCGCCGGCCCCGTACTCATTCTCGGGCGGCAATTGTTCATCGCCGATCAAGCGATTGACCCACTGGTTGGTGACCAGGACCTCCAGCTTGTTCTCGCCGTGCCGGGCAGCACTGGTGATGTCCACCCGGTAAGGCGGTTTCCACAACAAGCCGAGATCCTTGCCATTCAGTCGAACCTGCGCCATCACGTACACCCAGCCCAGGTCCAGGTATAGCCGCCGGTCCCCCGACGCAGCGCCGGGCGAAAGGCTGACCTGCTTGCTATAAGTCGCCGTCCCGGAGAAGTATTTCACCCCCGGGTCGGAGTGCCGGTGCAGCGAAATCAATTCAGGCAGCGTCACCTCCGGCGGCGCGCCGAAGTTGGGTGGGAAGCTGACCTGCCACGGGCCTGAAATCTCCACGGGTTTGCCAATTCCCGAAATCCTCAGGGTGGATTTTCCCGCGGCGCCCTGCAAGGTGTAACTGCCATCTTGCCAAAAGAGCAGTTCGGAGCTTGTGCCGCCGGCCCATTCAACTTCCGGAGGCTCGATGGGGCTAGGGTTGGCAGCCGCTGCTAGCTGCTGGATGCGATCCTCACCCAAGGCTTCTTTGAAGAGTTCCGGATCGCTCATATCTCCGTCGAAGTATTCTGCCCCGTCGCGCTCGCGGGCGTCGCTCACGCCGGGATGGACGATGGCGCCGGAGGCCTCAGCCTGGCCGGCCAGCTTGCCATCAACATAAACTGACGGAGCGCCCGCCTTGTAAACCAGCGCCACGTGCGCCCAGCCCGAGATCGGCATCGGCGTCGAAATCAGGGTGTGCCAATTGAGGTGATCGCGCTCAAGAACCGCCACGAGGTTACGCCCCACCAGAAGCCCGCAGGACGCATGTCCGGAGCCGTACACCGTATCGCCCTCGGGCGGGGAGATCACCAGGCTTCGGTTGGGCACGTCGTGGGTCTTATCGCCTTTTGCCGTCAGGTAGGAATCCAGGTCGGGCTTGATCCAAACACTGAGGGTGAAATCGTTCGTCACGTCACGTTGACGCCCGGGTTGAAACGTGGGGAAGGGATCAGTTCCCACGATCGTCTTGCTGTCCTTGGCGATGGAACGGAGATACCGCGCCGGGGCGGGAGACCGAAATACCACAAACACGGATTCCGCCGGGTTGAGTTGCAGCGGCACGCGAACTCCCGCCTCAGCCTTGTCGTAGATGTTGAGAGGCGTGATCTCGCCGGTCTCGGGGTTCCAGAGTTCCGGTTGCTTGTCCTTGACCCGGAAGGTGCAGACCACGTCTTCCGCACGCCGGCGGCGATTGGCCACGAAGTAAACCTCGGCCTCATCCGCGCGGCGATGGATGAAGTTAATGGCAGCGTCGCCCGAGCGCGAAGTGATGGCGCAATCAGGTTTGATGCCCAGCTTTTCGAGAACCGTCGCCAGGGGCAGTCCCCAAAACAGTCGGCCCCTGCCGTAGCTCCGCTCCGTGACGGTGGCGCCGTTCAGATCGCCCCAAACTTCATCGGCGATCTGGCTCAATTCCGAATCGCTGTCGGGGTATCCGGTAAGCCCGGGGTTCGCCTCCGGTTTGGGACCAACCAGCGCGATGCCTTCTTTGACCATGTCACGCACTTTGCGCAGCACATCCAGATTGAGGCGTTTATCCTCGGGAAGAATCAGCACGCGATAGCTCAGGCCGTCTGGAAGGACGATCGCGCCGCTCTGTCCTTTCATGCGGGTCAGGATGGCTTCCTCGTTGGCGACATCGTAGTAATAGCCCTCCGGAGGCGTAGGCTTCAACTGTTCCGGATAGACCGGCGTATCCACGGGGACTTCCACGCCAATGTAGTAAATCAGGTCAGCGACAAGCGCTCCCTGGCGCAGCATATTTTGGCTGCGGGCCGCATACTCGTACCAGCCCGCCAACCCGCCGTAGAGCGTGTTGGTCCGATCATTCTCCCATCCCCATGGGCCCATCGTCATGCCGGGGAGGGCCGTGGGATGGGGCTGCATGGCATTGCGATGGAAGATGTACTGATTCAGCCCCTGCGTGTACATCAAATCGCCTTGCCCTTTCATCTGGTAGGGGTAATTCTGCCACTTGGCAAAGGTTTCGTCCCCGGTGAAGGATTCGCAACCGACCACCGGTTTCCCAAACACGTGCCCGATGGAACCGGCAAGCTTCACGCTGTAATTGTTGTTTCCCTGGCCCACCCAAAACTCGCCCATCGGCACGTCGAGGTGCGAGCCGCTTTGGAGTTCATCGAAAGGCCCGCCGCTGTAAGGCTCGGCATAAGCTTTCATCTTGTTCTCGCGGCAGCGTTCCGCGAAGCGGCCATAGTAATAGTCCCCCATGAGGTCGGCGCAGGTGCGGCGAATGTCCCACAGGAAGCGCTCAGAAACCTCCCTGCTTTGCACCACGCGGCCGGTCATGGCGGGCAGGTACTTGTGCAGCTCGTAGCCGCGACGCTTGGCGAACTCCTGCGGGAATTCACGGGTCCAGTTCTGCATCCCCGTTTCGTAGCTGTCAATGAGTCCACCGGCCAATCCCTGGGCCGCCAGCGGGCCTAGCGCCTGCAATAATTCCCCAAAGAAATGGTCGAAATGAAAGTCGTAGGCCTCGCGGCTGTACTTGTCGCATTCCAGTCCCCATCCGCCATCCGGGGCGGGATGGTTCTGGACGCCCGTGGTGGTTTGTCCGATGCGCAGAACCGTCCATGTTCCTTCCGGCGCGTCCCAGTTCAATCGGCTCTCGGTGTCCATGTACTGGGTAATATCGACGACTTTGGAAGGATCGATGATCGACCCCCGCGGCACTTCCACGGCATCCGCCCCGAACCCGGGCGTACGCGTGAAGTTGGCCTTGCGCGTCCAATGGGGGATTCGCGCCGCGCCGCTCATCCGGAAGTCGGTGATGCGCCTCGCATGCCAAGTCAGGATGCGGTAGAACTTCGCCCGCACCGCCGGGAAACTTGCCGTAGCGGGAAACTCCACCGACTCCTCCCCGCTGTCGCCCCAGTCAAGGTCGCAAACCTTGCGGAACTCGGCTCCATCGTCGGAAACTTCGAGCCAAATGGGTGTTTGCTCGTGCTCGTGGGAAGGGCGTGGCGCGTCAGGCACAGGGACGCCATAAGCCGCCAGCGAGCGCGCCTCAAAAGGCTCGGAAAATTCAAGTTGGAGGAACGCCGGCTGGGCCGGAGTGGGGCGAAGTTCGACGCCAATCCGCGGATCAGCATAGATCAATACTCCCCGGTCAACCGCACCGGTGTTGGTGCTGGCTCTCTGGAGCGTTTGTTCCCACGCCTGGCTTTCGCCTTCCAGCGCTGGGAACGCCAGCACAAACGCATCGCGATAGTAACCCAGCTTGGTTAGCGGTTGCTTCAGTGTGGCAACCACTCGTTGCCCACCTCGCACCAGCGTTTCACTCCAGGTAAATTGCTTCATCGAAAATTCGGGGGTAATCCAGGGACCGCCGCTGGATGACCATCCGGGGCAGTTCATGATGTCGAACTCCATCCCCAGCCGCTCCGCCTCCTTGGCCGCGTGGTGTAGCAGTCGCGTGTGCTCGGAGCTGCTGTAGTCCACCGGGCCTTTGGGAATGCCTGTGCCCACCTGGAAAATCTGGAAGCCGCGAATGCCAACGCGATTCATGGCCTCGAGGTCGAGGGTGATCCCCTCGGCGGTGATGTTGCCGTTCATCCAATGCCACCACGTTTTGGCATGGGCGCCTGGGGGCGGTTGGCGGAATGCCGTTTCCAGCGTGCCCGCCGTCTCCGCGCCAAAATTGATCTGCGGCTTGAAGCCGATCAGAGTCACCGCTCCCGCCGCGAAGCTCTGAATGAATGTCCGTCGTTTCATATGAATCCTCTCTCCCTGTGCTCGCTCCCAGCGGGCTGTTCCCAAACCGCCCGCAAAGAAGAAACTGAATCGTGCGGGGAAAAAACTACCTCCCTTCCAAAAGAAAGTAAAGTGATTTTGCCGGTCTATCCTTTGGCCCCCTTTGCGCCTTTTCCGTCAGCTGACGGATTTGCGAGAAGTGCTTCTGTTCTTCAAGGGATTACTGTAACCCTGCCAGGTTGATAACCGTCTGGACTTTTGTAAGCTCAAATGGCGATTAGAGCAATTCGACCGGCGTGTCTACAAACCTTACAAGACGCATTCCCATCTCTTGCGCCCTTCCGGCACTAGTTTTTATGCTGCCATCTTTGCTTTCTGGCCAAGCCCCCGCGACGGGGTCAATCACCGGCCATGTGCGCGGCCCTGGTGGAGTTTCCGTGCCTGCCGCCACGGTCCAGCTCATCAATCCGCAAACCGGCGAGCGCAAAGAAACTTGGACGGACGAGGAGGGGAATTTTGCCTTCACCGGAATCCAGCCTGGAAATTATCGTCTAAGTTTGTCTTTGGTGGGATTTCGCCCTGACGTACGTGAACCGGTACCGGTGACTCCCGATAAGGTGCTCAAAGTCAATTTGGCGATGGTTCTTGCCATGCCGGAGGGCGCTGCCCCATCTCAGGGGCATGGCGAGGTAAACTTGCCGCTACAGCGTCGCAGTGGCAATTTGGCGGCACTGCCGGCGAGAGCCCAAAATCGTGGCCAATACCCTGCCAGCTTAGAGAATTCCTCTGGCGAGGGCGCCGAAGGAGAAGAAGGGGTGATCCGCATTGCGGAAAACGCCGGCGCGGAAAATGGGGGCGCGGAAAACGCTGCTGCCGTCGAGTCCATGCCCGAGAATCCCGACACCTCCACGAGCGCGGCCAACTCTTTCCTCCTGGCCGGCGGGGTAGGTGACGCGGCCACTCCCGGGGAAGGCCGTGGCGGTCGGAGAGGAATGCGCGGTGGAGGAATGGGTTTCGGTGGAGGGCCCGGCGGCCAGTTTGGAGGGGGTTCTGGCAGCCCATTCGGTGGAGGGCCTGGCGGCGGGTCTGGCGGAGGCCCCGGTGGCGGCTTCGGGGGAGGAGGCGGTGGGGGTGGCGGGGGAGCCCGCGGCTGGGGTCGCAATCGCGCCCAGGTGAATCGAATCCGTGGCAACTTCACGGAGCAGTTTACGAACTCAGGCTTCGATGCTCGTCCCTATCCTCTGAACGTGGCAGAGTCGCCCCGCATTCCCTCCTACCAAGAAACCTTCGGGTTCTCTCTAGGCGGCCCGCTCGTGATTCCGAAGATTTATAACGGCGGCAGCAAGACGAGTTGGTTCGCAAGCTACAACTTGCAGCGCGGAAGGACCGGCCTTGACAGCTTTTCTACCGTACCCACAGCGGCGGAGCGCGGCGGGGATTTTTCCGACGCGGTCATTGCTTCCGGGCAATACGCGGGGACGGTTCCCGTTATTTACAACCCCCAGTCGAAGCCGTGTAAGAATGTGTCCACTCCTTTCCCCGGAAACATCATTCCTCCCCAGTGCCTGGATTCCGCCGCTCTAGGTTTGCTGCCATACATCCCCTTGCCTAACCTTCCCGGGCAGGTACAGAACTTTCATTTGCAGGTGCCCTTGCCCACCTCGAATGACCGCGTGATGGGCCGCATTGGCCAACAGCTCCGCTCCAAGGATAGCCTGAATGTCATGTACTACTTCAACCGGTCGCGCAGCCAGTCGGTTAACACGTTTCCCGACATCACCTCGCACACCTCGAGCCGCGGCCAGAATCTGAGCGCAAACGAATCCCATACTTTTAATCCCCACCTCGTCAATACCCTGTCCTTGAACTTCAACCGCCTGAGCACCTACTTGCTGAACGCCTTTGCGTTTCAGGAGGACATTGCCGCGCAATTGGGGATTACCCGGGTTTCGACCAATCCCTTCGATTGGGCAATCCCCACCATCGGCTTCACGAACTTTGGAGGTTTGAAGGACCCTCTCCCATCGCTCACTCGCCCCCAAACCATCCGCGCTAATGATGTTCTGATCTGGAACCACGGAAAACACAACATTCACCTGGGAGGGGAATTGCGCCGCGTGCAACAGAATTCCGAGACGGATCCCAACGCCAGCGGGACGTTCAGCTTTACGGGATACAGCACCAGTAACTTCAATAATGGCTATCCGGTACCTGGCACAGGATTTGACTTCGCGGACTTCCTCCTGGGCCTTCCCCAAACCACCTCCGTTCGTTACGGCGTGGCGAGCAATTACCTGCGAACCTGGGTCACCACGTCTTTCATTCAGGACGACTGGCGCGTGGGCCCACACTGGACGGTCAACGGCGGCGTTCGGTACGAATATTATCTGCCCTTTAGCGAAAAGTTCGGACATCTATCGGACTTATCTTTTGCGCCCGGCTTCACGTCGCCCGAGGTGGTTACTGGCCTCAACCCGGGTTCTCTGCCTCCCTCGCTCATTCACAGCGACTGGCATAACTTTTCGCCTCGCTTGGGCATTGCTTACCGCCCGTGGATTCAGCATCACTTGGTCATGCGCGGAGGCTATGGGATCTTTTACGACGGCAGCATCTACTCGCGCATGGTAACCAACATGGTGGACCAGCCGCCTTTCGCGCAGGCTTCCACGCTGACGACCAATCCGCAGCAGGTGCTGACGCTCGAAGATGGGTTCCCGACCCTTTCTTCCAACACGATTCATAACACCTATGCGGCCGACAGTAATTTCCGCCGGCCTTACGCGCAGACTTGGAACTTCAGTCTCGAGGACGAGATCGTCCGCAACGTCATCCTTTCGGTGGGTTACATTGGCACCAAGGGAACGAAACTCGATTTGCTGCTTTCACCCGACAGCGTGAACCCCAGCGCTTCCGGTTCACAGCAAACCTCCATCCCGGGCGTCCAGCAGTTTCTTTACGAGACCTCGGGCGCGGCTTCGATTTACAATGGCCTCCAGGTCGTTTTGCGGCGGCAGTTCCACGGGGGCTTTTCCATGAGCGGCTACTACACCTGGTCAAAATCGATGGATGACGCTGCCAGCGTGGGAGGCAAGGGAAACAACGTGCCCCAGAACAGCTTCGATTTGGAGGCGGAACGCGCGCTTTCCAACTTCAACGTGGGACAAAGGCTGATTGTCAATCACACTTACGAGTTCCCCTTGGGCGAGCAGCGGCGTTTCCTCAATCGCGGCGGCGCCGTCGCGCGCATTCTTGGTAACTGGCAGATCAGCGGAGTGACCACCCTGCAATCGGGCACGCCGGTGACCGCGGTAGTGGCCGGCAACCAATCCAATAACAACGGCTCGGGCGTGTTTGCCTCCGAGCGCCCCAATGCCACCGGGCTTCCCACCAGCCTGCCGCGCTCGGAGAGGACAACCCTGGAGTTCTTCAATACCGCGGCGTTCTCGCTTCCCGCCTCGGGCGAACTCGGCACGGCGGGACGCAATACCATTATCGGACCGGGCTCTGTGGCCTTTAATATGTCGCTGGGGCGCTTCTTTACCTTCTCGCGGGAGAAAGGCATACGCGGGCGTTTCAGCATCAACGCCAACAACATTTTCAACCACCCGAATTACGGCGGGGTGGCGACCACGATCAACGCACAGAATTTCGGCTGGGTGACGAGTGTGGCGGCCATGCGCTCCCTAAACGTGGCGCTGCGGTTTAACTTTTAGGCAAAACATGCACCACCAAGACACAAGGACACAAAGAAGGGTAGAAGCTAGAAAGAGAGCAGCTTGGCGGTTTTTGTCCTCTGGCTTTGCCTTGGTGCCTTTGTGTCTTGGTGGTGTAGCTCTGGTTCTCGCGGGCCAGACTTCTTCCCAGGTCAAGCCCACGACCCCGGTATCAAGAAGCGCGCAACAAGCTTTCATCCTGCGCTCGCAGACCAATGAGGTGCTGGTCGATGTGCATGTGTATGACAAATCCGGCAAGCCGGTGACGGACTTGAAGCAATCGGATTTTCGCGTCTTTGAAGACGGCGTTCAGCAAACCATCTCCGGCTTCAGCCTGGAAGACGTGGAGAAGTTGGCGCAGGCCACCGGGGGGGAAGAACACGCGCAGGTGATTGATCTCGCCAAGCTCCCGCCGGAGGTCAATGCCGACCAGGTGCTTCAGGACCATCGTCTCCTGGTCTTTTTCTTTGACTTGAGCTCGATGCAGCCCGACGAGTTGATGCGCGCCCTGAAGGCCTCGAGCGATTTTATGGCCCACCGCTTGACGCCCGCGGACTTGATTGCGGTGGTTACCTACTCCTCCAGCCTGCGAGTCGTGCAGGATTTCACCAACAATCGTGACTCCCTCGCCAAGGTTCTGCGCACCATCCTGGTGGGTGAAGAATCCTCCAACTTGGCTGCGGCGGGAACGACCGGCGAAGCAGGCGGGACGGACGCCAACGGCATGGAAATCGTCACTCAGGATGTTTCCGACGCTTTTACCCCGGATGAAACCGAATTCAACATTTTCAATACAGACCAGAAGCTGGCCGCCATTGAATCCCTGGCAACCATGCTTCGTCAAGTGCCGGGCCGCAAGAACGTGATCCACTTCTCCAGCGGGATCTCGCGCACCGGGCAGGAAAACCAGGCACAGTTGCGCGCCACCATCGATGCGGCGAATCAAGCCAATGTTTCGCTTTACACCATGGACGCGCGCGGCCTGCTGGCCTTGCCCCCCGGAGGCGACGCCTCGTCGTCCAGCCCCTCCGCTACAGGCATCTATTCGGGCTCGGCCGTGGCGTCGCAGGTTTCCTCTTTGCAGGGCAGCCGCGAGACCCTAGCTTCGCTCTCCACCGACACGGGTGGAAGGTTCTTTTACGACCTGAACGATTTCACCCCCGCCTTCCAAGAGGTCCAAAAAGAGAATTCCAGTTACTATTTGATTGGATATTCACCCACCAACAAGCGCTCGGATGGCCGCTTCCGGCACATTCGCGTGGAAGTGTCGCGCCCGGGCCTGAAGGTACAGGCGCGGCCCGGCTACTTTGCTCCTAAGAATTTCCGGCAATTCACGCGCGAGGACAAAGAAGTCCAGCTCCAGCAGGTGATGGATCTGGACGTGCCCTTCGTGGATCTTCCCTTCGCTGTTGATACTGCCTACTTCCGGCGGCCCGACAAGAAATACACCGTCGTCCTGGCCGCCAAAATTCCGGGCTCGCAGCTTTCCTTCCTCAGGAAGTCTGGCAAGCACGAGACCGAGTTTGACTTTGCCTGGAAGATCACCGACGCGCAGAACCATATCGCCGGGGGATTGCGTGACACGCTGCCGGTGAAGATGACCGACGAAACCTTTGACGAAATCACCAGCGGCAATCTTCTCTACGAAGGTGAAATCACTCTGCCGCCGGGAAAATATAATTTGAAAGTCGTGGCCCGCGAAAATCAAGGGGGCAAGATCGGAACGTTCGAAACCTCGCTCGTCGTGCCCGATATTTCCGACCAGGGGCTGAGCCTGAGCTCGGTGGTGCTCTCGAACGAAGTGAAGCCCGCCGATCAGCTCCCACGCGCGCGCTTCGATCGGGACAAGAACGCGCCGCTCCAGGTGGGGAATCGCACGGTGCTGCCGAGTGTGACCCGCGTGTTTCGCACCAACCAGACCCTTTCGGTTTACCTGGAATCCTATGCCGGCAAGCCTCCGGCTCCCGCGTCTGCGCAGAGCGCCGCGTCTGGGCCCGCTCCGCCGCCTTCCGTGGCGCTCGTCTTCCTCCGCCACGGAAGGAAGTTTGCGGAAGCCGGGCCCTTCAATGGCATAGCCGAAAAGGGCACCACGCCAAAGGCCACCTACTTCGCGCAGATTCCCCTGGAGAAATTCCCGGTGGGGCGCTACACCGTGCAGGTGAACGTGCTCGATCTGGCGGCAGCGCGCGTGGCCTTCACGCGCTTGCCTATGGCCGTCGTCAAGCCGCCCCCACGCACTCCACATGCCGGGGGCGGGTAAACAAACTCCTTTCGGAAGCGTCCGCTCGGCCCACATTCAATTGCTGGTTTCCTTCAGGAAATCCCGGGATAATTCCCCCGATGCAACCAGCGGCTTAGGCCCGGAATCGAAGGAGAAGCAGCAGGTTTATCAACTGTCAGGAGGTTGGGGACCCATGAGGAGAATTTTTGGCCTTGCGGTAAGAAGCGTGGTTCCGGCGGCGGCATTTTTCTTGGCGGCGTCTCTGGCGGGAGTGGCCCGCGCCGGAGATAACCAGCCGAAACTGGGCGGCCGATGGGAATTTAACAAAGACCAAAGCGACGATGCGCAGCAGAAGATTAGTGACGCGCAGAACAGCCAGCGCCCGAGTGACAACAGTGGCGGCGGGTACCCTGGAGGTGGTGGTGCCGGTGGCTATCCTGGGGGTGGAGTCGGCTGGCCGGGGGGCGGGATGGGCTTGCCGGGAGGCGGAGGACGTATGGGCCGCCGGGGAGGACAAGGCAATCGCGGCGGAAGCAGCGTGAGCAGCGAGGATTGGGATCGGTTGGCCGAAAATCCAAAGTTCTTGCGGGTCGACCAACGCTCTGACCAAGTGGTGGTCACCGACGACTCGGACCGCGCCCGGACCTTTTATCCGGACGGCAAAAAGCACGACGACAAGGACGCGAATGGGAAAAAGGTTTCAACCAAAACCGAGTGGCAAGGTGACACACTGGTGGCCGAAACAAAATTAGACCACTCCACCAAACTCACCCAATCATTCCGGTTGAGTGACGACAGCAAACAGCTTTACGTCATTTCACGCCTCGAGAACTCTTCCCTGCAAGCTCCCGTCAGCGTGCGGCGCGTGTATGACCTGTTAGGCTCGACAACGCAGCAAGGCTCATCGCCGAAATAGGGTCAAGTCAAAATGGCTCCAGCGTAAGCTGCAATCACTTATTTCCCGGCGCGCACACGAAATTGGCAGCGTCGTTGGTGTCGCCGGCGCCCTTGTACTTCGCGACCTGCGGATACGGGCACAGGGGACGCGTCATCTTCACACCTTGTGCGGGGTTGGAGTCGTTCACGTATTTGGTCGCGGTGATCTTGGAGGGCGCGACGCCCTTCTCAACCCAATGTTCGAGAGCAGTGTAAATGTTGTGCTCAGGGTCGTACGGCGGGGAATTGGCGCCTTGTCCGAAGGAATTCGGCCCGGGACCACCACCGCAGTGCTGCATTCCCGGCACCATGAAAAGCCGCAGGAACGAGTCTGTATTGCGCCGGCCCATGGTTGCCACCACGCTGTTGTAGTAGTCGATGGTGTTAGGCGCCGGGATCGCGGCATCGCCCCAACCATGATACAGAATGAGCCTGCCGCCGCGCGCCCTGAAGGGCTTGAGATTGGGGTCGGTGGCGTCAAGGGCGCGGCCCGTCTTAGCGTCGGCCAGTTTCGTGGCCTGGTCGACATTGAAAGTCCTGTAATCCCAATCCGCTTGCTCGTACACCATGTCTGAAAAGAACTGTATTCCGAAAGAGAACAACAGGCTGTGGCCTGGTCCCGGACCGGTGATCCAAGCCGCCCAGCCGCCTGGACCCTCCTCAGCGCCGGGCACGTAGCCGGGGAACAAATGGTGTCCAGCCGAATCGTGCGGCCCAGCATAGATCTTCTTGAGCGCAGCTACCTGCGGCGCCGTCAGGCAACTGTTGGAGTCGGCCCCCTTGCAAAGCAGCGTCGCTGGGTCGAAGTGGCACTGCCTCGGGTCATTGAGGGTGCCATCCGCTACACCGTCCTGGGCGTCGCAGGCAGCAAGCACAGCGGCGCCGATGGCCGGGAGCTTGCTGGCAGGAATGTAACTGGCCTGATCCAGCGTGGTAGCTTGGGTGACCCACACAGCACCGACGAGCAGGTGTGTCCAAAAATTGGCTGGGGCGCCGGCAAGGATGCCGTCGTAGTCTTCGGGAAAGCGCTGGGCCTCCATCAGGGCCTCACGGCCTCCATCCGAGCAACTGGCGAAGTACGAGTGCTGGGGATGGCCACCGTAAAAGGCATCAATGATGGCTTTGGCCTTGAGAGTCATCTCGTGGATGCCGCGATATCCGAAGTCAATCACCTTTTCCGGGTGGCCCAAGGCCCACGCCGCCTCGCCTCCCGAGTGCCCGGTATCTGTGCCCGCCGCGGCATAGCCTCGCTTTATCGCAGCCCCCAGGGCAGGATAGCCAATCATCCCTGCGAAGCCCCCGTTGCCCTGGCCCTGGTACTTGCCATTCCAGCCGTTGGCCGGCATCCAAACCTCGAGCTTGATAGCCGAGTCAGCCGTGGGCGAAGCTTCTGCCACCACCCTGCAAAATGCTGGAAGGTCTTTGTAGCTCGCCGGCGTCCCCGGCATGGGATTCGGGGCAGGAGGCGGGGTGAATGCTCCGGCAGCGACGGATTGAGCCAACGTGATTTTCGCATTGGGTAACGCGAGCTGCGCCAGGCTGTCGCAGGGTCTTTGAGCCGCCCTGGTTGCCTGACCAAAAACACCTGGTATCAACAGAGCCGTTAGGAACGAGAAAACCAACGATTTGCGCATCGCGAACTCCCTTATGTTCCGGAGGCGGGCTAATTCTGTAGGCCCATCTTTTTCAACAGGGCGGTGAACCTCGGGTCCCCGCGCACGCTGTTGTACAGGGGATCCACCTTGACGCTGTTCAACAAGTTACTCCGGTCGGCGTAAGCTTTATCCAAGCATTCAAAGACGCGGCCCTTGTCACCGAGGCCGGCATAAACCCAGGCTATGTGAACGGGGATGACGTAAGTCTTCTCGGCCCGCTCCTGCAATTGTTCGAGGAGCTTCCGCGCGTCGCCTTTCCTTCCCGACACAGCGTAGACATACCCGAGCGACCCCAGGATTGCCGAGTCGCCTCCCGAAAGCGCGTCGGCTTCTTGCAGGGCTGCAATGGCTTCCGCATACATCCCCTTGCGCTCAAAACTGAGCCCCATGTCCTTGTACGCCCAGTAGCAGTTCGGATCGAGTTCAAGCGCCTTCTGACATTCCACGATAGCTTGGTCGTATTGGCCATTCATGTATAGAAGGTTCCCAAGGATTGCGTGCGTGAAAGAAGCTCGCGGGTCAAGCTCCACGGCGCGTTTGATCTCCAGGATCGCTTCGTCAAGTCGCCCTGTTGCTGCCAGGCACATCTGGGCGTACGCCTGATGTGCGAAAATGTGGCGGGGGTTGAGTTCGAGGGCGCGCTTGAACTCCTGCTCGGCGCCCGGCCAGTCCCAGTAATACGACGAGCGAATCACGCCCAGCAAGGTGTGCGCCTCCGCAGAGGTGTTGTCGTAGGCTAAGGCCTTCCTGACCGCCGCGTCCGCCTGTTGCATGGCCTCCTTCCACGGCATGAACCCCTCAATTCCGAGCAAGAAGAAACTGTCCGCCAGCCGCATGTAGGGAGAGACGTTGTTCGGAGCCCCGACATTGTCAGCATAAAATTTGAGCTTGTCGGCGGGCGTCGCCGGCGCTTGGCTCGAAGCGGTCTGCCCCCAGAAACTGGGCATGGAAAGTCCATAACCCCACGGATATCGGTTGGGATTGCCCGTCCCCAGCAAGAGCGCCTTCAGCACGTTGACTATCGACTCGGAGATTTCATTCTGGAGGGCGGTGTCCGCCTTGCCTTCCCGCTCGTAGCTCTCGGACCAGAGTTCGAGTCCGTCTCGCACTCGCACCAGCCGGGCCGTGATCGTCCACCGGCCTTTGTTCTGGGTCACCTTCCCGTCTACGAGGGCATCCACATGATGCTTTTCCCCAACTGCCCGAACATCTCCGCCCTCCGCCTTACTTGCAGACATCGCTGGCAGCGCGATGACCTGCCCTCCTGTAGCTTGCCTGAGCTTGCTCGTGATAGCTTCTGCAAGGCTCGCGCCCAGACGCTGCCTATCACTGCCTGGCCCTAGATCGTCGAAGGAGAAGACGGCGACAGAGGGAACGGGCACGAGTGACCGAGTGGCCAAATCGCTACCTCGCGTTGACTCGCCGGCTGGGCCTCCCCGGTAGAAATAAACCTTCCCTGGCCCCAAGGCAACTCCCCAATAGATTATGACCCCGGCAAGGACAAAGGCTATGGAAAACAGCACAGCCTTCCAACGCCAGCCCGCACCTATGCGAGTCCATAAGCGGCGCTGATCGTTGCCCGGAATCTCTCTCAGTTGAAATGTCGGGGCATAAGTTCCTCTGTCGTACTTCACGAGGACTCGATCGAGGCGGCC
>Ga0326727_10009004_pt1 | contig 24923 bp, 19 predicted proteins | sample MB2enrmetagenome_FD_207643 | JGI IMG/M metagenome (GOLD analysis project Ga0326727, IMG submission 207643) | Lab enriched peat soil microbial communities from McLean, Ithaca, NY, United States - MB29MY | ecosystem: Environmental > Terrestrial > Soil > Wetlands > Peat | place: USA: New York... | reverse complement strand
AGCTGGGCTGCATCGATCACCCTCCCGGTGCTGGTATTCGATTTCTCGCAAAATCTCTATACCATACATGCCGTGGAGGGTGTTCGTGTTTTCTGTGTTTTTCAGCCCATCAACCGCGATTTCTGGGGGATACGCACCTTTGGGTATCGTCACATTATCGTCACAGGCCTTGCCCGCCTGTTGAACGTGGGGTACGATATGCGCGGGTTCCTGCGGGACATGAGCAAAGGTGTAAGGCGGTCCCGGTGGCGCCCGAATACCCGATCCATTCATGGGGCCTAAAGATTCGGTGATGCGGTAGCCGGCTGTCGACGCGATGGAAGCAGAGCAATTGCCATCTGCCTTCTGCCGGGAGTGCGCGCGGAAACGAGTTTTTTCCAGAGAGTGACGGTGGGGTCTTTTATCCATCACCCCTCCAGCCTTTCACTCGCGGACTGATTACGCTTGGGAGGACATTCATGAGACAGAACCTAGCTCGATTCGGTATGGCGCTGGCGCTGGTAACGATTTTCGGCATCTCCAGCAAGATGTTGGTGGGGCAGTCGCCCGCTGCGGAGTCTGACGCGAGCGAGAAGGACATCTTCAAGAACCTGGAGTTTCGTAACCTCGGCCCGGCGGTGGGTGGCGGCCGCGTGGCCGCGGTGGCGGGCATTCCCGGCAATCCCAACATCTATTATGTGGGCGCGGCGGGCGGCGGCGTCTTCAAAACCGAAAATGGTGGAAACACCTGGAAGGCGATCTTCGAACACGAAAGCACGGCCTCCATCGGCGCCCTGACTTTGGCTCCCTCCGACCCCAGCATCGTTTGGGTGGGCACGGGCGAATCGAAAGTGCGCAACGACGTCATCGACGGCCGCGGCGTCTATGTCTCGGGTGACGCCGGACACTCCTGGCGATTCGCCGGCTTGGGCAATGTGGGCCAGATCTCCAACATCATCGTCGATCCCGGCAACCCCAATGTGGTTTATGTGGGGGCCACAGGGCACGCCTGGGGTCCCAATCCCGACCGCGGCGTCTTCCGGACCACGGACGGCGGAAAGACCTGGAAGAAGATACTGTTCGTCAATGACTCCACCGGCGTGGCGGATCTGGCGATTCAACCGGGCAATTCCCAGGTGTTGTTCGCGGCGATGTGGGAATTTCGGCGCTATCCCTGGACGCTGGTGGATGGCGGCGCCGGCAGCGGCATCTATCGCTCCACCGACGGTGGTGACACCTGGAAGAAGTTGAGCAAAGGCCTGCCAGAAGGCCCGCTGGGCCGCATTGGGCTGGCCGTGGCGCCCACCAATCCCAATCACGTATACGCGCTGGTGGGGGCCAAGCGTGGCATGCTGTGGCAATCCATCGATCTGGGCGATACGTGGACCGAGGTCAGCGACAATCACGCCTACGACGCTCGTCCGTTCTATTTCACCCGCCTGATGGTTTCCCCGGAGAACGAGAACAAGGTTTACTTCATGTCCTTTAACCTGGTGGAATCGGATGATGGCGGCAGGACTTCGCACGTCGCCGACCGTGGGGTTCACCCCGACCATCACGCGCTTTGGATCGACCCCAAGAATCCGGAGCGGATGCTGCAAGGCAACGACGGTGGCGTCTATGTGACGATGGACGGCGCCAAGAGCTGGCGGTTCCTCAATAACCTCCCCATCGAGCAGTTCTATATGGTGTCGACGAGCAGCGAAACTCCCTACTCCGTGTGTGGCGGCTTGCAGGATAACAGCGCCTGGTGCGGTCCTTCCAGCAACCTGGCCGGGCGCTCGGTGAGCGGCGCCGATTGGTACACCGTGACGGGTGGCGACGGCGAATACGCGGTGTTTGCTCCCAGCGATCCCAACATCATCTACGTCGATTCGCAAAACGGCAGCATCACCCACATGGACAAGAAAACGCATTTCACCCGCTCCATCCGGCCCTACCTGGAAGGCGTGGAGGAGATGAAGCCGGCCGATCTGAAGTATCGCTTCAACTGGACTTCCCCGATTGCGGTCTCTGCGACCGACGCCAACGAGGTCTATATCGGTGGCAACGTCGTCTTCAAATCTACGGACGGCGGCAGGAATTGGACAGCGATCAGCCCCGACCTTACGCGCAATGACAAATCGAAGCAGGAGATAGCGGGCGGTCCCGTCCAGCACGATATCAGCGGCGCGGAAAGCTACGAGACCATTCTGACCATCACGCTCGCGCCCACCGATCCCAAAGTGATCTGGGTGGGCACTGACGACGGTCTGGTGCAGGTAACGCGCGACGGCGGCAAGAACTGGAGCAACGTTGCTGTTGCCGGCGCACCCGAGTGGGCTCGCGTCTATCAGGTGGGTGTTTCGCCTTTTGACGCGGGCACGGCGTACGTCACCTACGATGCCCATGAGCTGGATAATTCTCACCCCTACGTTTACAAGACCTCCGACTACGGCAAGACGTGGACGCCCATTGCCGCCGGCCTGCCCGCCGATGCTTGCGCGCACGTTGTCCGCGAGAGCCCCAACCAGCGCGGGTTTCTGGTGCTGGGAACCGACACCGGCCTTTTCTATTCGGCGGACGCGGGCGAGCACTGGCAGCCGCTCAAATCCAATTTCCCCACCGTGCCCGTCTATGACCTGCAACTTGTGAAGGCCACTGGCGATCTGGTGGTGGCCACGCACGGCCGCGGCATCTTTGTGCTCGATAACATTCGCCCGATCGAGCAGATGAGCGCCAAGATCCAGGATAGCGACTTTCAACTGATTAGCACCACGCCGGGCACGCTGTTTCATCACTGGCGCGGCGCAGGAGGAGGCGGAGGATTCGGCGCCGCGGCGGGTTCCACCCCCAATGGCCCCGAGGGAGTGGTGATCGATTACTTCCTGAAGAAAGAGATTGAGCAAGGGCGCGGCGGCGGCGGTGGTGGTCGAGGAGGGCCCGGTGGCGGCGGAGCAGGCGGTGGAGGTGGCGCGGGCGCCGCCATGGCGGGAGGCCAGGGCGGACAAGGTGGGCCCGGAGAAGGTGCGGGTCCGGGCGGCGCGCGCGAAGGCCCGGTCAAAATCGTGTTCACCGACGAACATGGGAATCCGGTGTCGACTGAGCATGGAACTTCCCATGCCGGCATCAACCGCTTTGTCTGGTCCATGCGTTACGACGGGCCGGAGCGGCTGACCTTCGAGCGGCAACAGGAACTCAGCGAGTTTGCGGAGTTCTTTGGCCGGGGCCGGGGACCGATGGTGCTGGCAGGGAAGTATCACGTGGTCATCACCGTGGGTGAACACAAGGCGGAAGCCGACGTCACCGTCCGCCCCGATCCCAACGTCAAGATTGATCCCGAGAATTTCCGCGCCGCGCTCCGCTTCTCGCTCGAGGGACGCAATGCGGTGAGCGCGCTGAACACCATGCTGAACCGTGTCGACGCCATTCAGAAGACGCTTACCGCTTTCCAGGGCATGGTCCGCGGCAGCGACGACAACGATCTGAAGAAGAAGTTCCAGCCGCTCATGGGCAAAGCATTCCCCCTTGCCAGGAAGCTCCGAACCTTGAAGGATTCCGTATACAACTCGGAACTCCAGCAGGGCTCGGAAGATGACATCCACTACCTGGCGGCGTTTAACAGCAAGCTCTCTGGCCTCTCGGGGGGCGGCGCATTCGCCTACGGCGAGCCTCCCAACCAGTTGGCTTTGGACCAGAAAGCGGAGCTGACCAAGGAGTTGGAGCAGCACCTGGCCGACTTTAACAAGCTCATCCAGACGGATGTGGCGGACTATAACAAGGCCGCCTTCGCCGTCGGTGCGCCTACGCTCTATGCGGGCGACCCCATCGCGGTGAAGAAGCTGCCGGCAGGACTCTGAGGCAAGAGGAGTGAAGGCAACGCGGAGTGATCTGGCTGCCAGCCGGATTGCTCCGTGCGGTGCCTTCATTACACCCCTGCTCCTACCTTCAGACTTCCAATTCCTGAACCCTGGCATCTGACACCTGCTGTAAGTCATTTATTTTCATAAACATCGTGATAAAAATACTATAACTCATTTGTTTTCATCAACATCGTGTCAAGCCATAAAACTGACATTTTTTCTACATGTTTTTTCAGCAGGTTAGGGACGATGACGTCCGTTTTTCGCCCCTTTCCATTATTCGCTCTCATTGCCATGGTTCAATGTAACCCTTTTTATTTCAATGTGATGGATTTTTTCTGCGCTTGACCTCTTTGCCGCTAACCCATTTATTTTCTAATACATCGTGATAACTCGCCACCCCTTTTTTGTGATTTCGCGAAGAAGTCTGTTTATTTCAATGAGATATGGTTTACCGCAAATTTGTCATCTTCACGATAACCCATTTGTTTTCTTATATATCGTGATAACTCGCAAACGTTGTTGTTGTTTTTCGGCTCGAAAGCTCTATGCCATTTATTTTCAATGAGATAGATTTTTGCCCCATGTAGCCTCTTCACCGATAACACTTTTATTTTCTAATACATCGTGATAACTCGCGGTCATGTTTTTGATCATCCTCACCGAGCATTCCGAGATCGAAGATCGTCCATCGCCAATCCTGACACCTGGCACCTGACACCCGACACCTGTCTCTCCTCACTGGTCCCGACCGCCTGTCACTGACCGCTCGTCACTCGTCACTGCTCTTGCGCGATTTCACCCTAAAGCCCGTTCTCACTTCACCCTCTAGCAGTTCACCATCCATAGTCAACACCGTTATTTACGAATTCTTCATAAATCGTAGGAGGGACAAGCCACGTAGCCACGGTCAGCGACTTTCTGACCGTGGGCTTTTTTCGTGCCCCCCACTTTTGGACGGCAGGCAGGGCACAGGCGGGCGAGGGCGGTTGTACGCTTCGTGATAGCTATAGTATGATGCGCGGCACCGGGCAGCTGCTTTGACTTGCCAAGGAGCCCGATGCGCACCTGCCCCCATGCCCGAAAACGTATCCCGACGACACGGATTCTTGTCCGCGCGATGGCGCGCTGATCCGCAGGGGCAATCCTCGTGGTTGCCCGAGGGCGGCCACAAGGGCCGCCCCTACGGAAGAACGACCCGTCGGTCATAGACCGCCGGGAGTTGTAGCGTCGGTCTCCGACCGACGTCCGGCGATCGGAGATCGCCGCTACAACCGTGGGATTTGCCGCTGTGAATGAAATCGACGCCCAACTCGCTGCCAGTGGGCCTCGACTAATGCTCCGTTGGCCTCTCGATATGATCAGCGACCTTCACCAGAGCGGCTCAGCTTAATGGAAGCAACCTCGAACGATAGCAGCGGAGCGCCGGCCTTGGTTGGCGATTGCGCGGGGATTTACGGGGCGTTCAGGAGGCTGAGCACGGCAGCAAATATCGCTAGTTCGTGTAGGAGATTACCCAGCGCTGGTGCGATGGCCGCGCATATTGCCGACAAGTATTTCGGGACCATGCCTTGTCCTGGCTTAGGTGGCACAGGCACTCCTGCCTGTGCCCTCTGCATGGAGTGCATCAGCCATGGCACAGGCAGGAGTGCCTGTGCCACCAGCGGCGTTGTGGTCCTATTCGCGCTCCTGGAAGATCACGATGTGTTGCGAGGGCAGCGATTCCACGGTCCCGACGTGCGCCAGCCCCACCACTTGCATTTCTTTCGTAAGCTGCTCCACGCTCATTTTGTGCACTTCTTTGATGGGGACGCGGGGATCTTCTTTGCGATACTCGACGAAGACCACGCGCCCGCCGGGCTTCAGCGCTGCGCGGACCTTAGTCATAATTTCAAAGGGGTAGGCGAGTTCGTGGTAAACGTCGACCATCAACACCAAATCGACGCCGCCCGCAGGTAGTTGGGGATCGGTCTCTGTGCCTTTCACCTCCTCCACGTTGGTGACTCCGAGCTCGCCGGCGCGCTGCCGTAATGCCGCGAGCATCTCGTCCTGGATTTCCACGGCCAGCACCTTGCCCGTTTTGCCGACCTTGGCCGCCAGGCGGAACGTGAAGTAGCCAGATCCCGCGCCCAGGTCCGCAATCGCTTCTCCGCCGTGAAGCCCCATGGCGCGAATCACCACCTCCGGATGCTCCTGTTCCTCGCGCTCGGGACGATCGAGCCAAGCCATGCCGCCCGGCCCCATGACTTGCGCGATCTCCCGGCCCATGTAGAATCTTCCCGTGCCGTTGGGGTCATGATTCGCCCGGACTTCATAGCGGGTTGATGGTGCGGGGCTCGAAACCTGAAGGCGCGCGAGAAGCGCTTCCTGAGCATCGCGAGCCGCCGCAAGCTGACCAGCAAGCGCGCCCGCTGCGATCAAGGCTAGCGCGAGCGTTAGGATAAACCGGTGGCGTGGGAGATTAATCATGTGAACACATGGTGACGCAGCGGCGATATATGCGATCGCGCGCGGCCTTCGGAGCTACACCGCCCGCTTCCTGGATGAAACCGAAAAGCCAAAGCCCCCATGGCAAGATATCACAATGACATTCCTCCTTCCGGGATTCAACCAATGCCGCAGGTAAGGCCTTCGCCATCGAAGCAAGAACTCACAGTCAGAAATGCATCGACGGTGGCTACCTGCTAAAGCGCCAAAGCAGGGGGGCAGGGGATTAGCGGGCGCGATAAATCTCGTGCCAAGCGCCGGAGGGAAGCACCGCTCCGACAATAGCGCCTGCGATTGCGCCGACTGGAGTGAAAACATATACGCCTAAGTTGTGGAGTTGAGGGAAACCATTGGTGCAACCGCCGCACGAGGCATCCGCTGCCGCGCCGATCCCCGCGCCAGCGCCCGCCCCGATCCCCGCACCGATCAGTGCGTTCCGCTTGCGGTGCCCTTTGCCTTTGGACGATACGCGAAGAATGCTCTGCCGATTTAGGGTTTGTTCCCCGCTCGCCGTACTCATCACCATCGCTTCGTCAGTTACGCTGCGGAACCTACCGGAAGTGGATGTGGCCCCATTCTCCACGACTTGAATCTCCTGGCCTGCCGACAATTTTTTCAGTTTGTCCCAGGCGGCCTGGTTTTTGCTGTCATCCCCGAGGGCGGGATGCGCCGCAACACCCAACGAGAGAACCAGGAGCCCCAGACACACTACACTTATGCGCTTCATGTGAAGCCTCCTTGAGAGTATTTTGGCCGCCCGTATTGAATTTGGCCCCGAGGGGGAAGAAACTATTAACCGAAACTTCCAATTCCAACTTGACTCGGCGCGAAAACCGCCGTCATTTGAATAACAGATTATCCTCTGCTGAGATCAAAGTACACAGATTGTGTGACAGTTTCCAAAGTGTCACATCTTGAGGTCGAATCTCCCCATCGATTTCTCCCCGGGCACAACAGCCGCGCGAGGCCCAAGTAATCGAACGCAGATTTAAAGGAGGCTCTCAAGGTGTCAGCAGTAAGGTCTAAACACCGACTCACTTCAATCCCAGCTTCTTGCCCGCCGCAAGCAGGCGGATGGCCTCCTCAAGCCGCCGCATTTTGGTTGCTGGTTGCTTGGCGGAATCGATCCAAGCGATGTACAGTCGCCGGTATGAGGGTGCAAGGCTTTGGAAAAAGTCCCACGCTGCCGGGCGGTTCTGAAGCGCTTCTTGAATGTACGGTGGAATATTTGTGGGTGATGGCCTGGGCGCGTCACCGCTTCGATCCGTGGGCGGCCGGTTCTCGCCTGCCGGCGTCAATCGACCGCCGGCCTTGAGCTGCGCGTAGCGCCGGCGGTTGGAGGTAGACCACTTGCTATCCAGCTTCCGCGGCGTGAACTTGCGCGCAAAGCGCTCGTCATCGAGGCGCTTAACGAGGCTGTCGATCCATCCGAAGCAGAGTGCTTCATCGACGGCGTCCCCGTAGTCGATCGAGGCCCGCCCGGTGTGGCGTTTGTGGAAGACGAGCCATACCTCCGATTCCGAGTCATGATGCTCGGCGAGCCACTTCCTCCACTCCTCAGAAGTCGGCACATCAAGCGTCTTCAAGGTCTTCGCGCGCACCATTCGAGTGCCTCCTGCAAAGTTGTTCGCCTAACAGTACCGTTGCGCTGAGCGAACTAGCGAGCGGGGGACGCGGCAACCTCGACGCCCACCCGCAATCGCGGAAGTCTCGCTTATTTGTCCATATCCGCCAACGCCCACTTGCCCAGCAGGATCGGGTGTGAAGTGGGCAGAACCTTATCGAGGATTTCGAAAGTGTCTTGCGTGAACCCCGGGAATCCCCAGATGTTCCCGTTACGCATATCAATCGCGACTCTGCCCGCCACCAGGGGGCCGCCTTTGGGGGAAGGCAGCCAAACGACGTCGCGCGAGATATACATTGGGTAGTAGGCCCCGCCGACTTGCGCTTCGACCACTGGTGGAGCCACGTAAGGACGCAGGACGATTATGCCCAGTAAAATAACGATGACGACAAGAAGGAACTTCACGAACCCGTCAATTTTCATGTCGATCTCCTTTGCGCCGGAGTGGTCCGGGACCGGCGGGCCTGGGCGGTTGGATCTTTTGCTATGGAACACCAAAAATCAGCCGAACCGCGCCGGAAACTCCCGAACTATACTCTCTTAGAACGCGCGACGTTTTGCTTTTTGCGCACTTGCTGACTTTACTCCGTGCGGGGAGATTCCGCAGACTTCGCCAGCGCATGGCGGGTGCTGCCCCCTCCTCCAGAAATTCTAAAATCCCCCATGGTTGATTTTGGGCTCCGCGTAGTAAACTGTCTTACTCGATTTAATGCAGGGCAGAATGGTGCAGTGCGCGTGCATCAAACTGTAGGAGGGTCGGCAGCCGGTAGCGAGCAATGCAGGTTAAGGTACCCAGGAGGACCATTCGATCATGATGAAGAAGACGGTGCAGGGGTTAATGGCACTGGCGGTTTTGTTGTTGAGTACCGGGAGGGTGCAAGCCCGGGATCTCCTCAAGAATGCCCAGGCGGATGTCTTTGTGCTGGGAGGGGGATCGACGCTTGTCGATGCGCAATATTGGACTACCGCAGGCTATCTGTTCCATTCGCGTATGGACTTGGGCACCAAGTTTAGCGTGGGCGTCGCCGTGCCTTACGGGAAGATGCTCAGCATTGAGTCGGCGTTTACGTACGGGCCGAACAATCTGGTGGTGACCAATACGGATATATTTCCGCATGTCGGCGTGGTGTATCCGCAGCGCGTTTACATGGGCAGCATCGCCGCCGTAGTCCACGCGCCTTTCGCCCTCTTTCATGTCCGGCCTTATGCGGAAGGAGGGGCGGAGTACGACCGGTTCAGCCCCACCCCCGCGGCAATCGCACTCGCCACCAAGCAGGGATTCGCCACCACGAGCACGGCAATCATCACCCACAACGATAAAGTGGGCATCAGCGTGGGGGGCGGCCTCGACCGCAAGCTTACGAAGCGGATTACGTTCCGCATTGACCTGCGCGACCACGTTACCGGTTCGCCCGCTTTCGGCCTTCCCCCCCGGCCGACTACCGACAGCCTGGGTGCGTCCTTTCCCGTCGCCGGGCGCGCCAACAACATTATGTATACGGCAGGCTTCCTCTTTCACCTGGGGAAGTTGTAAGCCCGCCGCACTTCCCCAGATGGCCGCGGGAAACCCTTGGCGCCGTTTTGGCAAGATGTTCTCAAATCGCGACTTATGCTATCCTGAGGGCCGGCTGGCGGCAATGGGCAGGTCTTGCCCTTTCCCTCCAGGGTGAGTTGGCCTTACCGGGGTGCAACCGTTCGCTGGGGGGCGTGAGTCTTGGCAGCGCTTAGGTTGTTAAATGACACCACGCCGGGGTCGGAACAGGTAACCAGGAGCAATTCTCTGTCGTCGAATTAGGTGTTAAATTTGTAAGGCTAAGGCATCTTCCTGGGAAAGTGATGGGAGTGGTGGCACGCGCGGTGTGACGACGGAAGACTTGTTCTCAGCCATCCCCGACCATACCTCTCACGAGGGCATAGAAGGGTAACCGCTTGCGGTTGAGCCGGCGGCCAACCGCCATCGGCAGCAAGCGAAGTCTGTCTTACGAAACCGCAAATTTGGCAAAGGGTTGTCCGTTTTCCTCAGTAACAACCGAGGCTTAATAGATTATGAACCTGGAAAAACCCAACACGTTAGACCGGCAGGACCTGCAAGAAACCATGCCGAGCTTTGAAATGCCCGCATCTCCCCCTCCGGAAGAGCCCAAGCGATACGGATGGCTGTGGCTGGTGGTCCTGGTTTTGGTGGGTGCCGGTGTCTATTATTATTTCCACGCTCAGGGCGGTCCCGCCAAGGCGGCCAGCGATACCATCCAGGCGCCCGGCGGCCGGGCCGGACGGGGCGCGGGGGCGATTCCCGTGGTTGCCGCACGCGCCCGCAAGGGTGATATCGGCGTCTATTTTACGGGCCTGGGCGCGGTAACCCCCATTTATACCGTCACCATCAAGAGCCAAATCTCCGGATACCTGACGCAGGTGTTGTATACGGAAGGCCAGACCGTACATAAAGGCGACCTGCTGGCGCAAATTGATCCCCGGCCTTATCAAGTCATGCTGGAGTTGGCGCAAGCGGGTTTGGCCAGGGATGAGGCCAACCTCGAGAACGCCCGGGTGGATTTGGCGCGCTATCGGACGCTGGCCCCGCTGAAAGCCATTCCGGAACAGCAACTGGCGACGCAGGACGCCCTGGTCAAACAGGACGAGGGAATTGTGCAAACGGATCAAGCGCAAATTGATAATGCCAAACTTGATCTCACCTATTGCCATATCACGGCTCCGATTACGGGGCGTGTGGGCCTGCGGCTCGTCGATCCGGGAAATTACGTAACGGCGAACGACGTCACGGGATTGGTGGTCATCACCCAGGTTGAGCCCATCAGCGTCATTTTCACGCTTCCCGAAGATCAGCTCCCCACCGTCCTGCCCAGGGTGCGTGAGGGGGAACGGTTAAAGGTGGACGCCTTTGACCGGGAAATGACGAAAAGGATCGCCGAGGGGTGGCTGCAAACGATCGATAACCAGATCGATCCAACCACTGGCACCGTCAAATTGCGCGCCAACTTTGACAACCGGGATGGGAGCTTGTTCCCCAACCAGTTTGTGAACGCGCGATTATTGGTGGAAGAAAAGCAGGGTGTGACCCTGATCCCCACGGCCACCGTGCAACGGAACGCGCAAACAACTTATATCTATCTGGTAAAAGACATTCATCCGGTGAGATCCGGTCCGCCGGGAGATAAGGGCAAGGCACGCTCGGATTCGAACGGAGCGGCGGACGAACAGTTCGAGGGCACCGTGACCATCAAGACCATCACGATCGGCACCACGGAAGGGGAGGATGCGGAAGTCACCTCCGGCCTGGAGCCGGGTGATACGGTGGTCATGACCGGCGTCGACAAGCTCCAGGAAGGGAGCAAGGTGAGACTGCAAAAGCCCGGCGAGAGGAGTTCAAAAGGGAGTTCATGAGCCCGTCACGGATCTTTATTATCCGGCCTATCGCAACGTCGCTGCTGATGGCCGCAATCCTTCTGGCGGGCGCGGTGGCATACAAGCAGTTGCCCGTCTCCGCCCTGCCGGAGGTGGATTATCCCACCATCCAGATCATCACTTTTTATCCGGGGGCCAGCCCGGATGTGATGGCGTCGTCGGTCACAGCCCCACTGGAGCGCCAGTTCGGTGAGGTGCCGGGGCTCCAACAGATGACCTCCACCAGCTCCGACGGCAGCTCCATCATCACCTTACAGTTCAACCTCAGCCTCAACATCGATGTGGCGGAGCAGGAAGTGCAGCAGTCCATCAATGCGGCGGGGACGTACCTGCCTCCCGACCTTCCCACGCCACCGATTTACAGCAAGAGTAATCCCGCCGACGCCCCGGTGCTGACTTTGGCGCTCACTTCCGACACGCTGCCCCTACCGAAAGTCGAGGACCTTGCGGACACGCGCCTGGCGCCGAAAATTTCCCAATTGCCGGGAGTGGGTCTGGTGAGCATCAGCGGCGGCCGCAAGCCGGCCGTGCGGATTCGGGCCAATCCCACCCTGATGGCCTCCTACGGCCTCAATCTGGAAGACCTGCGCAACGCCATTGTGGCCGCCAACGTCAACCAGGCAAAAGGCAACTTTGACGGCCCGCACCAGTCGTATCAAATCGGCGCCAATGACCAGTTGCTCTCCGGCGCTGATTACGCGCCACTGGTGGTGGCTTACCGGAACGGCTCTCCGGTGAAGATCACCGACGTGGCATCGGTCGATGACGACGTGGAAAACGTCCGCCAGGCCGCCTGGATGAATGAAACTCCGGCCGTCATCGTGAATATCCAGCGCCAGCCGGGCGCCAATGTCATCGCCGTGGTGGACCGCATCAAGGCCCTGCTCGATCAACTCAAGAAATCACTGCCCTCCGCTGTCCAAGTCAAGATTCTTACCGACCGCACCACCACCATCCGCGCCTCCGTTGAAGACGTGGAGTTTGAATTGATGCTCACGGTGGCGCTGGTGGTGCTGGTTATTTTTCTCTTTCTGCGCAACCTGGCCGCCACCATCATCCCCAGTGTGGCCGTGCCGTTGTCCCTGGTCGGCACCTTTGGTGTGATGTACATGCTCGGGTACAGCCTGAACAACCTGAGCTTAATGGCCCTGACCATTTCCACCGGGTTCGTCGTGGACGATGCCATCGTGATGATCGAGAACATCACGCGCTATATCGAGGAAGGGGAGCCGGCCCTCCAGGCGGCGCTCAAGGGGTCCGCGCAGATTGGTTTCACCATTGTTTCGCTCACCATCTCCCTGATTGCCGTGCTGATTCCGCTCCTGTTCATGGGCGACATTGTGGGCCGCCTTTTCCGCGAGTTCGCCGTCACCCTGGCGGTCACTATCCTGGTTTCCGCCATCGTGTCTTTGACGCTCACGCCCATGATGTGTTCGAAGCTGCTCAAGCATTCCCCGGAAGCCGACCAGACCCGCTTCTATCGAATCACCGAGCATGGTTGGAAGGCCATCATCTCCTTTTATGACCGCACCCTTCGGGTGGTCCTGCGCCATCAAACCGCGACCCTGGTGGTTGCCGCTGGGACGCTGGTCCTCACCATTCTGCTCTACCTTTACATTCCCAAAGGGTTCTTCCCGATTCAGGATACGGGGGTCATCCAAGGCGTTTCCGAGGCCTCGCAAACCGTGTCCTTCCAGGAAATGGCTAACGAGCAGCAAGCGCTGGGCAAAATCATTTTGAAGGATCCTGCCGTTGAAAGCCTCTCGTCGTTTATCGGCATCGATGGAACCAACGCGACGCTGAACAGCGGGCGCATTCTGATCAACCTGAAGCCGCTGGACGAGCGCAAGATGACCGCCAGCGACGTCATCCGCCGCTTGCAGCCGGAGTTGGCCCGAGTGCCGGGCATCACCCTGTACATGCAGCCGGTGCAGGATATCAGCGTGGAGGATCGCGTCAGCCGCACGCAGTTCCAGTATACGCTGGAGGATCCCAACCCTGACGAGCTGGATGCTTTCGCGCCCCGCATGCTCGAGAAATTGCAGCAGGAGCCCGAGTTGCGGGATGTGGCCAGTGACCAGCAGGTGGGGGGACTGCGCGCCAAGCTGGTCTTCGACCGCAATACGGCTTACCGCCTGGGCATCACGCCCTCCACCATCGATCAGACACTTTATGACGCCTACGGCCAGCGGGAAGTGTCCACTATCTTTACCCAGTTGAACCAGTACCACGTGGTGTTGGAAGTGAAGCAGGATTTTCAGCAGAATCCCCTGGACCTCCGCGACCTCTTCATTCGCACCAACGCGGCCACGAGCGCCGCCGGTTCGACAGGATTGGTATCCGGCGGATCGGCTTCCACTCAGTTGTATGGACCGACAAGCTCCCTGACCGCCGCCAACACCAGTCTCTCGAATTCCACCTCGGGTTCCGGCCTCTCCTCCACGATAGCTTCGGATAACGCCTTTGGCGGGGGACAGATTGCGTCCACTTCACACTTCCCCAACGGCGGCCAAGTGCCGCTGTCTGCCTTCACGCACATCGAGGAGATGAACGCCCCCATCACCGTGAACCACCAGGGTCAATTCCCGGTGGTCACCCTCTCCTTCAACCTGGCTCCCGGCTATTCGCTGGGGGCGGCGGTGGATGCGGTTAACAGAGTCAAGAAGGAATCCGACATGCCGCCCAGTATTGAGGCGGATTTTCAGGGTACGGCGGCGTCATTCCTGGCCTCGCTCTCTAATGAACCGATCCTGATTCTGGCGGCCCTCATTACCGTCTACATTGTTCTGGGCGTCTTGTATGAAAGCTATATTCACCCCATCACCATCCTGTCCACCCTGCCTTCGGCGGGTGTGGGTGCCCTGCTGGCGCTGCTGATTTGCCGGACGGATTTCAGCGTGATTGCGCTGATCGGCCTGGTTCTGCTGATCGGCATTGTGAAGAAGAACGGCATCATGATGATCGATTTTGCCCTGGACGCGGAACGCAAGGAAGGGATGGCGCCCGAACATGCGATCTATCAGGCCTGCTTGCTGCGCTTCCGGCCCATCATGATGACCACCATGGCGGCATTACTGGCCGGCGTACCCCTGGCGCTGGGCACGGGTATGGGTTCGGAACTGCGCCGGCCTTTGGGGATCGCCATGGTCGGCGGGCTCCTCTTGAGCCAGTTGCTGACTCTCTATACGACCCCGGTGATTTATCTCTGGTTTGATCGCTTGGCCTTGCGTTTTTCCCGGGGGCGCCACGGCAGCCTGGAAGCTGAGCTGGGGGGGAATTGAATTGCCGATTGATGATTGCCGATTGGGGATTGCCGATGGTCGATTGTGAAAATCGAAAATCGGCAATCGAAAATCGGCAATGGTTTCGATCCTTCGCTGAATTAACATGAATATCTCCGAACCCTTCATCCGCAGGCCAATTGCTACGACGCTCCTGGTCGTGGCCATAGCGCTGGCCGGGGCGGTGGCCTTCCGCCTGCTGCCGGTGTCGCCGCTGCCCCAGGTGGATTTTCCCACCGTGTCGACTTCGGCCAGTTTGCCGGGCGCCAGTCCGGAGACCATGGCCTCCTCGGTGGCGACTCCCCTGGAGCGGCAGTTTGGCCGCATTGCGGCGGTCACCGAGATGACCTCCTCAAGTAACCTCGGGTCTTCCAACGTCACCCTGCAATTCGACTTGAACCGGAACATTGACGCCGCCGCGCGCGACGTCCAGGCCGCCATCAACGCGGCCCGCGGTTACCTGCCCACCAACCTCCCCCAAAACCCCACGTACCGGAAAGTGAACCCGGCCGATTCGCCCATTTTCATGATCGACCTCACCTCCGACGTGCTGCCCAAGAGCAGGATTTACGATTATGCCTCCTCCATTATGGCGCAAAAACTCTCGCAGGTGAGCGGCGTGGGGCAGGCGAGCGTGGGCGGAGGCGCTCTGCCGGGAGTTCGGGTGGAATTAAATCCGAATCTGCTCAACAAGTATGGTATCGGACTAGAGCAGGTGCGGGGGGTGTTGAGTAATGCCAATGCCAATGTCCCCAAGGGGCACTTTTCCGACGGGCACCTGATGTGGGAAGTGGGCGCCAACGATCAACTGTTCCGGGCCAGGGACTATCGCCCTCTGATCGTGGCTTACAAAAAGGGCTCCCCGGTACGTCTGTCCGATGTGGCCCAGGTAATTGACGCTCCGGAAGCCATGCGCGCGTCCGGCTACGCCAATGGCAAGCCTTCGGTGCTGGTCATCATCTTCCGCCAGCCCAACGCCAATATTATTGACACCGTCGATCGCGTCCGGGCCTTGCTGCCCCAGCTCAAAGCGGACATCCCTCCGACTATCGATATGCGCGTGGGCATGGACCAGACCATGACCATCCGCGCCTCCGTTCGCGACGTGGAGCGGAGCCTCATCATTTCCGTGATTCTGGTGATCATCGTGGTCTTCGTTTTTCTGCGCAATGCGCGGACCACCTTTATCCCCAGCGTGGCCGTTCCCGTGTCCCTCATCGGGACCTTCGGGGTCATGTACCTGTTGGGCTACAGTCTCGACAATCTTTCGTTGATGGCGCTGTGCATTTCCACGGGTTTTGTGGTTGACGATGCGATTGTGGTGATTGAAAACATCACCCGCTATCTGGAACAAGGCATGGCGCCGTTCGCGGCGGCACTCCGTGGCGCCAAGGAAATTGGCTTTACCGTGCTGACCATGAGCATCTCGCTGGTGGCGGTGTTCATCCCGCTGCTGTTGATGGGGGGGATTGTGGGCCGGTTGTTCCGGGAGTTCGCCGTGACCCTCTCCGTGGCCATCATTGTCTCCCTGGGGGTGTCGCTCACCGCCACTCCTTCCATGTGCGCGCATCTGTTGCGGCAGCATGAATCCCATGGCCGGATATATCGGGCCTCCGAACGCGCCTTCAACTGGGTGGTGAGGTCTTATGGCAGAACTCTGGCGGGCGTGTTACGCTTCCCGGCTTTGACCATGGCCGTATTGTTGGCCACCGTCGCGCTGAACATTTACCTTTACATCCACGTGTCCAAAGGATTCTTTCCCCAGCAGGATAATGGACGCATCAGTGGGACGATTCAGGCAGACCAGGATACCTCGTTTCAAGCCATGGACGGAATTTTGCGGCAAATGGAAGGCATTGTAATGGCCGACCCGGCCGTGGATGTGGTCAACGGCTTCACGGGGGGCGGCGGCTCCCACGGCTCCGCCATGAACGTGGCCCAGATGTTCATCGCGCTCAAGCCGCCCGCCCAGAGAAAAATCAATGCCGACCTCGTCATTGCGCGGCTGCGGCCCAAGCTGGCCCGGGTGCCGGGCGCCACGCTCTTTATGCAAGCCAACCAAGACGTCCGCGTGGGCGGGCGCTTCGGCGCCTCCCAATATCAGTTCACCATGCGCGGCGACAATCTGCGAGATTTGCAGGTTTACGGCCCCCGCATGCTCCAGGAGTTGAGGACCATCCCCCTGATCGCCGACGTAAACACCGATCAGCAGAACAACGGCCTCCAGTCCTTTGTGAAGTTTGACCGCACCACCGCGGCGCGCTTCAGCATTTCGCCGCAACTGATTGACAATACCCTTTACGATGCCTTCGGCGAGCGCCAGGTCTCCACCATGTACACGCCACTGAATCAGTATCACGTTATCATGGAGGTGGCGCCGGAATTCTGGCAGGACCCCTTGACCCTGCGCCAAACCTACGTGCATGCTCCCAGCGGGCAGGAAGTTCCCCTGAGTGCGTTCACCACTTTTACCCCCATTACCGCGCCCCTTTCGGTGAACCACCAGAGCCTCTCCCCCTCGGTGACGATCTCTTTCAATCTCATGCCGGGCATCGCGCTGGGAGATGCTGCGGACGCCATCATCGAAAGGGCCGGCAAGATTGGCTTGCCCGCGACCATACGCACGGGTTTCGCCGGAACCGCCCAAGCCTATCAGGATTCACTTTCCAGCGAGCCCTTGCTGATCCTCGCCGCTCTGATTTCGGTTTACCTGGTGCTGGGGATCCTCTACGAAAGTTATGTTCATCCCGTTACCATTATTTCTACGTTGCCGTCGGCGGGCGTGGGCGCGCTGCTGGCGCTCATGCTCACGCATACGGACCTCACGGTGATCGCCCTTATCGGAATCATTCTGCTGATCGGACTGGTGAAAAAGAACGCCATCCTGATGATTGATTTTGCTCTGGCTGCCGAGCGCAACGAAGGCAAGAGTTCGCGGGACTCGATTTACGAAGCGTGCTTGTTGCGCTTCCGTCCCATCATGATGACCACCATGGCGGCGATGCTGGGCGCTGTGCCGCTCGCTCTCGGCACCGGCACCGGATCGGAATTTCGCCGTCCCCTGGGAATCGCCATCATCGGCGGGCTGGCCGTCAGCCAGTTGCTGACGTTGTATACGACTCCCGTGGTGTACCTCTATTTTGACAAGGTGCAGAATTGGCGGTTTCGGGTTCGCGGAACAGGTCCCGAGAGGATCATGCCCCTGGCGCCGGAGACGTAGCACTCCTAAGGCAGTAGGCAGAAAGCGGAAAGCAGAAAACACAAAGGAGATAGGTAGATGGACAGAAGGGAAGTGCGAGGTCAAAAGTCAAAAGTCAAAAGTCAAAAGTCAAAACTAAGGATGCACGCACTTTTGACTTTTGACTTTTGCGTTTTGACTTTTGACTTTTCTTTGTGCTTCCTTCTCACTGCTCTTTGCCTCCTGCTTTCTTCCTGCCGGGTGGGACCGGAATACAGCCGCCCACCTGCGCCCGCACCCCAGGCTTACAAGGAGATGCCTCCCGCCGGCTCCCCCCAGGCGGCGGAGTGGGCGCCCGCGCAGCCCAGCGACGCCATCGCCCGCGGCAAATGGTGGGAAGTCTATAACGACCCGGAGCTCAATGCCCTGGAAGAGCAGGTGAGCGTCTCCAACCAGAATCTCCTGGCGGCGGAGGCGCAATTCCGTGAGGCTAAATTCGCGGTGAAGATTGCGCGCGCGAACTTGTACCCGACCGTTAGTGTATCTCCTTCCATTGTGAACTCGCGCGCGTCAATTACCGGAACGGGCGGTAATCAATCTTTCACGCCCACGATTCGCACCACTTACGATCTGCCTTTCAGTGTGTCCTACGAACCCGACGTCTGGGGAAATATCCGGCGCAGCGTCCAGGCGAGCGCCGAAGCCGCACAGGTCAGCGACGCCCAGTTGGAAAATGCGCGGCTGTTGTATCAGGCGGAGCTGGCGGAAGATTACTTTGAATTGCGCGGCACGGATGGCGAAAAGGAATTACTCGACACCACCGTGAAGTCCTACCAGGATTACCTCAAACTCACCCAGGACCGGTTTAACAGCGGGGTGGCGTCGGGCTCCGACGTTGCTCAGGCGACGACCCAACTGAACACCGCGCGGGCCCAGTTGATCGATTATGATGTGGCGCGCGCCCAGTACGAGCACGCCATTGCCGTCTTGACGGGCAAGGCCCCCGCCGACCTTTCCATTTCTTACAGCCCCATCAAGATCACTCCGCCCCCTGTGCCGGTGGGAATACCCTCCAACCTGCTGGAGCGCCGGCCCGACATTGCCGCCGCCGAGCGGCAGATGGCCGAGGCCAACGAGCAGATCGGCATTGCCCAAGCCGCTTTTTACCCCACCATCCCCCTCAGCGGGACGGGCGGCCTTGAAACCGCTGCATTCTTAAGGTGGATTAACTGGCCCAGCCGTTTCTGGTCCGTGGGCCCGCAGTTGGCGGAAACCCTCTACGATGCCGGCAAGCGCCGCGCGGCGGTGAACCAGACCCTGGCCGCCTATGACGCTACGGTGGCGAATTATCGCCAATCCGTGCTCACCGCCTTCCAACAGGTCGAGGATAATCTGGCGGCGCTCCGCGTGCTGGAAAAGGAAGCCCAAGCCGAAAACGAGGCCGTACAAGCCGCCCAAAGTGCCCTGGATATTTCCACCTACCAGTACAAGGCCGGCACCGTCAATTACCTCACCGTCATCACCGAGCAAGCCATCCTTTTGCAAGACCAGGTGCAAGCCCTCAATATTCTCACTCGCCGCATGAGCGCCAGCGTCCTCCTGATCGAAGCGCTGGGCGGCGGTTGGAACTCCTCCAAACTTCCCACCGTTTCTGAGCTGAAGAGCGCTGGCAAATAGGAGGGGGAAAAGGGTACCTGACCGTTTCCGCCTGACAGCGTTTCCGCTGACGCTGTTTCCCGCGGGGCCTGTGATGAAGCTAGTCGGCCCGCTTGCTGCTTGCTCGCCGGGGCTTGGGCTGGCTTTTGCCCTGGAGATTGAGCGCCACTGCCGCGCGGATGAGATCCTTCAAGGCCGCCACATCGAGCTTGTCGCCTTCGTGGATATCGATGGCGCGCCTGACATTCCCGGCGAGGCTGGAGTTGAATAGACCGGAAGGGTCCTTCAATGCAGCTCCCTTGGCAAATGTCATCTTGACGACGTTCTTGTATGTCTCTCCCGTGCAGACAATGCCGCCGTGGGACCAGACGGGAGTCCCCCTCCACTTCCACTCTTCGACAATCTCAGGGTCTGCTGCGTGGACGATTCCACGCACTTTGGCGAGCGTCTTCCCGCGCCAGTCCCCAAGTTCTTTGACCTTCTCGTCGATTAATGCCGAGGCAGATACCCCCGGAACGGGCCTTTTCATATACACCTCCAGCTCTCTCCCCTAATTTAGCGGCGCTCAGCGTAACCTGCAATCTCCGCAAGTGGAAGCCTCTGCTGGTTCGATAGCAATTCGGAAAGATGGTGGCAACCCGCGAACGGGCTTAATAGGGGTGATGAGAATAATGTTGATGCAGGTCACAACCGACTCCTATTCTTTTTTGATTTCGTACCATAGTTCTACCAATCCGTTTTTGTATGCTGACACGTTTTTGAGATGTAATGCTTGTTCTTGTCCGAGGTGGTCAAAAAATCGCGTTCCGTCACCCAGAACAACCGGCACGATGACCAGTCTAATGTCGTCCGCCAGCTTCAAACGAATGAAGTCTGTGGCAAGCCTTGCACCTCCCACAACCCAAATATTTTTGTAATTTGGTTTCAGCCGGTCGTTTACCAGTTTGTTCAGGTCACCTGAGTAGAATTCGACGGTTCCCCTGTCAGTTGTCAGGTCCCGATGGGTCAACACAAAAGTTGGCACGTCACCATAGGGCCACCCCAGTACGAGTGCGTGTTCATAGGTCTTGGATCCCATTACAAAGCAGCCTATGGTCTTGATGAATTCTTCCGCATTTTCTTCGACGACTCCCTTTTCGTAACTGTCTGACGTCTCCAGCCACGAAATACTTCCGTCTTTTTTGGCGATGAAGAAGTCCAGACTTGCAACCATGTGTATCGTCACTTTGGATGGGTCGGCCGTCATTTATGCGTTACCTTTCGCACCTGCACTATGGATGACTTGAACCCTGCCCACTTTACCGTCCCGCAGCCTTACTTTAATCCCGTGCGGGTGAAACGGGGACTTGGTGAGCAGGTCCTGGACGATGCCGCGGGTCTGTTTCCCGGTGGCCTGGTCCTCTTTGAGGACAACGGAAACGTCTGCTCCCAGCGCCACGTCACTTCGGTTACGTCCATCCATGAAACTTGTCCCCTTCACGGCCTCGTCAATAAATTCATTCGCGCTGCATATCATGATAATCCAGGGGGATAACAAAATCATCCCGACGTTGGGGCTCCGTCAAAGTCTGGGGTGCCACATATCTCCAGAGCCAAGAATGCATCATCCGTAAGTAGACCCCTCACCCACCGCCTTGCGGTCCCCCCTCTCCCCCTGGAGAGGGATAAAAATCAGAATCGCCGCCCTCTCCCCCTGGAGAGGGACAAAAATCAAAATCGTAGCCCTCTCCCTTGGGGAGAGGGGGGACCGCAAGGCGGTGGGTGAGGGGTCCCTTGCAACTGGACCGACTTTTACGGGACCCTGTCCCGACGTCCGGGCTGATGGTCACTGCCATTTCACACGGACCAGAAATGGCGCCGCATCTGCGGAGAAGTGGTTACAATAAGGCGCTTAGGGTGCCGGACCGCCGCCCGGGTTTCGCGCGGCAGTGCCGGCCAGGTTCAATTCAAGTCAGGAGGTCGTAAATGCCCGCAGAGGTTTCCTGGATATTGGAGGCAAGCTTTCAACCCGGACGCGAGAAGGACTTCCGGATTCTCGTGGACGAAATGGTGGCCGCCACGCGTACTAATGAACCCGGAACGCTCAACTACGAGTGGAGCACCAGCCCCGATGGCAGCGTGTGCCACATTTTTGAGCGTTACGTGGATTCGGCTGCCGTCATGATCCATTTGGCGACGTTTGGCCAGAAGTATGCCAGCCGCTTCCTCGCAATCCTCAAGCTTGTGCGCTTTGTGGTGTACGGCTCACCGAACCAGGACGTCAAGAATGCACTGGCCGCGTTCAACACTGTCTATATGCAGCCTGTGGGCGGCTTCAGCAGATAAGCTCTTCAGACTATGAAAAGGTCGCTGGCAGCCAGCACTCTTGTTTTCTTTGCGTTCGCGCTCGGGGTCGAGCACCGGGCGCAAGCCCCCGCGTCCCCCGGCCGGCCGCCGGAGCAAGGCGAATTCACGCTCAAGGTGGATGTCAATTTGGTGCTGGTGGAGGCGACCGTCCGCGACGACAAGGGCAGGATTATCAGTGATCTTAAGCGGGAGGATTTCCACCGGTTTGAAGACGGCGTGGAGCAGCAGATTACCCATTTCTCGCGTGACGAATTGCCTTTGGCCGTGGCCCTGGTGGTGGACGGCAGCGGCAGCATCGCGCCCGTGCGGGCGGAACTGCACCAAGCCGTCTACGACACCCTCTCGCAGCTTAAGCCTGGGGACCAAGTCGCCCTTTATGAATTCGCCACGCACCCGGAGCGCATCGTCGATCTGACGACCGACCGCCAAGCGATTGCCGAAAGCATCATGGGCATTGGCTCCGCGGGCGGCACCAACATCGCTGACGCGCTCTACGGGTCGATCGAATATCTGGGGCAGGAGGCCCGTGACCAGCGCCACGCGGTCATCATGGTCTCGGACAACCAGCCGACGGCGAAGGGAGAGTTCAACGCCAACGACGTGATTCGGTTGGCGCTCGAGACCCAGACGATCGTTTACAGTGTCCGATTCGGAAATGACCGCCTGGAAGGTACACTGGACGAGCCGGGCTGGACTCCGGGTGCGCGCTGGGTTAGCAAGATTATGGCCGAAACGGGCGGCGAGATCATCGATATGGCAGCCGTGGGATCGGCACAAAAGGCCATGGCCGCCGTCATCGCCCGGCTGAAAGAGCGCTATACGCTCGGCTACCAGAGTTCCAACCCGCGTCGTGATCACGCCTTCCGCGAGATCGACGTCCGCCTCTCCAGCCGCGCCCAGGATCCCAAACACCCGTACAGGATTTTCGCCCGCCACGGCTACTACCCGGCCCCCGAGACTGCTCCCCCCGGCGGCAGGTAGATGCCGTAAAGGCAATGGACACCTAGCGGTGGGTCTGCCGAATCCATTTGTTCCAGTTCAAGGGGACCTCCTCTTACGACTTTGGAGCCGCCTGAGGCGGCCAGTTGGGCGCTTCAATGCCGAACTGCTGGGCGTACTCCGCGTTCAATCGCTGCCAGCCCCCAAACTTTATGGCCTCGGGGCCAACCATGCGGCCGATGGGAGTTCCGCTGAGCAGGCGATCCAGAACATCGAAACAAATGTGCCACCCGGCAGCACCCATGGAGATGAAGCGGTGGCCGATGTTGGTCGCGAGCGTCAGGCGCGTGCCGCCACCCATGGCTTCGAGTTCCCACCGCATATCGAAGCCACCCCAGTTGTACTCCAGCACCCGGGGAGCGTCGGCTCGCGTCACGGTGGTTTCGGTAACGCGCGGCGTGGGCGCTCCCACCGTGGTGAGCTTCACCGTGCTTCCCACCGTACCCAGGCTCCCATCGGCTTCAAAGGGCGCCCACTCGCGCAGATGCGCCGGGTCGGTTAGCGCCTGCCAGACTTTTTCCGGTGGGTGACGGAGTTCTCGGACGAGGATGAGCGTCCACTTTTCTCCGTCCTTTCGTACCTGCGCTCCTCGGGCCGGACCCGGTGCGTACGGCTCGCGATCCGTCATCTTCTTCTCCTTAGCGTGAATAACGTGCCAACTGGGTGAGCTGAATGAGGTTGCCGCAGGTGTCGTTCAGCGTCGCAATGATTGAGGCGGTCACGTCGGTGGGCGGCATCGTGAACTCGGCGCCGCGGGCCTTGATCCGCTCGTAGTCGCCCTTGATGTCGTCGGTGAAGAACATGGCAGCGGGCTGGCCCTGTTGAAACAACGCCTGCTGATACGTTTTAGCCGCGGGGTTGTTGTTCAGCGCCAGTTGCAGCTCCGTGCCGTCCGGCTCCTCAGGCGAGGCCACGGTCAGCCAGCGGTAGGGGCCCTGGCTGAAATCGGTTTTTTTGACAAAGCCCAGTACGTCCGTATAGAAGTGCAGGGCCTTTTCCTGGTCGTCCACGTAAAGGGTGGTCACTTTGATTTTCACTTCGTTTCTCCTTTTTTAAGTTCGCGGTTTGAGCCGCGTCGTCTTCTCCTTGTCTGCCTTTTCGTTGACTGATCCATGCGGTCGAGGTGGCGTTCGAGAGCATCCACGTGAGCGGACCAGAACCGGCGGAAGGGAGCCAGCCAGGCCTCCACCTCCTGGAATGGCTCCGGTTTCAGCCGGTAGAGGCGGCGCTGCGCGTCCACCGTGGCTTCCACGAAGCCGGCCTCCCGCAGCACGCGCAGGTGCTTTGACACGGTCGGCTGCGGCATGCGCAGTTGACGCTCAATCTCTCCCACCGACTGCTGGGACGAGACCAGCAGGCCCAATATCGCGCGGCGGTTCGGCTCCGCAATGATTTCGAACACGGATTCCACGCTCTTAATATACTCCACGGGGCATATGCGTGTCAAGGTATATTCAGACTAGCGGACCAGGTTTACGTACGGGCGGGAAGCGAGGGCGGCCATGGCCAGGGTGGCGGCCAGCAGCACGGTGAAGTCAAGCCCGAGGCCGAAAATACTGCTGCCGCCATGCACCATCAGGGCGCGCATGGCGTCAACTTCGTAGGTCAGCGGATTGAGCCGTGAAAAAAGGTACCGTCGCGAAAAAGGTACCAGCGAAAAAGGTACCAGGTACGTTATCCCCTACCTTTTTTCCCGGGTTCCCAGGTTCCTCCCAGGTTCCGTCCCGGGCGCACTACCTGAGACCGTTCCCGCCTCGCGATTCAATTGGCGTCCTACGGTGCCGGGGAGGTCATCACAAGATTGATCTTGTCCGGCAACGCTGTGATCTCCGATTCCACCGTTTGACTCACGTAGGTGTCCGGATTACTCGGGGGTCTATCGGGACGGAAAACATAGTGCTCAGCACGTAGTTTCACCTGTGTGTTGCCGTGCAATTGAATGACGGCGTTACCTTCCGGGTCGGTGTTGACAAAGGTCCCGGCCTCTTTAAGCGGCGGGTCCCCTCCAGGGTACTGATATACGACTATAACCGCAGCATCAGTGACCGGTTTCCCGTCTGGCCAGGCAACGTGCACTTGAACCGATCGCTTGGCCAGCGGATGAACCG
>Ga0326727_10009003_pt1 | contig 24924 bp, 19 predicted proteins | sample MB2enrmetagenome_FD_207643 | JGI IMG/M metagenome (GOLD analysis project Ga0326727, IMG submission 207643) | Lab enriched peat soil microbial communities from McLean, Ithaca, NY, United States - MB29MY | ecosystem: Environmental > Terrestrial > Soil > Wetlands > Peat | place: USA: New York... | reverse complement strand
GCGCGGGTTAATACGATCAGCCCCGGCATCATCATGACTCCGCTGGCCAAGGACGAATTGACCGGTCCCCGCGGCGAAGGATACCGGCGCATGATCGAACTCTGCCCGGTCGGGCGCGCCGGCACTCCGGACGAGGTAGGAACCGTCGGCGCACTCCTCATGGGACCTGACGGCGCGTTTATCACCGGCAGTGACTTCCTCATGGATGGCGGAGTGACGGCATCGTATCGGTTCGGTGAACTCGCTCCAAAGTAAAGCAATAGCTTCGAAATGGCGGCACAGTTTTAAAAAGAGAGCAAAAAATGCAAAAACGTAAACTTGGAAATAGCGGCCTGGAAGTTTCCGCTCTCGGATTCGGTTGCATGGGCATGAGCTACGGTTACGGCCCGGCCTCGGACGTAAGCGAGATGGTCGCCCTGATCCGCGCCGCCGTTGATCTCGGCGTCACCTTCTTCGACACCGCCGAACTCTACGGTCCGTTCACGAACGAAGAACTCGTGGGTGAAGCTCTTGCCCCGTTCAAGGGGCAGGTGGTCATCGCCACCAAGTTCGGCATCCTGATGGAAGGCGAGAAACAGGTGTTGAACAGCCGGCCCGAGCAAATCAGGCAATCGGTGGAAGGTTCGCTCAAGCGCCTTCGGATTGAGGCTATTGACCTCTACTATCAACATCGCGTCGACCCCAATGTGCCGATTGAAGACGTGGCCGGGGCGGTAAAAGAGCTGATTCAAGAAGGCAAGGTCAAGCATTGGGGGCTTTCGGAAGCGGGCGTGCAGACCATACGCCGGGCGCACGCGGTTTTGCCGGTCGCCGCCATCCAGAGCGAATACTCCATGATGTGGCGGCAGCCGGAAGCGGAACTGCTGCCCACGCTTGAGGAACTGGGAATCGGCTTCGTGCCTTTCAGCCCGCTGGGCAAGGGGTTCCTGACGGGGCGGTTCGATAAAGACTCGAAATTCGGCAGCGACGATTTTCGCAGCATCGTCCCGCGCTTCACCCCGGAAAATCTTGATGCGAACCAGGCGCTGGTCAATCTGGTCAAGGAAATCGCGGCAAGCAAAAACGCCACGCCGGCCCAGATCGCGCTCGCCTGGGTGCTGGCCCAAAAGCCGTGGATCGCGCCCATTCCGGGCACGCGAAAACTCACGCGCCTGGAAGAGAATCTGGGGGCGGTGGACATTGAACTCACAGCCAATGACCTCCGAGTCCTGAACGATGCTCTCTCTAAAATCGAAATTGCTGGGGATCGTTACCCGGCGGAATTAGCCAAGAGAGTTGGCAAGTAACCGTACCGACATTAACAAACTGTATTCATAGGAAGTTCAGGAGGACTCGTCATGAGTGAAAAAGAACTGAGCAAGAGTGTGATTTTTCCCGTCGGGGAAAAATTGGAAAGCGACAAGTTCAAGGGCACGGTCTGGCTCAACATGCTGACGCCCTTCGGCTCGGCCTTGCCCATAGGCAACGTGACCTTCGAGCCTGGCTGCCGCAATAACTGGCACAAGCATGCGGGCGGTCAGATTCTGCTCGTGACGGGCGGCAGGGGGTATTACCAGGAATGGGGAAAAGCTGCCCAGGAGCTTAAAGCGGGAGACGTCGTCACCATTCCCGCCGACGTCAAACACTGGCACGGGGCCGCCAAGGATAGCTGGTTCGTGCACCTCGCTATTGAGATCAATCCCGAAAAAGGTCCGGCAACCTGGCTGGAACCTGTATCGGACAAAGACTACAATGCATTGAAGTAAGGAGCATTCCCATGGCTATCAGTGCGGCAGCACAGAAAAATCACGAAGAACTTTTCCCGGATCATACATCGACCCTCAAGGTCACTGATCCAGAACTCATCGAAGTGTTCGACAATTTTGCCTTTGACGCAGTGCTTTCCCTTGGGAACCTTGATATTCGAACGAGGCTGATGGTGATCTTGGCCTCGCTTATCGCGCAGCAGGCCGTAAGCGAGTACAAGGTCATGCTCGGCGGTGCGCTCAACGTTGGCGTCACGCCCATTGAAGTGAAAGAGATCGTTTACCAATCTGTTCCATATGTAGGCATTGCGAAATCTATTGATTTTATTCACGCCACAAATGAAATATTTAAGAACCGCGGGGTGAAACTTCCTCTCGAAGGTCAATCCACCACGACTCCTGAAACGCGATTTGAAAAGGGGCTGGCCCTTTCAAAATCAATTTTCGGCGATACGATCGACAATATGTATGCGCAATCGACAAAAAACCAAATCCATTTCCAGCAATTTTTATCAGCGAATTGCTTTGGAGATTACTACACCAGGACCGGTCTGGATATCAAAATGAGAGAGCTGCTCACATTTTCCATACTCTTGTCCCTCGGAGGATGCGAGCCCCAGGTGAAGGGCCATATCCAGGGCAACGCGAACGTCGGAAATGGAAAAGAAATACTGATCGATGTTGTGACGCAGTTGTTGCCATATATCGGTTACCCAAGAACCCTCAATGCGTTGAGATGTCTGAATGAAGTCTTGCCGGAAAAAGACTGCGGCGGCGAATAAGAACTGTCATAGTGTGGAGATAAGTGATGAGTGAAACGAAAAGCCTGATCGCCTACTATTCCAGAGCGGGAAACAACTATGTCGGTGGCAAAATCGTAAATATTCCTGTCGGAAACACCGAAGTGGTCGCGAAAATGATTCAGAAGCTGACAGGAAGCGATATATTCCGTATCGACACGATAAAGGTATACCCCGCAGGCTATCACGAGACAACGGATGTGGCCAAACAGGAATTGCGTCAGAATGCCCGGCCGGAACTGTCAGGACATGTGGGCAACATGGCCGAGTACAACGTGATTTACCTCGGCTATCCCAACTGGTGGGGGACGATGCCGATGGCGGTGCTTACGTTCCTTGAGGAGTACGACTTTTCCGGCAAAACCATGATCCCGTTTTGCACCCACGAAGGAAGCGGGATGGGGCGCAGTGAAAGCGACCTCAGGAAACTCTGCCCGGCTGCCAGGGTGCTGCCAGGACTCCCGATAGTAGGTGGGAGCGTTCATGGGGCGGAAGTCGAAATTGCGAACTGGCTCAAGAAATTGCATGATTTCCTGTAAAAGCTGCAATACCAGCTTTGTCTGTTCATCAAAGTATACCTTTTTCTACGCGCATCCTGACGTCATAGAATTCGCAAACTGCCGTGCGTAAGAAGGTCATGTTTGAGTTGTTGGCAATAAATCTTATAATGCCTAGTTCTTGATCGACGTGGGAGGGGGAAAGCCGTTATTGGTTGAGATTCACTCCCGCTCATTTACTCCTGATTACCTGCTAATATGCCGGGGAAAGTGCTGGGGAAAGAAAAAAAGCTTACAGCTGTATCGGCTGTAAGCCTTTGAATTTCTTTGGCGTCTCCAACCGGGTTTGAACCGGTGTTAACGGCGTGAGAGGCCGTCGTCTTAGCGCAAAGACGGCAGGGCCATCTCCAGGCGAATGGTGTTCGGGGCGGCGCCTTCCTTCTCTCTTTCACGGCGGTAGTCCGCAATATCCTTGCTTCTGATTGAAGCAATGATTCGCTTGCCCAGGGGCCGCTTGACGATGCTGTTGGCCCGAAAAACTTCACACTCGGGGTGTTTCAATCGAGGCAGATATCCCTCAATGTAGCAATTGATCCTGACATTCTTTCAAAGTGTAGCTTTCGGATTCCTTAAAAGACACGAACCGGCCCTTGCCCATGGACGATTCGACTTCCCTGGTCCATGCCTCGGCCTCGACCCGGGTTTCACATGTCTTGCAAGTCGTGGGATGTCCCCGGCGGCGAATTCGCGCTTCCCACTGTAAGGGCTCACTTTTTCGGATTGTTGCCATGCTCCACCCCCAGAAGCGAGTGGAGCAAAATTGGAGCATAAAATCAAAAGGGCGGTCAACTTTTTTGAATCACTTTCAAAAAAATCAATAATGGCGGAAGCGTAGTGGAGTCGAACCACCCGACGACCTCTCGACCGTCCACTGGATTTGAAGTCCAGGCGCCACACCGGTGACGATACGCTTCCGTACGGCCGTTTTGTCTAACAAGATTGACAAGCCGGTTCAAGAGATTACCTATCCTGTTTCGGTCCGGCCGGGAATAGGCGTCTCATCGCATGGACAGCTAGCCTGGCCCTATGATACGTTTCAAGTTTGAGGCCGTTATTTCCGAACGGTCCGGTGCTGACGGAGCAATCGCCTGAAACGCAAGGCATTCCAAAGGGACTGCCGCCCTTTGGCCGCCGTGGGCTTCCCTCGCCCCCGGCATCTTGTCCCCTAGGAGGACACGCGACTTGAACAGTTTCACCAAAAACTTTCTCTTGTGGGCGGCCATATCCCTTGTGATGGTCGTCCTGTTCAATCTTTTCAACCAGCCGCCCCCGCCCCAGTCCAAGCTGTCCTACACCGACTTCCTGCAGAAAGTGGATGCCGGCCAGGTGGTTTCGGTCAAGATCCAGGGCCAGCGCATCAGCGGCGTGGGAAGCGACGACAAACGCTTTTTGACCTACGCCCCGGAAGACCCCTCGCTGGTCCAGAACCTGATTGCCCACAAAGTCCAGGTCATGGCCGAGCCCGAGGAGGAAAATCCCTGGTACATGAATTTGCTCGTGTCCTGGTTTCCGATGCTCCTCTTGATCGGCGTGTGGATCTTCTTCATGCGCCAGATGCAGGGCGGCTCGGGCAAGGCCATGAGTTTCGGCCGCTCCCGGGCTCGTCTGGTGACCCAGGAAACAACCAAGGTGACCTTTGCCGACGTGGCCGGCGTGGACGAGGCCAAGGAAGAACTCTCGGAAATCGTGGAGTTCTTAAGCGAACCCAAGAAATTCACCCGCCTGGGCGGGCGCATTCCCAAGGGCGTTTTGCTCATCGGCTCGCCCGGCACGGGCAAGACCTTGCTCGCCCGGGCCGTCGCCGGCGAGGCCGGGGTGCCTTTTTTCTCCATCTCGGGCTCTGATTTCGTGGAAATGTTCGTGGGCGTGGGCGCGGCCAGGGTGCGCGACCTCTTTGTCCAGGGCAAGAAAAACGCTCCCTGCCTGATATTTATCGACGAGATCGACGCCGTGGGCCGCCAGCGCGGCGCGGGCCTGGGCGGCGGACACGACGAGCGCGAACAGACATTGAACCAGCTCTTGGTCGAAATGGACGGATTTGAGTCCAACGAGGGCGTCATCCTCATCGCCGCCACCAACCGCCCGGACGTCCTGGACCCGGCGCTCCTGCGCCCGGGCCGTTTCGACCGCCAGGTGGTGGTGCCCTCTCCGGACATGCGCGGCCGCCAAAGGATTCTCGAAGTCCACACCAAGCGCACCCCCCTTGACGCCACGGTCAACCTGGACATTTTGGCACGGGGCACGCCCGGATTTTCCGGCGCGGACCTGGAAAACCTGGTCAACGAAGCCGCCCTGCAGGCCGCCAAACTCGGGCGCGACCAGGTGGCCATGGCCGATTTCGAGTTCGCCAAGGACAAGGTCCTCATGGGCAAGGAACGCCGCAGCATCATCATCTCCGACGAGGAGAAGAAAACCACCGCCTACCACGAGGCCGGGCACGCCCTGGTGGCCAAAAAGCTGCCGGGCACCGATCCGATCCACAAGGTTTCCATCATTCCGCGCGGCATGGCTCTGGGCGTGACCCAACAGTTGCCCGTGGACGACCGGCACAACTACTCCAAGTCCTTTTTGGAAAACAACCTGGCCGTGCTCATGGGCGGACGGGTGGCCGAGGAGATGGTTCTCAAGCAGATCACCACCGGAGCCGGCAACGACATCGAGCGGGCCACAGCCTTGGCCCACAAGATGGTCTGCAAGTGGGGCATGAGCGAGGCTCTCGGTCCCCTGTCCTACGGCGAAAAGGACGAAGAGATCTTCCTTGGCCGCGAGCTTGTCCACCACAAGAACTTCTCCGACGACACCTCGCGCAAGGTGGACGCCGAGGTGCGCCGCATTGTGGAAGAAGCTCATAGCACGGCCAGGGAGATCATCGGCGCGGGCCTGGAGCATCTGGAAAATATCGCCCAGGCATTGCTGGAACGTGAAACCATTTCCGGGGCTGATATCGACATCCTTTTGGCAGGGGACAAGTTGCCCGACCTGGAAGATCCGGCCGGGCCCAATGTTGCGGCGGCAGGCGCGCCCGAAGAGCCTGCCCCGGAGACCGCCCAAACGGCGGCCCCGGCTGACCCCCAAAAAAGTCCCTCGGACGCCGGCGACGAGTTTTCCATCGAGCCCGGCGACGGCGACAAGAATATCCAGTAATAACGCGGTCCGGAGCGCTTGGCCCGCCGGACCGCGCACCCCGGAGGCATTTTTGTCTCACCTGGCTCGGGCGATCTGGACGGTGCGCGGCGGCGCCTCACTTGGGGACGGCAGGCAGAGCCTGATCGCCGGCATCGTCAACGTCACCCCGGATTCCTTTTTCGACGGCGGCCGCTACAATTCGCCGCTGGCTGCCGTGGCCCACGGGCTTACGCTTTTGGCCCAGGGCGCGGACATGCTCGACGTGGGCGGCCAGTCCACCCGCCCCGGCGCCGCGCCGGTCGACGCCGCCGAGGAGATGCGCCGGACCGTCCCGGTGGTGGAAGCGCTCGCGGCCCGCGCCCCGGTCTCCATCGACACCTTCAATGCCGAAGTCGCCGCGGCCGCGCTCACGGCCGGGGCCGTGATCGTCAACGATATCTCGGCCTGCCGCTTCGATCCGGCCCTGGCGGACGTGCTCGCGGAATTCAAGCCCGGCTACGTGCTCATGCACAGTCTGGGCCGGCCCGAAACCATGCAGACGGCCCCTGTTTACGACGACGTCGTCTCCGATATCCTCGCTTTTTTCGAGGAGCGCCTGCGCGCGCTCGTGAGCGCCGGCCTGCCCGAGGAGAACGTCGCGCTCGATCCGGGCATCGGCTTCGGCAAGACCTTGGAGCACAACCTGGCCATCATGCGCGGTGTCGAACGCTTTTTCACCTTTGGCCGGCCGCTGTATGTCGGCGTCTCCAACAAGTCCTGGACCCGCGAATTTTACGGCCAAGGCGCGGACCTGCGCGGGCCGGCCACCCAGACGGCCACCGCTCTTCTGGCCGCCAAGGGGGTTTTAGTCCACCGGGTCCACGACGTCGCGGCGACGGCAGCCACCCTGGCCCTGACCCGGGCCATCGCCGGAGGGCGCGAGTGATTTCCCTGTCCACGATCCAGGTCTCCTGGCGCGACCTGCTGGATATGGCCCTGGTGGCCTACGTCTTTTATCGGGCGATCATGCTGGTCAAGGGCACCCGGGCCGTGGCCGTGATCCACGGCATGATCCTGGTGGCCGTGGTCTACTATCTGGCCGGCGAACTCGGCCTGTCCACGCTGTACTGGCTTTTGACCAATTTCATCGGTTCCTTTTTTCTGGTCATCATCGTGCTTTTCCAAACCGACATCCGCACCGGGCTGGCCCGAATGGGCACGGGCGCCCTGTGGCGCGGGGCGCGCAAGGCCCACGCCGAGGAGACAGTCGAGGAACTGGTCGTTTCAGCCATGCGCCTGGCCAAGACCAAGACCGGGGCCTTGATCGTGTTGCAAAAACACATTCCGCTCGGCGACGTGATCGCCCGAGGCATGGAGCTCTCGGCCAAAGTCAGCCGCGAACTGCTGCTGACGGTTTTCAACACCTCCACCCCCCTGCACGACGGGGCGGTAGTGGTCCAGGGCGACAAAGTGGTGGCCGTAGCCTGCATCCTGCCTCTGTCCACCGCCGTGCGCGACGATCCCTCCATGGGCACCCGCCACCGCGCCGCCATCGGGGTCACCGAGGAAACCGACGCCGTGGCCGTGGTCGTAAGCGAAGAACGCGGCCAGGTGTCCCTGGCCTGCGGCGGCAAGCTCGAAGGGCCGATGAGCGAAGACGCCTTGCGCCGGAACCTGCTTGAGCTGTGGGGGCGCAGACTGTGAAAAACAATATCCCTTACGCCTTGCTGGCCATCGGCTTGTCGATCTTTTGCTGGTTTTTGGTCACCGGCCGCGAGCGGGTGGAAACCTGGATCAAAGTCCGGGTGGAAACCACCGGCACGCCCGAGGGTATGAACATTTCCGGGCTGGTCCAAGCCATCGAGGTCCGGGTTCGCGGCCCCAGGGGAGCCATCCAAAACATCGAGCGCGGTCCTCTCAGTTACGCTCTGGATCTGCGAGGCATCAAACCCGGCGTAAATGAACTGGTCTTTTCGCCGAGCGCGATCGCCCTGCCCCGGACTATGGAAGTCCTGGAATTGCGTCCGCCCCGCCTGGAAATCACCGCCGAGCGGCGCGAGGCCCAAAAGTTTCCGGTCGAGGCGGTCTTCGCCCCGCCGGGAAACCCCGACTACAAGATAGTGGAAAAAAAGACCGAACCGGATATGGTCATGGTCACCGGTCCGGAAAGCGCTTTGGCCGAACTGGGCAGCCTGCGTACGCACCTGTTGGCTTGGCCGGCCGACCCGACGGCGCGATTTGAAATCCTGGCCCAGCTCGACCTGCCCCGCGGGCTCGAAGCCCAGCCCGCTTCCGTGCGGGTCACGGCCAAATTCGCCCCGGTGATGCGCGAGGTGGCGCTGGAGGCCCCGCTTTCGATCGCGGGCCTTGCCAAAAACAAGTTCCTGGTTTCTCCGGTCTTGGTGCACATCACCCTGGAGGCCCCGGCCCCGCTGGTGCGCCAGGGAGGACTCACGGACCGCGTCGAGGCCGTGCTGACGGTCCCGTCCGGGACGGCTCCGGGCAGATACGAAATACCGTACAAGGTCAAAATGCCGCCCGGCTGCCGCCTGATCGAGGCCAAACCGGAGAAGGCTCGGGTTACGGTGCGGTAAGTCAGGTTGTGGGGGAAAAGCCTCCGGCGGCCAGAGGGGTTAAGCCCCTCTGGAATCCCCATTCCGGAAGATTGACCATTCTGAAATTTTCCTTGAAGCTGATTGCGGAGAGATATCATTATGCGTGAACGCTTTTTCGGAACCGACGGCCTGCGCGGCCGGGCCAATACCTTTCCCATGACCGCCGAGGTGGCCTTGCGCCTGGGTCTGGCCGCCGGGCAGTACTTCCGCAACGGCGGTATGCGGCACCGGGTGGTCATCGGCAAAGACACGAGGCTGTCCGGCTACATCTTCGAGTACGCCTTAAGCTCGGGCTTTTGCGCCTCGGGCATGGACGTGTTCCTGGTCGGCCCCATGCCCACCCCGGCCATTTCCTTCCTCACGCGCAGCATGCGCGCCGACGTCGGGGTGGTCATTTCCGCCTCGCACAACCCCCACATGGACAACGGCATCAAATTTTTCGACCGTCACGGTTTTAAGCTGCCGGACAAGGTGGAGAACGAAATCGCCGCCCTGGTCCAGGACGCCTCCCGGCAATGGGACTATCCGGAACCGGAAAAGGTCGGCCGGGCGTTCAAGGTCCAGGACAGTCCGGGCCGCTACAACGTCTACCTGAAAAATTCCATTCCCGCCGAAATGAAACTCGACGGCCTGAAAATCGTCATGGATTGCGCCCACGGCGCGGCCTACCGGGTCGCCCCGCTGGTCTTCGAGGAGCTCGGGGCCAAGGTGATCAAAATCGGAAGCGAGCCCGACGGCCTGAACATCAACCAAGGCTGCGGTTCGCTCTACCCCGAAGTGGCCGCCGAGATGGTGCGCGCTACCGGCGCGGACATCGGCATCGCCCTCGACGGCGACGCCGACCGGCTGATCGTGGTGGACGAGCACGGCGTCATCCTCGACGGCGACCAGATCATGGCCCTGTGCGCCCAGGACTTCATGGAGCGTGGCCTTTTGACCGGCAACACCCTGGTCTCCACGGTCATGAGCAACATGGCCCTGGAGGTGTTCATGCGCGAACGCGGCGGCAGGTTGCTACGCACCCCGGTGGGCGACCGCTACGTGGTCGAGGCCATGCGCCGCGAGAACGCGGTGCTCGGCGGCGAGCAGTCCGGCCACATGATCTTTCTTAACTATGCCACCACCGGCGACGGCACCCTGGCCGCCCTGCAGATCATCCGCATCATGCTGGAGACGGGCAAGCCGCTCTCGGAGCTTTCGGGACTGCTCACCCCATTCCCGCAAAAACTGATCAACGTGCCGGTCAAGCGCAAACCGCCCTTTGCCGAGGTCGGCGCGATTTCCAAGGCGCTGCGCGAGGCCGAAACCGCGCTCGGCGACTCGGGCCGGGTGCTCTTGCGCTATTCCGGCACCGAGCCCTTGGCCCGGGTCATGGTCGAAAGCCGCGACCCGGACGAAGTCGAACGCCAGGCGGGAATATTGGCCGGCGTCGTGCGCCAACACCTGGCCGCGGAGGGGACCGCGGGCGAGGCCGTAGCCTGAAGGCAGGCGCGGCCACCGCAAAAGCCCAATTTACGTGAGAAAAACAGCGCCTTGAAAAAAACCTTCGAACGGCGCCGCTGAATACGGGCGAACCGGATATTTAGGGGTTTTCCCTCGCGATCTTTTTTGGTAGCCTTTTTTCTACTTAAGAACGCCGCAAATCGACCTCTCAGCCGCCTCACGCACCCAAAGGAGTGAGAGATGGACATCAACAAAGTGGTCATCCCGGTCGCCGGATGGGGTACCCGTTCCCTGCCCGCCACCAAGAACGTGCCCAAGGAAATGCTCCCCATCTATAACAAACCGGTCGTCCAGTACGTGGTCGAGGAAGCCCAGGCCGCGGGCCTGACCGATGTGGTCCTGGTCACCAACCGCAACAAAACCATCATCGAGGACCATTTCGACTACAATCTGGCCCTTGAGGACGTTCTCACCCGCACCGGCAAGCTCGACATGCTCAAGACCGTGCGCGACGTGGCCGAGATGGTCAACATCATCACCGTACGCCAGAAAAAGCAGCTCGGCCTCGGGCACGCCGTGCTCTGCGCCCGCGAGGTGGTCAAGAACGACCCCTTCGCGGTCATGGTCGGCGACGACCTGATGTTCGGCATGGAGCCGGGCATCAAACAACTGCTCAACGTGGCCCATTCCGAACACATGCCCGTGGTCGGGGTCATGGAAGTGCCAGCCGACAAGGTCTCGTCCTACGGCATCATCTCAGGCGAGGAGTTCGCCCCGGGCCTGTTTCGGGTGCGTGACCTCATGGAAAAACCCAAGGCCAGCGAAACCTCCTCGCGCCTGGCCATGGTCGGCCGCTACGTTCTCTACCCGGACATCTTCGACCACCTGGAACACCTGGGGCCGGGCCAAGGCGGCGAGATCCAGCTCACCGACGCCATGAAAATGCTGGCCAAAAACAACCGCCTGCTGGCGGTGAAGATCCGCGGCCAACGCTACGACACCGGCGACTGGGCCGAATACCTGGCGGCCAACATCTACTTCGCCCTGCACGACGAGGATCTGCGTTACCCCTTGGTGCAACGGCTCAAAGAGCTCTTGCCCATCAACTGAGCCTGGCGCCCGCCGGCCTTTCCGGAAAGACAACAGGCCGTTCCGCGCTCACGGGCGGCCGCCGGACAGATCAAGCCAGCCAGGCCGGCCGGTTCGGGCCCCGGCGCGGCCAGGCAAAACCGCGAGCGCGCGGGCGGGCTGTCATGACCGCGACCCCGCCGCAGTGATTCCAAACCGGCTCCGCCATCCGCGCCGCACCCAGGATTCATGAGTTTATACGCCAATCTGGCCCTGCTCAGCCCGCCGTTCGCCACCCTGACCTACCGCCTGCCGGATTCCCCCCGGATCGATTGGACGCCGGGACTGCGGGCCGTGGTCCCGGTCGGCCGCTCGCTTCGGGCCGCCGTGGTCGTAAACCTGAACGCGCTCCCCCCGGACGGCGTCGCAATCAAAGACGCGGTCTGGCCGCTGGAACGCGAACCCATCCTCGATACGCAGTATCTTGAAATGGCCAAACATCTGGCCCTGCGCCAATCCGACAGCCTGGGCCGCATCCTGGGTTCGCTTCTGCCAGTGGGACTTCGCTCGACCAAGGCCATGCTCCGGCCATCGCGACCCGGACTTGGACTTACGGCCATATCCCTGGCCGCCTTGGTAAAGGCGGACGACTCCACGCGCGCTCTGGCCGCAAACCTCTTCGAGAGCGGCCTGGCCGAAATCGGTCGCCCGGACTACGCCCGCGAACCGCTCTACCTGTGCGCCTGCGATCCGCCCTGGCCGGTGCGGCCCGGAGCCAAACGCCAGATCGACATATTGGAACTGCTCCACGACGCCGGGCGCCAAAGCCGGCGCGCCATCGCCGAACGCCTGGGGCCCGCATCGACAAGCGCTTCCGGCGGCGCGCTCGGACGCCTGGTGGCGCTGGGGCTGGTGGCCGTCGAACAGGACGCCCCGCCCGCGCCCCCAAACCCTGAAACGCCGCCGTCGGCCCGCCCGCCCCTGCAACTCAACCCGGACCAGCAGCGCATCATCGACGCCCTGGCCACAGTCCTCTCCGGTGAAAAAGGCCAGGCCGCCCTGCTCTTCGGCGTGACCGGCAGCGGCAAGACCCGGGTATACCTGGAACTGGCCGCGCGTTGCCTGGCGGCCGGCAGGCCGGCGCTGCTCCTCGCCCCGGAAGTGGCCCTGGCGCTCAAACTCATGCGCGAAGCCGCCGAGGCCCTGCCCGGCGCGCCGATCGTCCTCTACCACGGCACCCTGCCCCAGGCGGCCAAGGAAACGATCTTCCTGGGAGCGGGCCGGCCCGGTCCGCCCAAACTCTACGTCGGCACCCGTTCGGCGCTTTTTTTGCCGGTGCGGCGTCCCGGCCTGATCGTGCTCGACGAGGAACACGACGCCTCGTTCAAACAAGACGAACGCCTGATCTACCAGGCCAAGGAAATCGCCCATTTCCGCATAGAGCGCTCGGGGGGGCTGTTGCTCCTGGGCTCAGCCACCCCGGACGTGAAGACCTACCAGGCCGCGCGCGAAGGCCACGCGCCGCTTTTCGTCATGAATAAGCGCGTGGGCCAGGCGAGCCTGCCGGAAATCGAATTCGTCTCCCTGCTGCCCGAGGGCGCGCCGGCAACGGCCAAGGTCGCTGCCGGGGGCGATCCCAAACGACCGCTCACGCCCCGGGCCATGGAGCTCTTGAGGCAAACCGTGGCCGAGGGCGAACAGGCGATCATCATGCTCAACCGCCGGGGCTACGCCCCGGTCATGTACTGCCTGTCCTGCGAAAAGCCGGCCAAATGCCCGCATTGCGACTTGGGGCTCACCTACCACAAACGCCGCGAACGGCTGGTGTGCCACTACTGCGGCCAGGCCACGCCCTTTCCCTCGGCCTGCCCGCACTGCGGTTGCAGCCATTACCTGCCCATGGGCCTGGGCTCGGAACTCTTGGAAGAACGACTTTCCGACCTGCTGCCTCCCGGAACCGGGATTCTGCGCCTGGACCGCGACAGCGCGCGGCGCACGGCCCGCATGGAGGAAATCCTGGCCGATTTCGCCGCCCGCAAAGCGGCCGTGCTCACCGGCACGCAGATGCTCTCCAAGGGCCACCACTTCCCGGCCGTAACCCTGGTGGTGGCCGCCGACGGCGACCTGGGCCTGTCCCTGCCCGACTACAGGGCAGCCGAGCGCACCTTCCAGATGCTGGTGCAGATCTCCGGCCGCGCCGGGCGCGGCGACAAACCGGGCCGCGTGCTCATCCAAACGCGCAACCCGGCCAACCCCTTCTGGGAATTCGTCAAAAACGCCGATTACGCGGGTTTCTTCGCCTTCGAGCTGGAAAAACGCCGCCGCTACGGCTACCCGCCCTTCGTCAAACTGGGCCTGATCCGGCTGAGCTATCCCCTGAGCTGGGGAGAAGGCCCGGCGCTGCTCGGCGAACTCGCCACCGCCATCCGCCGGGCGGGACAGCACAAAAACGCCCGCATCCTGGGCCCGGCCCCGGCGCCGCTGCCGCTGATCGCCGGCCGGCTGCGGCACCACTGCCTGATCAAGGCCGCCGACTGGCCGGCCGTGCGCGACGTCTTCGCTGCCGCACAACGCCTCGTCACGCCGCAATCCAAAATGCGCCTGAGCCTGGACCTCGACCCCGTCGATATGATGTGACTGGGGCTCCGCCCCCGGCCCCCCGCGATGGTTTTGCCTGGTTTCCATCGAACAAATCGATTCCCGCCGGTCCCCTTTCAAAAACCTGTTTCCCGGGCTTTGCTCGATTTTCACTCTGCGAAAATCGAGCAAAGCCTGGAGAATGAAGTTTTTTGAAGGGGGTCTGGGGGAAACTTTTTTTCAAAAAAGTTTCCCCCGGCTCTTCCTCTCCTCCTCTTGCGGGCCGCGAGCGGGCGTGCTAGCCCGGTTCCTCTTATGATCCGCAAAATCATCCTGACCGATTTCATGGCCCACGCCGCGACCGAGATCGAGCTTGGTCCGGGCCTGACGGTTCTCACCGGCCCGAACAACTCCGGCAAGTCCGCCGTGGTCGAGGCCTTGCGCTGCCTGGCCGTCAATCCCACGCCCAAGTATTATATCCGGCACGGGGCCAAGGAAGCCCGTGTCGAGATTGTGTTCGACGACGGCGCGCGCCTGGCCTGGGTGCGGCGCGAGAAGTATGCGCTCTACGAGCTGACCCGCCCCGGAGCGCAGGAACCCGAAGTCTACGCCAAATTCGGCCGCAAGCCGCCGGAGGAGGTGCAGGACGTCTTGCGGTTGTCCCTAGTCGAACTTGAAGACTCCGCCGAAGTGCGCGAGATCGACGTGCACCTGGGCAACCAGCGCGAACCGATTTTCCTGCTCAACAAGCCCAAGACCGTGATGGCCTCGTTTTTCGCCTCCACCACGGAAAGCGCCCATCTGATCAAGATGCAGGCCCTGCTCAAGAATCGGATCAACAAGGCCAAGGCCGAGGAAAAAGACCTCCTCGCCCGCTTGGCCGGTTTTGAGGGCAGGCTCGACCGCCTGTCCCCCCTGCCTGATGTCTGTCTTCGCCTGGAGCGCCTGCGCTTGGGCTTGGATGCCTCCCTGGCCGGCCAGCGGCACGCCGCGGCCTTGGAGGACATGGTCGCGGCCATGACGGGAACCGCCTCCACGCTGGCAAGGCAGCTGGCGGCGGCCGGAGCGTACGCTGCGCTCACCCCTGCGCCCGAACTTTTCGAAGTCGCGCCGCTGCGGGGGCTGACCTTGGAACTAAGTCACAAAACCGGCCTACGCCGCCAGGCCCAGGCTAAAAGCGAAGCGCTGTCCCGACTGGCCGCGCCTCACGAGCATTTTGACGCCGCCGCCCTGGCAACGCGCCTTAACGCCTTGCGGACCGTGGCCGCGCGCGAATGCCGGGCGGCCGCGCTCGTCCGCGCCCTGACCGGCCTTGCCCCGCCCCCGGCCGCACGCGACACCCAGGCCCTGGCCTCGGTCGCTTCCCGCCTGGCCAAGCTGCGCCGGGCAAACCGCGAGCTGACCGCGCGCCAGGACCTCCTGAGCCGGATCGCCCCCCTGCCCGAGCCCAAGCCCGTGGCCGCGCTCGCCTCGCTCGCCGCCGCCTTGCGGACCCTGGCCGGCAAAATCGACACCGCCACGACGCAGACCGCCGAAGCGGCCGCAAATCTTGACGGACTCAGCCTGACCATAACCAAACGATTGCGCGACATCGGAGCCTGCCCGCTGTGCGGCGGCCAGCTCGATGCGGAACATTTCCTCGGCGAGTTCCATCACGCCGGCCAAGGCGGCGCTGCATGAACGGCCTGACCGACCAGAACAGCATGACCGGCGAACTGCCGCGCTATGAAGCAAGCGGGCTTTTTTGCATCCCGGACGCGCACATCGCCGCCACGCCTCCGGGCCAGCGCCTGGAAGGCTACAAGGACCAGGTGCTGGACAAGATCGCCGCCTGCCTCGCGCAAGCGGCGCGGATCGACTGCCTGCCGGTCTTCCTCGGCGACCTGTTCCATTGGCCGAGAGAGAACCCCAACGACCTGCTGGTCGCGCTCATCGAGCTTTTTGCGCCGGTGAAACCTTACGTCCTGGTCGGCAACCACGACAAATACCAGGCGCGCTACACCCGCGACGTGTCCCTGGCCGTGCTCGATGCCGCCGGGGCGGTACGCGTCATTTCCGAACCCGGACCGGTGTTCCACCTGCTGACGCCGACCGGGGCCGCGCTCGTCGGCGCCTCGCCGGACGCCACCCCCCTGCCGCGCTCCTTCGACAAGGAAGAGGGCGTCGCCGTGGTCTGGCTCACCCATCACGGCATCGGCTTCCCGGACTTCCCGGACCGCCAGATCAGACCGCGCGAGATTCCCGGCGTCGACTGGATCATCAACGGCCATATCCACCGGCCGCAGCCGACCGTGCGCATGGGCTCGACCACCTGGGCCAACCCGGGCAACATCACCCGCCTGTCCTTCGCCCGGCGCACCCTGACCCGCGTCCCCGCGGCCTCGATCTGGCGACCGGGCATGACCGAGCTGGAAAAATGGCCGGTGCCGCACCTGCCGTTCTACTCGGTCTTCCCGGACCAGGAATTCCCGCCGGAAATTGACCTGCCGGAGCAGGAATCGCGGTTCGTCAAAGGCCTGGAACGCCTGGCCTGGAAACGGACCCGCGAAGGCCAGGGCCTGCGCGAATTTCTGGCCGCGAACCTCAACCCCGAACACCCGGAAACCAGCCTGATATGGGAACTCTACCAGGAGGCCGCCAATGCAAAAGACACTGGTCACGACGGATAACGGACGCGACGCCGCGCTCGAACGCGAACTTGCCGGACTGAAAGCCGATTTCGAACGCCTGCGCGAAGAAAAAGTCCGCGCCGAACAAAACCTGACCAACTTGAAAGGCCAAATCGCCGAACTCGAAACCAAGGCCAAAGAAGAATACGGCACCGCCAGCCTCGCCGAACTGGAAAAACTCCTGGCTGACCGGCGCGCGGAAAACGAACGCCTTTTGTCAGAATACAAACAACACATCGCCCAGATCCGCAGCGACCTGGATGCCGTCGAAACGACTGAATGAGAGCTGGGGAAAGAGCTGCACCCTTTTCCCTGGCCTCATTCCCCCCCCCAAAATTGACATGGCCGGGCAAAGGTTTTACCCGGTGGCGACTGATTTTCACGTTGAGGAGACGGCATGGCTCGGATTGTTACGCGATTTGCTCCCAGCCCGACCGGGCATTTGCACATAGGCGGCGCCCGGACGGCGATTTTCAACTGGCTGTTTGCCAGAAGGCACGGCGGGACATTTTTGTTGCGCATCGAGGACACGGACCAGATTCGTTCCACGCAGGAGATGACGGATTCGATTTTGGCTTCGATCCACTGGCTGGGTTTGGATTACGACGGCGAGCCGACCTACCAGAGCACGCGTTTCGATTTGTACAACGCGCACATCGACAAGCTGCTGGCTTCCGGCGGGGCATACTGGTGTTCGTGCACGCCGGACGAGGTCGAGGCCATGCGCGAAGAGGCCCGCGCCCGAGGTCTTAAGCCCAAGTACGACGGCAAATGCCGCCAGGCGGGGCTGGGGCCTGGACCTGGGCGGGTGGTGCGGCTGAAGGCTCCGCTGACCGGGACCACGCTGGTCGCCGACATGGTCAAAGGGCCGGTGGTGTTCGAGAACGCCGAACTCGACGATATGATTCTACGCCGCGCCGACGGCACGCCGACGTACAACTTGGCTGTCGTGGTGGACGACGCGGAGATGGGTGTGACCCACATTATCCGAGGCGACGACCATCTGAACAACACGCCCAAACAAATTTTGATCTACCAGGCTCTTGGGCTGGCCTTGCCGCGCTTCGGCCACGTGCCCATGATTCTCGGCCCGGACAAGAAAAAGATGAGCAAGCGCTACGGCGCGACCTCGGTGATCGAATACCGCCGGGACGGTTATTTGCCCGAGGCCTTGGTCAATTATCTGGTGCGGCTGGGCTGGTCGCACGGCGACCAGGAGATTTTTTCGCTGGCCGGGCTCAAAGAAGTTTTTTCGCTGGAAGCGCTCGGCAAATCAGCGAGCGTGTTCAATCCCGAGAAGCTTTTGTGGCTCAATGCCCATTACATCAAGGAAGCGCCGGTTCCGCGTTTGGCCGGGCTTTTAAACGACGTTTTAAGCGAACAAGGCCAGCCGAGGGGCGATTTGGGGTACCTGGAGACGATCATTCCCTTGCTTCAGGCCAGGTCGCAGACTATCGTGGAAATGGCCGCCAAGGCGTCCTGTTTTTTAGCCGCTGACGACGCCTTTCCCATCGACGCCGAGGCGGCGGCCAAATTTCTCACCCCGCAGATCAAGGAGCATCTGGTGGCCGTCGAGGCGATGCTTTCCGGACTCGAGGGTTTCGGCCACGCCGACCTGGAAGCAGCCTTTACCAAGTACATCGAGGCCAAGGCCGTGAAGTTCAAGGTGTTGGCCCAGCCGATCCGGGTGGCTTTGACCGGATCGACCGCCAGTCCCGGGCTTTTCGAGATGATGGAGGTTATGGGCAAGGATCGCGTCGCGGCCCGGCTGCAACGGGCCGCGGCGCTTTGCTAGCAAAACCTTTTACGGCGGGCGTATGCCATACGACTACGATGTCGTTGTGGCCGGATGCGGTCCGGCGGGTTCGGTGTGCGGCCGCTTTCTGGCCGCTTCGGGGCTTCGCGTTTTGGCCCTCGATCGATGCGAATTTCCCCGCGACAAGCTGTGCGGCGGTCTTCTCACCTGGAAGTCCATGCAACTGCTGGAGCGTCTTACCGGCCTTACCGCGAATGACCTGATCCAGACCGGGATCGTCGACCACACCACTCCGGACTACCTGATCCGTTATCGCGCCAAGCCGCTGCTGTGCGGACGGACCGAATATCCCTTTCATTTGGTCAAGCGCCGCGTTCTGGACGCCTTTTTGCTCGACCTCGCCCGCAAGGCCGGCCTCGCGGTCGCCTTGGGGCGGACGGTCACGGCAGTGAATGCGACCGATGCGCAGGGAGCGGCCGTGAGCCTCGATGACGGCCGGGTATTGCGCTCCAGGTGGGTTGTGGGCGCGGACGGGGTCAACAGCCTCACGCGGCGTTCGTTTCCGCTGCCGGCCTCGGACTGGCGGCACAATCTGGCCCAGGGCGTTGAATTGCATATTCCGCGTGCGCTTCTCCGATCGCTTCCCGGAACGCACGAGGATCTCGCGCGGGGCCGGGCGGTCTTGTATGCCGGATTTTTGCGGGCGGGCTATGCCTGGGTCTTTCCCAATTCCGACTGCGTCGCGGTTGGGCTGGGCGGGTTGATCCGGTCAAACGGCAACGCGTTCAAGACCATCTTGAAGCAATTTCTGCATTTTCTCGGTCTGCCCGAGGAGATGGCCGACCAAGCCAGGGCTCATCCCATTCCTTACGGCAATTACCTGCGCCGGCCGGCTCACGGCCGGATGCTGTTATGCGGCGACGCGGCCGGTTTGGTCGAGCCGTTTTTCGGCGAGGGAATCTATTACGCCATGCGCTCGGGCGAGCTTGCCGCCCGCGCCGTCCTGGCGCACGCGGACGCCCCCCCGGCGGCAGCGCGGACTTACATTGACGCGCTGGAAGCGCATGTTTTCCGGGAATTCGACGCCTCCAAGCGCCTTCGGGCGTTGCTTTACAGCTTCGTGCGTCTTGGCTTGATCGTCCCGCTCGCGGCCTTTCTCGGCTTTGGCGGGAACCGGCTTTTGGAGATGGTGCACGGCCGGCGTTCGTTTCGCTTTTTACGCCCCTTGTCCGCCGCCCCCTGGGTGGAATGAAAAAAGCCCCGGCGAAGATCTCGCGCGGGGCTTGGAAACATTTGGGGAGTCCGGGCTATTCGATCCAGGCTCTCTTTTTCCTGTCGTAGCGGAAGATCTCCCGCATGGTCTGTTCCTTTGTCTGGAAGACGCCGCCGAGCGCCGCTTCCCTGGTCGGGCCCTCGCTTTGGCGGGTGACGACCTCGTAGATCAGGTGTCCGACAAAGGGGGTCGTGTCGGCCCCTTCCTCGGGCCGGCGGACCTCCACCCGGATGGAGTCCATCTTGATCTCCTTGTAGACGGCCACGAAATGGTTCCCGTCCGCGATGACATCGGCCTTTCCGCAGGTATCGACGCCCAGGCGTTCGCATTTGAGCAGGAAGGCCTTGGCGAAGGCGAGGAAATCCTCTTTGGCCATATCCAGGGCGCGGGGATCGTCGAGGGGTATGGGCGGTTTCTTGCCTTTCTTCGCCAGAGCCTTGGCTTCTCTGGCTTCCTTGGCCGCCCTAGCGGCTTCCTGGGCCGCTTCCCGGGCAGCTTTTTTGGCTTCGGCTTTCTTCTCGGCCGCTGTCTTGGGCTTTTCCGGTTTGGCCGGCGCGCTTTCCGCCGGAGCCGGGGGCGGCGCGACGGCGTTTAAGTCGGCCTTGACCAAGACGGTTCCGGCCCAGGCGGCCGGGGCGTGAAGCAGAAGCATCGCGGCAAGAAAAACAGCTATTTTTTTCATACGCCCTCACAAATAAATCGCCAGGCTACGACCTTGACGGCCGCGGCCTGGCGATTGTTACATCTCGACTCGAAACCGGGAAACCTAGTTCATCGGCTTGAACTTGATTTCCACGCGGCGGTTCAGACGACGACCTTCAGCGGTCTTGTTGTCGTACCGCGGATGGAGCTTGCCGAAGCCGACGGCCTGGATGCGATTCGCGTCGATGCCCTTCTTCACGAAGAAGGCCTTGACGGAATTGGCGCGGCGCTCGGAGAGCTTCTGGTTGTAAGGCACGGAGCCGACGCTGTCGGTGTGACCTTCGCAGATCACCAGCATGTCGGGCTTGGACTTGATGATGGAGACGCCTTCATCCAGAACCGGGATGAATTCCTTCTTGATGTTGTACTTGTTGAAGTCAAAGTAGATGCTGCGGAAGACGATGATTTCGTCTTCGATCCAGTCGTACATAACACATTCGACCAGCTTGTCGACGGCGGCCTTGCTCTTGGCAAGCTCTTCGCCCTTGATAAGTCCGAGTCCGCAAGCGCACTTGCTGTTGAGAGCGGCGATGGCCTTGAGGACCTCTTCGCCGTGCTTGGTGTCGGCGAAGGAGATCACGATGAAGCAGAGCTTGTCGCCGTACTTGGCGGACAGATCCTTGGCCACCTTGACCGGATCGACGCCAAGGTTGGAATCGCCGTCGGAGAGGATGAAGACGGCGGTTTTGCCGGACAGGCCGGCGACGACCTTGTCGAGGTCATTGAGGCCGACGCCCATCGGGGTCAGGCGTCCGTAGATGTCATAGTTGGTCTTGACATTGCCGATGCCCTTGTCGATGGCCGCCTTGCTGTAGGAAGCCATGGGCGCCATCTCTTTGTACGGCGCGAAGGTGTACACGCCACCCTTGTAGTTCAGGTCGGGGATGGCCTTGTTGAGTGCGGTCATGACTTGCTTGGACATAGCGATCTTGGAAGTTCCGCCGAACTGCACATACCGCTGTCCTTTGTAAGCCATGGCCATCGAACCAGAATAGTCCTGGAACAGAATGAAATTGTCCACTTTCGGGACCATTTTTTTCGCCGCCGCGGGCAGGACGGTCCCGATCAGGAGCGCCGCCAGCATGACCACGAAGAAGCAAGACTTCCTCATCCGTGTCATCGTTTTTCCCTCCTCAAAAAATGTGTAAAGCCGTTGAAAACCCTCAATGCCTTTAATCAAAACGCCCTTATCGCCGAAAACAGCTTGCGGGCAAGACAAGCCCTCATAAAACAATGCCTGCCGGGAGGCAAGAAAAAAAACCATTCCTCCGAGCCGACAAAAAACTTTTTCGCATTAAGCACCGCCGCCGCCAGGATGTCAACATCTTTCCCGTAACTTCCCGGACACGCAGGCCTTTTCTGCCGCTTCGCCCGAACTGCGCGCCTTGCGAGCCAAGACAAGACGGCGGTTGCTCCGGTCCCAAGGAGCAAAAAACCCTTACATGAAAATAACCAACAAATTGAAACAATAAATGTATTTCCGGCAATCCCGAACCGGTCCGCCCCACTCGCCACCGCTCCCATCGCCCGCCCCCGCTCGACTGGCGCGCCGGTTTGCCGTATAGCCCGACAAGCGAAACGACCAGTCCAACTACACGGAGGCTCCATGGCCCTTTCTTTCGGGTTTGAGGAAATTTTTTCCCGGCCGGTGGCCGAATACGCCGCCAAGGCTACGCTCTATCGCCACGCCGCCACCGGGGCGCAACTGCTCTCCATTGAACTTGCCGACGAAAACAAGGTGTTCGGAGTCAGCTTCCGCACGCCGCCGGCCGACTCCACCGGGGTGGCCCACATCCTCGAACATTCCGTGCTCTGCGGCTCGCGCAAGTATCCGGTCAAGGAACCCTTCGTGGAGCTTATCAAAGGGTCGCTGAACACCTTCCTGAACGCCTTCACCTACCCGGACAAGACCTGTTACCCGGTGGCCAGCGCCAATCTGCGCGATTTCTACAACCTGATCGACGTCTATCTGGACGCCGTGTTCTTTCCCCGCATCACCGAGGAGATCTTCCTCCAGGAGGGCTGGCGGCTGGAATTGCCGGCCAAGGGCAAAAAGCCGGCTCGCAAGGGCGTGGTCTACAACGAGATGAAAGGGGCCTATTCCTCGCCCGACAGCGTGCTCGGCGAGTGGTCGCAACGCGGCCTATTCCCGGACACGGTCTACGGCCTGGATTCCGGCGGCGACCCGCGCGCCATTCCCAGTCTGACCTATGAGCAATTCCGGGCCTTCCACGCCGCCTATTACCATCCGGCCAACGCCCTGCTCTATTTCTACGGCGACGACGACCCGGGTGAGCGTCTGCGCCTGGCCGCGGACTATCTGGACCTCTTCGGCCAAGGCGTAGCGGCCCCGGCCGTGGCGACCCAGCCCGCCTTCGACAAGCCCGCGCGCATCAGCGTCCCCTACGCCTGGGACAAGGGTTCCCCGGGCGAGCCCAAGGGCTTCGTCACCGTGAACTGGCTCTTGCCCGAGGCTTTTGATCCCGAAATGGTCCTGGCCTTCGAGCTGCTCGAACATATCCTGACCGGCATGAGCTCCTCGCCCTTGCGCAAGGCGCTCATCGATTCCGGCCTGGGCGAAGACCTCGCCGGGGCGGGCTTGGAGACCGAGCTGCGCCAGATGTATTTCTCCATCGGCCTCAAGGGCATTGTGCCGGGCGAGCACGATAAGACTGTCGCCTTGATCTTTACGGTCCTGCGCGATCTGGCCGAGCACGGGATCACCTCCGACCTTATCGAGGCTGCGGTCAACAGCTTGGAATTCGACCTGCGCGAGAACAACACCGGCTCGTTCCCGCGCGGCCTGTCTTTGATGCTTCGCGCCCTGACCACCTGGCTGCACGGCGCCGATCCACTTCGTCCGGTGTGCTTCGAGGCCCCGCTGGCGGCGGTCAAGGCGCGCCTCGCTGCCGGCGAAAAACTCTTTGAATCCATGATCGCCGCCCATTTCCTGGACAACCCGCACCATTCGGTGGTGGTTCTGACGCCCGATCCGGAGTTCACCGACCGCGCCGAGGCCGAAGAAGCCGGGGAAGTCGGCGCCGCGCTCGCTGCCATGGACGAGGCGGCCAAGAAAAAAGCCAAGGCCGCGCTCGCCCGCCTGCGCGCCTTCCAGGAAACCCCGGACTCGCCCGAGGACCTGGCCACGATCCCGAGACTCACGGCCGCCGACCTGCCGCGCGAGGAACGCCCCATCCCGGGCGAGGACCTGGCCCTGGGCCGTGACGTCCCGGCCGTTTTCCATCACGACCTGCCGACCAACGGCGTGGTCTATCTCGACTTGGGTTTTTCCCTGGCCGGTCTTGAGGAAAAACACCTGCCCCTGGTTTCGCTCTTCGGCCGGGCGCTGCTCGAAATGGGCACGAAAAAGGAAGATTTCGTGAGCTTGACCCGCCGCATCGCCCGCAAGACCGGCGGCATCTGGCGCGACACCTTCATCGCCACCCGCGCCGGCGGGGACGGCGCGGCCGAGGGCGTGGAGACCAGGCTTTTTTTGCGCTCCAAGGCCACGACCGGCAACGCCGGCTCCCTCGTCGCGATCCTCTCCGACATCCTGCTTGAGGCCAACCTCGACGACCCCGGCCGCTTCAAGCAGATCCTGCTTGAAGCCAAGGCCGGCCTGGAGCGCCGCCTGGCCCCGAGGGGGCACATGTTCGTGAGTTCGCGGCTGCGCGCCGCCCTGTGCCTGTCCGGAGCCGTGGCCGAACGCATGCAGGGCGTGGAATATCTCGCCTATCTGCGTGAATTGGCCTCGGATTTCGAGAAAAAATGGCCGCTTATCCACGAGGCGCTCCACCTCATGCGCGACACGCTGCTGACGCGCTCGCAGCTGACCGTCAACCTGACCGCCGACGAAGCCGGCTTGACCGCCGCTCAGTCGGATCTCGCCGCTCTGGCCGGCTCGCTTCCGGCCCCAAAATCCCGTCCCGCCCCACGTACCCCCTTTGCCGGGTTTCGCGACGAGGGCCTGGTCTTCCCGGCCCAGATCAATTTCGTGGGCCGGGCCATGCGCCTCTACGACGCGGGCGCGGTGTTCCACGGCTCGCACCTGGTGATTTCGCGCTTCCTCAAAACCGCCTATCTCTGGGACCACATCCGGGTGCGCGGCGGGGCCTACGGGGCGTTCTGCATGCTCGACCGCTTCACCGGAGTGATGACCTTCTTGTCCTACCGCGATCCGGCAAGCACGGCCACGCTGGAAATCTTCGAGCGCACCGGGGATTTTTTGACCGCTCTCGACCTGCCCGCCGAAGAACTCGAAAAAGCGGTCATCGGCACCATCGGCGACATCGACGCCTACATGCTCCCGGACGCCAAGGGCTTCACCTCCCTGTCCAGGCGGCTGGTGGGCGACGATGCGCCAAGCCGGGCCCGCATGCGCGCCGAAGTGTTGGCCACTTCGCCAGGCGATTTCAGGCGCTTCGGCGAACTGCTCACGGCAGCCTCGGCGGGCGCCCGCTCCTGCATCCTGGGCAGCCGCGAGACCATCGCCCAAGCGGCCAAGGCCATCCCGGGCCTGACCGCGACCGATGTCTCGTAGGGAGAGGGAGAATCAGGGGAGGAACCTTTTTTGAAAAAAAGGTTCCTCCCCCGAACCCCCGCCTCCCAAAAATT